>JAABUW010005003.1_pt1 | contig 17629 bp, 15 predicted proteins | sample 5560081 | NCBI WGS metagenome assembly JAABUW01 (sample SAMN10711882, study PRJNA513363) | rock metagenome | isolation source: Antarctica rocks | place: Antarctica: Victoria Land, Knobhead sud | reverse complement strand
CATGCCCCTCACACGCTTAAACTTATGACAGCAGATTCTTCTCCTGTCGCATGTATGACTTCCGAATGAGAGGTCGGATAGGTACCTGACCCATTTGGCCGGTGTTTGCACACCGTTGGTGCTGAGTTGTGTAATGGGTAATGCTAGTCTAGGTGGAAAGATGTGGAGAGATGGAGAGATTTGGATATGCTGATGGGGAGAGGGTGCAGGTGTGTGGAGGAAGGAGCTGTTAGGGTATATGATGGATTGAGGTATTTTCTTGAACGCACAGTAGGTTCAAAAGGTACCTGCTGTGCGTCACAAGTCTAATAATCTAGGATACACAGGGGTGTCATGTGCCCTACAGCTCTAACTCCATGCTCGTTCTATATACAATCGTGACTGGGAAATCGTTTGTCACCGTGGTCTCATCAACGTGCATGCTCGGCCAAGGATCCCATGGGCTGTTATAACCCTTCTGCCGGCTCACTAAGGAATGGCATAGCCTCTTTTCCCTTTCTCCCATTCCTTTTCTTTTGCTTTCCCATACCTCCATGCCTCCACCAGAAGATGCCGCCAAAGGCCAGAACCATAAGATTTATCCACAGGACCATCATCCACTGTGTCAACGAGATGTGGATGTCGCGTTTGCCTCTTTCCCAATCGTCACAGACCTCGAGGAATTTCTTTGGATCGTCCGTGATGACGCCGTCGAGGCCTTTGCTGATGCACCACCGCATCATGTCTTCTTCGTTGACAGTCCATGCGAAGATGGGCCTACCCTTGTCCTTCGCATCTCGTATAAAGCGTTTTCCGAAATAGGGAACAAGGAGAGTTTTCTGCAGCATGTTGAAGGAGACGTTCGGGACCGAGAGAAATTGTCGCGCGTAGGGGATTGAGAAGCCGATGTGGGATATGGGGAACGTTGGGAGGTATTTGGAACAGAGTGGGAGAAATTTGGCGGCCCAGCAGCCAAGAACGAGACGTTGATTCCAGGGCTCGAGGGGGTTTGGAGGGACTGAAGCGATCGTTTCGGCGATGAGGCGCATTACAGTATCGTGATCGTTGTCAAGCTGGCATCGATGTCAGAATCCGCTTTTCATGAAACGATTGGAACTAGTAGTACCTTGATGTCTAGTAATAGCCATAAGCTCTCCAAACCAGGCGAAGCCAAAAACTCAAGGAGGTCGCGTAACCTGGGCATGGGCTCGTGGGGCTTTCTGAGAGTCCGCTGCTGGCTGATATAATCCCACGTGGTACTTATAATCCTTTCATCTTTGCCAAAGCATCGTTTAAGCGTTGCGTCCTGTACCAATTTCCATCAGATAGAGTTTGTATATATTCGAAGGTTTAGCACTCACGTGAGAGAGAACTAGGACACCATCCTTCGTCGTGTGTATATCCGTCTCTATGGCATGCGCCCCTGATGTAGCCGCGCCCCTAAACGCACCCATTGTGTTCTCTGGGTGATTTGTCTTGAACCCACGATGGGCGATGGTCTGGGGTAGCTTCTCGCCGCCAGCTCGTTTTCTCGCGAAGGTCCATGGTGCTGAAGAGCAGCTGTTAGCAGGAAACTTATAAAGGCGAAGATGGACGCACGTAATTCAGCTACAGATTGAACGGTATTGCTTTCTAGCGGTAGGTCTTCTGCAAGAGCATCGTAGAATTTCTCGTTGAGCATGAAGGGTGGGATAGGTATCGGTGATACCTTCTGCAGGAGTGGTGCTACGTCTGCCATTGTCATAGTGGCTTGGGAAATGAATGTCGTCTGGGTGGCTTGTAAAAGTGAGAGTTGCATGTAGGAACAGGCGAACCGTTGAGGATGCCAATAGCAAGTGCCCGAAAGCTGCGAATGAGAGAATGGATGCTCAAATGAGAGACGAGTATTCTAAGCTCATGATCGAAATGGCACGACAGGGTTGAAAACCGGAAAGAAGCAGCAACAACAAGAGGTGTGGAAGGGCAATGCAGTCATGACTAGATTGCGGCAGTGATAGTCATTCAAGCAATGGGGTGTGAGAGACAAACGCTAGCATGACCCCCGGGAAGTCGCATGTTTGCATGCGGATTAGGGCATTGCGCCTTTGTGGCCTAATCTAGCATAGACTCTCTCTCGCTGCCTCTTTGAGCCGATGATTACTGTACCCAGATCCCGTCTCAAGCCGTCTCACCAATCTTGAATCAATCCTCGTGAAAGTTGAAAGTCAAAGCACGAACTTCGTCACACCTGAGCTGGATATAATTACTGCTGACTCTGCAGGGGTTCATGGATCTTGGTTGGGTGGGAGATTCTCGGTGACTGAAGGCCCCTAGAAGCACCTTAGGTGGATAGGAAGCCTGCCTGAAAGGTGTGGCATCCTTGGCGTATCGCCTTCCAGAAGGGGTCGACCCATGTGGGTGTCACCTTTCGTTCGAAACGTGCAGCCGGCCTTATGCAGGGTGAGTTTGAACCAAGGTAGCATGTCAGCCACGAGACCCTTCTATGGATCGCTTCTTGACCTGCATATACTAACAATTGGAGTACATCCGATTCGCACGTCACAGTCGGTGAGATACATAACTCATATGTTGGGTCGAGCTTTGATTAAATTGAGCGGGCTCGATTATTCACACGTCTATTCCTGCATTACATCCTTCAGGACCCGTCAAGTGTAAAGGAAGAGAGATGGGCTCGAATTAAGGCTTCTTTCAACTGGAAAGAATAAATCTATACTGAAGTACAAGCCTGAGCATACTTTACAGGCCTAACGTGTTCTATTACTGCGCTGTGTGAAACGATGCAGTGGCAAGCCAAACCCATTTTTCGTCTTCTGAATAGGAGCAAAAAGCCAAAGCCTCAGACTTAAGCACTGTTTGAGATCTCCAAGAGCTGGATCGCAAGCAGAGTGGCTGACCTGGCAAATGGAATCGTTAGTCCGTAGCGAAAGCCAAGAACGTGATGCTTCATACTGATCAGAACCTCCAAGTGCTGAACTACTGCACAATCTGAGATCTATTTGTAGTAGGAGCTTGATAGTCAATATAACGTCAAGTCGTGTACTTATCGAAGTGCAAAATGTGCAAAACCAGAATGCAGAAATGGAGATCCTCGGACTTCAATTTGAACTGAGTTCCAAGCCTCTATCCAAGGTTGGCCGATCAGAGGCAGTCCAGAGTTCACCGGATCAGAGTTGAAGCCCGAATGTTCTTCATATTGCTACTTGATATGCAGCACCACTGCACTAAATGAGCGATCGTTCTGAGCGAAGTTCTCCTGTGATGTCCATCAGTACTGCGACTCAGGACCAAAAATGTCATCACCAGATCTCGTACAAGCAGGAAATTCTCTCAGGCTCTGATTTTCGAGATAAACCCCGGTGTGAGCTGTGGAAGAGATATCCCAGCACAGGGGAATTGCAGCCAGGTAAGCAAACCGCAATCCAAGCCTGTGCTTGTTCTACCCATTCGTTTGACGTGCTACACCAACTTCACCATCTGAGAGATTGAATTGAATCAGTTGTACCTATAATGTCAGAGAAGAATTGGTCATCTCAAAGCAAAAGAAAGAAAAATTATTAGAAGATGAAGAGTCAATTTGAGGTCTCTTTGGGGTGGATGGATGCCAGAATATGCTTGAGTCCGTATGCAACTGTGGCGAATGTGTAGATATGCTGGATGCTAGGAGAATAACGTTGCATGCTCTTCATCCACAGACTCAAAACAGATGAGATAGTTAATTGCAGCCGCGCTTGGGTTTGTGCCCGCAGATCTAGATCTCAACGAGGTTGTAGATAGTGTTCTGTATGCAGGCTAAAACCTTTCGTTCTCCCATGAAGGAAGAACTCATCAATAGCTCAGCCTTCAAACTCCCTTCGCAGCTCCATGGTCACCTAGTATACATTAAGTGGCGTATATTTCTGCACCTGTTCTGCCTCGGCGTAGTAAGGGTATCCATCAAACATCGATGGGCGATGCCAGCGAGCGCTGGCTTTCAGCTGTTGGTACACAAACATCAACGCTGGCTCGGTCTACCGCGTTCAGCCATAAACCGGAGGATCCTCTTCAGTTCCAGATCGTTCAACATTATCGACCCGGTAGCTGTCCTGACTGCATCATGGCCGCATTTTGTTCCTGAAAGCGTTGCCCCAACCTTTCTGATCCCTTCAGGTATTTGTCCACACAGCGCATCACGCAACCTTCTTCTTTCGAGTGGAGGGACTTTGTTGTGAAGTCATTCACGCAGTCGTCGAAACATCTTTGAACCAGCCTGGAATACATCTGTAGGGAAAGTAAGCCGTTGGTTTCCTCGGATCCGCTCAACACCATTTTCTCTTATAGCTTCCAAATCATTTCAGTAGCAGGAAACACTGACAGTCATGAATTCTTTCATCTGCTTCTTTTCCATTCGGCCTTGCAGCTCTCGCTGCTCTGATGCATTGAGCCTATCCAGCAAGACGAAGTCAGCAGGGGTTCAAACAATGTGACGAGCATTTACCCATCCATTCCGATAGCCCCCAAAGGAAGGGTTGTCGCGAGGTTCTGCTAAATCCTGTAGTGAAGGCCTTGTTTGATAGATTAGTCTGTGTCGATGAAGGTCTGGTAGTACATCCATCTCCATAATTTCCAGGCACGCCAGGATCAATCTTGAGTACGGCAAGTCACATCGGTAACTTGTGCAATTCCTCATTTCGCATTCCACCCGCTCACTCACAATACTCGCCCATACATCCCGTTTGATACCTCACCATATCATCGGACTGTGAACTTGCACTCATCTAATCGCGTCGACTATTCTTAAATGTCCTCTGTTCAGCTAGCGAAAATTGGTTGCACATTGGAAGGCTGCAACACGCTGCGGAGCTAGTCCAGTGCCTACCAGAAGCTCGAGCCTGCCTCTATAAATTACTGCAACCACTCTTCGATATTCTACTTAGCATATCCAGCGACTGCGATCAGATTTGGGTGTCTGACCAAGCGCGTCCTTGTGGGAGCCGCCGGTCGTCCTCATCAGCCATCTACGTATGATAAATAAAGCAAGCAACCGCCCCATCTTCAGCTTGGCGCATTCCACTGACCTCAGTCAGCCAGCAGCTCTCTGCGCACCTGAAACGGACCGGACATATATCAAAATCGGCTGTTCTCGAGCTGCCACGAGTCAAGATTAAGTCACGGCGACTACTATCCTCCACAAATTACAACTTTGGTTCAGATACATTGGCGCGTTCTAGAACTAGTCGCCGCGACACGCTCGTGACACAGTTCCCAACTACAATCGCTGGCCTGCAGCGCACTCCATATCCCGAATTGACCTACACTAGTCGACTGCGACATTAAATTTCTGCATTCTGGGGATGCCATCCGTTCCCATTGCCTTTGTCAGGTGAAGCTGGGACGATCAAAATCTATTTTGGGAACAGCGTCGATCAGCTCCGGAAAAACAGGCCCATTCAGCAAGGATTACCTGTGATTCATCGCCTCACCCCACAGTCCAAATCCCCGCTGTCCGTTATCATCATCATGGCCACCACCAATGCTCAAGCACCGGCGCCCGTCCCTGCCCCTCCGCAGCAGATGCCGTCCGCCCCGGAACAAGCGACATCTCCACCTTCGAGGCGCGAACTGGCGTCATGGTGGAGGCGATTCAGGAGGAGAGAAGAAGAGGGACGAGGTGGGTTCCCTAGTCTCTGCTCTATGCATACTGTTATGTGTCTGTTATTTTCAGCCTAAAAGACAAGGAGGTCAATATGGGAAGGAGTCGACGACTCGGTGCCTAGAAAGAGATCTGGGTCCTATCATACCAAAAAGAAGTACGAGCTAAAGTGTTAGATGGGCACTGCAACACTCGTAGCGTTTCCTGACACTTTGATGCTCTTCGATCAGCCGGACGTTATCTGATACCGTTGTTTTTCGCACGCCTCTGTATATTTAAGCGTTCCCTGCGTGCTCGTTCGTCATATTCTCCGATCCCCTATAAGCTAACGTTTCTGGTAACCCCAGTAGAAGCTCCAATTGGTATTTTTGGCGTCCCGCTGGAAGACAGCATTAATTACGCCAATGTTGCAATCTCCCTCACGGATGAGAATGGGAAGAGTTACGTATATGGCTATGTGCCCATAGTTATCGCCAAATGTGGAGTATTTCTCAAAGAGAGAGGTAAGTGGTATCGCCCTGCGCATACATCATCTGCGCTCACATCTCTTTGAAGCTCTCGATGTGGAAGGCATCTTTCGATTAAGCGGCTCAGCAAAACGGATCAAAGAGCTGCAGCTGGCGTTTGATTCACCCCCACGATATGGAAAAGGTCTTGACTGGACTGGATATACCGTCCACGATGCAGCCAATATACTGAGACGATATCTCAACATGCTACCAGAACCCATCGTACCACACGAAAAGTATGAGAACTTTCGGGACCCTCTGAGGAGCCATCAAGCTCAAGCTGTTGGTGACATGGAAGCACAAGCACAGTCTGTAGGTGAATTTGATCCGGACGCGGCTATCGGCTCCTACCAGAGATTGATCACCGAGCTGCCACCACTCAACCGCCAACTATTACTTTACATACTCGATCTCCTTGCTGTCTTTGCCGCCAAATCTGAGCTCAATCGTATGACGTCTCCTAATCTCGCAGCGATCTTCCAGCCAGGCATGTTGTCACATCCAGACCATGACATGGTACCTGCCCAATATCGGCTCAGCCAAGACGTTATAATTTTCCTAATCGTGAACCAAGACCACTTCTTAGTTGGCATGAGGGGGACGGCAGCAGATGCGGATACTGTTCGAGATATACAGAGAGGCTCGCCCCGACAGCCTAATACCCCAACACGAACATCACAAGCTGGTCTGGGTAGATCTGCATCAAACGCGAGTGCAGGAGCAGATAGTCTTCGGCGTCAGGGCGGGCTTCGGAGAAACGTGTCTGTCTCGTCGCGAGGCTCTAGAGCCTCGAGCAACGTGCCAAGTCCAGGCTCGCCAGCTCCAGGCAGCCCACTTACGACTACTACATCAAGTGGCGGTGTTCATAGGAGTAATACTGTTCCTTCTCAAAGATCTCCTGGCATACCATCAGGTCGCTTCAGGAACGCAGAATCTTCGACCCCTACCTCTTCTAGACTTGCGCCAAGCGGTCAGCTCGCTCCTGCAGCTCGGTCATTGTCATCAGGATCTAGGCTAGCTGAACCAACTTCTGAAGCCAGCTCTTCCAATGTCGATCCATCTGTTGCGACAGCGCCCGTTACGCCTACGGTTGATAGTCGAAAGGGCCTCAACGCAGTACCAGAAACTAAGGATTCGGATATCAGGGCATCGAGCCGAGAAATTGCACCATCATCTACCGAAGGGCTCAGCCTTCGAACACCGGAACACAGCGTGACCACAACTATTACATCTGGAAACTCCCCAACGCCAAACCGGGAGCGCAAGAACTTTTTCTCGAAATCCCCTTCGAGTGAGAACGAGCGTAGTAAAGATGACCGAAAGCCCAATAAGCTTAGGAAAAAGCGAATGCCGGGGGTGTCACCGAATGCTAGTGCTCAGAGTTCGACCCAATCCTTCCATGATAGTCCGCACTCTCCAACGGCCTTTTACACGCCAATGCCAACTCCTGGAATGGTGGCTCCATTATCTAGTGATCCATTGACTACTGCACCCCCCACATTCTCTAATACCGATGCATCGCCGGGGTTAGAGTCAGCCCCTCGGATCGGCGAGATGGAAAAGCTCGGTGCGTTTCATGTCTCCCAAGCCGGTAGCACGAATGGCGGTAGCCCAGCATTGAAGCCTTCAAATTCGCCCCCTGGATCACTGCACTCCAAGGCTTCAGTAACAGAGGAGTCAGAGCTCGATCACACCGACGATGTGACAAGTGAAAAAAATACACAGAGAAAGCGTCGTTGGAGGCTGTCCTCGACTACCGCTAAACCTAGTCACGAGAGGCGCGCCGTCACTCCATCAGATTCCCGGCTCGGTTCGAGTGCAGTCGCTGAGAGGAGTGTTACCTCTGTCGTCAGTCAAGGAAGGCCCAAGAAGTCCATGACAAACGACACGTTCTCAACGCAGACAGGCACTGAAGCGTCAGCACCTTTGGGGATCCACCACTCAAGCAACGAATCCACGCCCTCCAAAGAGCCCCTAGTGCTAAGAGAAAAAGACAGCGGCCCGGAGGACGAGAAGAAGAAGGGCCCAATGAGCTGGATCAAAGGAAAAGTCGCTAAAGCCAAGGAAAAGAAGGAAGAGCGTGAAGCTGAGAAAGAAAGAGCGAAGAGTCCACCACGTAACGGCGACGAGCATGCCATGAGCGAGAAAAGCCTGGATGCAATCGCGCAGGAGGGTGTATCAACGCGTGGGAGATCGACGGATGCCATTGCAGAGGTCAGTAAAGAGGAAGAAGGGCAGCACGTTGCTCCCATTGGCAGGTAGCGATGACCAAAAAGGTCGGAGACGTCGCCAGATGTCATGATGTTTTGATTGCGATAATGGGTTCTCATGTGCCAAAGATTGCGAGTAAGATGTACAGCAGACAGGGACGAGGTTCTTGATATGAGATGGACGGACGACGGATACCCCCTTTTTTCGATAGTGGCGAAGCGCCTACAGGATTTTCAGAGGCAGACTCTTGTTTCTCTTTGTTTCTTTGGCAAATACTTTGGCTTCTTTGACAGTGGATGTTCAATTTACTCATTCCATTTTCAGCGTCTTAGAAGTGTCTGCAGGTCAGTTGCCAAGGAATCCCCATGGTCAACACACAGGTCGCTGAAATAGGGTGATTGGAGATTTGATTACCTCCTCCAGTGTACATGAAACATTTGGGTCTCATGCAATGGGAGATAGCAGTTCAACGTTCTTGATGGCCTATGAATTTGACCGGTGCCGCCCTGAGTAGCGTGCTGATCACAGCAACAAGACGTTTGAAGCCACGACAAAATGGAAGATCCCGCTCATGCTTGGCGTGCTTGTGAAGTGCCGTCGCCGATCCATCAGGTTTCTCATATCCCATTTCGTCACAGCCAACCAAAATTAGAAGGGCTAAAAGCCTTGGCGGTCGTATTCAGCAGGAAAGTTCCTGTCATAGCGTACTTTTCCCTCACGTCTACTAAGGTATTATTGCCAGTATCACTCAGGAGTATTGATACACCCCCTCATAGGTCAAGTGACGAGCAATTGCCACTTGCTTCGTGTCAGCGTTTCAGCATTGCACTGATTGGAACGCCTTACACCCTGATCTTTTAGTAGTACTCACTCATCCTCACCTTCGCTTGGCGTTGCGACCTCTCTGACCTCCTCTGAACCCTTCAGCTACACCAAAACTCGCATGCCCGCTCTTGCTCCTGAGAAGTAGCAAGACCCATTGTCGCCCGCAATCATCGCAGGGTTTGTCGCACCTTCGTGTTCTCTGGGGCTTTGCGCACTGCGCTCGTTTGACCGCGGGAGTTGCGGCGTCGTTAATCTCGATCCAACGCTGACTTACTCGCACGTACTAGGCTGACTGCATATCCATAACATCCACTTCGACACATTCTATCCTACCGTCTGGGTCACAAAGACACACCTATAAGATGTTCAGCGTCTACAACATCCTGTCCGCGTCCCTACTCCTCATCCTCTTCACCCCATGCATCCGAGCTCATCCATCACAAAACAATTGGGAAGATAAGGAAAACCTCGAGACCTTCCAAAAGCTCCTAGAGCAAGTCGACCCCCCATCATTGCATGAAGCTCTTCACACTTTCTCGCCTAAGAAATTCAAGCATGGCATGTTTCAGGAAGACCGTACAGCAGTCGAGGTCATCCATAAGGAAGAGCCGTCGATAGCTACAAGCATCGTGAACCTGGCTAGACGTCAAAAGAGGGAGGTAGTGGATTTGGCCAAACGCGTTAACGACATCAGCAATGGCACAACTACCACAACTTCTGCGGCAATTAATCCTCAGTCTACCTCCACACGCGTGACACCGGTACCTCAGAGATCAGATTCCTCCACCCCAGTTGGTTCAACTACGGAGACAAGTGTGAGCTCTGCTGGCAATTCCCCAATAACCACAACATCAACCAGCACCTCATCCAATGGCACCCCCGTTCCCGGATCCACTATATCATCCAATGGCACCCCCGTTCCCGGATCCACTTCATCATCCAATGGCACCCCCGTTCCCGGATCCACTTCTCCATCCACCACCTCTGCTCAAGCAGCAGCTACCACATCCGCTGCATCTCCCACCCCTACCTCGACAAGCATCTCCGTCTCCCTCACAGCTGGCCAGCTAGCAACCACAACGAATGGCGTCGGACTTGTTGTCATATCTACTGTCGGTGGCGGCGTCTCAACCGTCTCGCCAACAGGAAGCATGACATCAATGGCAGCCCACAACGCCGCAGCCCAGACGAGCGTTGTGGTACAAACATCGACCCTACCAAACGGCAGTAAATCCGTTGTAACCGCCGTTACAGTTGTGGGCGGTAGTAATCCAGCAGTGGATACACCTACGGGGGCCGCAGGTGTGGCCAGCACGACGTCAGCTTCAAACCCGTCATTGCAGACTGGAGAGGCGGTCATGACGAGAGGGTGGGGCAAGGAGATGGTGCTTGTGGTAGGAGGAGCTGTGGTATTTGCAGGGATGATGTAAGAACAGGGGTCAAGAACACACGATAGTACATACATATTTGACACTCGAGGGTTTTGAAGCGTACACACGAAGTGGGAAGCACACGGGAACCAGATAAGGCGCGAGTGTGGTGGACGGAAGTTGAGACGTCACTCAAGGAGATGAAGAGTTGTGCCTGCGATGGAGGGCAGGTACGATGTATGTAATTGTTAAGATAGTCAGCCTGAACAGAAAGCTGTAAATATATCGTCCGCGGGCCTTTTTTGCTGCAAGTATGGGATACGGGGATTCATACACTACAACATAGGACAATGTGTAATACCCCAGGCGTGGTAGTCTTGGCCCTAGCCCAATATCTTTACAGTTGACCTCTATCTTATATTCCTTCAACAAACACATGTGGGCACGATTAGCGCCCAGGCCATCTGTCTCTTCGTCTAGTGCTGGCATATCTGGGAAACGCTCTGGGCAAAAACATTTAATGAGACGAGCGGCCTTCGCAGTGTGAAATATCAATAATGCCATCCAAGAGAAACCCCCCTCCGAAAAACGACTGCGTTGCCAATGTCGGACCAAGGCACAAGGACCATAAAATAGATCGATCGAGCCCTTCTCAATTGCTTTCCAAGTCCGCGAAAGTACCAATCGAGCTCCTCCAGCTTTTGCTAAATATTTTCAATCACGCCCTTTTCTCTCATGCCGAAACCAATCTACCCAACCTCATCCAGCAGGTTAAGCATTACCTCTTCAAGCGTGATTTTGGAAACGCGTTTGGGCGGGTGGAGTATCTAGAAGCTTATGCCCTCAGGTGGAGTCCGAGTAGAGCATTGGCTTACACCGATGTCTTGTGCAGCACACCAATACTTGCTGCATATCTTTCATCAACCGTGCTTGGTGGTCTTGATCACATGGAGCAGCAACACTCGACCGAGTCTTCAGACCTTGTTCACGTGGCAAAGGAAAAGCAAGCGAAGGTCAGTCGCATTGTGTGTATCGGTGCCGGTGGAGGTGCAGAGATCGTTGCCTTGGGAGGATTATTGAAGCACCTCGAAGAGAATTCATTTATCCAGCAGAGAGCATCTGAACTCGACCGGCCGTTGGGACAAAGGCCGCCACGGATCCACCTTGAGGTTACAGCCATTGACATAGCTGAATGGGATCCGATTATTTCAAAGCTATATTGTGGCATCACTACAGCACCAACGCTAAGTCGATACGCCTCCGCTGAAACAAAAGCTACTAATCGCCCAGTGGTTGAGCCTTCATTGTACGCCGTGCGCTTCGTGCAGCAAGATGTCTTGAACATGGAACTCTCCGATTTGGCAGCAACATTTGCGGATGTTTCACTGGTGACACTGATGTTCACACTCAACGAGCTCTACACCACTTCCATAAGCGCTACAACGAATTTTCTACTATCGCTGACGATGCTCTCTTCCCCTAGTGCATTGCTGTTGGTCGTTGACAGCCCAGGAAGTTATTCAACGGTGAAGCTCGGATCGTCGTCTGATACTCATGATGAGGGTGATACCAAGAAGTATCCTATGCGATGGCTCCTAGATCACACGCTCCTTGAGTCAGCTGCAGTCGGCAGCAGCAAGAATGCTTCTGCTGGTGCCAACCAATGGGAGAAATTGGTATCCCGCGAGTCGGAGTGGTTTAGACTACCCGAGGGGCTTGTCTATCCAATTGACTTGGAGGACATGAGGTATCAGGTGCATCTTTACCGCCGGATTTGAAGCTGAGACATCATGGCATTCCTGGGCAATTCCAAAGACCACACTCGAGCTTGAAGACCTACGTTGTTTCGTATTGAGAGAAAAATCTCAATCGCCCACTCGAAGAAAACGCGCACCTACCTCCTCAATGTGCTCACACATACCGCGCTTGAAAGACATAAATCTCAAACGAAAGGAGGTAACCACGACCAGCGAGGGCCAATTGGCGCCAACTATCTGCGCAACCTTCTCTACTCGATCTTTTTACTGTGCTCTATCCTTGGGGTACGAATACACAATCAAGGCGTAACAGAGAAATTATGAATCCCGGTTGTCTCCACCAGTTTGGTTTCGATATTGTCTTTGCTGGTATCAACACGATTGTGAAACAGAGTATGCTAAGACCTCGGAGCGAACTGAATCACCATTACGAGAATAGGCATGGCTCCTTCCATTCGGGAATGACTAGGAAGTGGGGAGCCGGATGTTGCTGCCATGGACTCGTGCATTGTATTTGCTCTTACTTTGAGTATTGATCAGGCTCATTTTTACGTCTGAGTACGACATACATTTCTTACATTGACCCACATACTTATACTTACGCAGGGCATTCATTGCGATATTATAAATCATCATCCGACATAGCTGCCACCAAACCAATGGCTTCACACCCTACCAGCGACCAGGAATTCACGTTGGAGGACGTAGATCAGTCTGTGAATCAGGTCAAGAAATCTTTACACTGGACACAAGCCTGGCTTTTTACGAGCATCCAAGTAGGGATCAGTCCGGAAAAGGTCGATTTTGACAGGCGCGTGATGCGCAAATACTCCACATACTTCAACAATTTCTCCCTTCCAACCATCTCATACGCAGAGCAATTCCAAACCACCACCGACAGACTTCTGCACCTGACCAAAGAGGAAGCAAAGATGCTCGATTGGATTGTCGGCTGGTGTCATGAGCCAATAGACGACGGCGCTCAGCTCTACGAAGTCAACAAAACCCTCACAATGGACCAGTGGTGCTACATCTGGAGCCTGACCGGTGCGCTCCACATCCCCGAACTACGCGAGCTCACACTGGAGGCGGTAAGACACAAATGTGACCATGAGGAACTATCACCGCCACACACGTCCGTCAAATATCTCTACGACCTGCAACACAACCACGACACCGACAAACAAAGCTTGTGGGACGAATTCGTCGCCCAACATTGCATTTTTTCCGCAAACGCTGTTAGCAGGAGCAACAGCCGTTCATTCGTGCAGGCTTTCGTGGATGATGTTATCAGGGCTCGAAAGCTCATCCGCGCTTGTGACAAGGACCTGGATGTCGCCGGCGGCGATGGTTGAGGTGGGAGCGAGGGTGATGCAGTTGATTCTAAGCTTTGTGGCGTCCTGGATTTTGATGTTGACAAAGGGTACTCATGAATTTCACGTCTGGGATCTTTGACTCGAGGAACCTACCAATTGACGGGGCTGATTCTGTAGAAGTAATCCACAAACTCTACCAAAACAGCAGAGCTTTCAACTCCAAACCCAACTAAGCTCCAAAAAAAGACTCATAAAGCTTTGACATGGTAAACAAAAGCCACAATCCTCCTTATTCCCCCCCATTCACGCGGATCAAAAGCACGCTTTTCTTATCTGGCATCCAGTAAACATCCGACCTCGAGAACTAAATCTACCAGCTTCCCTTCTTACTCTGATTATGTATCGTCTTTGCCTCTCTAAGTCAGCCATTTCCATATACTCTCCATGCTACAATAGAATATATCAACTAACATCTTGAAGGCGTTAGAATATTGGTATGGATTTTGGCTTGTCAGAGTTCTATGGGCTGGGGGTTTGGAAGAGAATGTTAGTGGCTAGGGATGTAGAATAGGTGTTTTTTGCTGGAGCAATGGAGGGATTGGGGATTGGGTATTGGCTTTCGCGGGGGTTCTGGTATGTTGGGGTGTTATTGTTGTTAGATTACTGGAGCTGTACAAGAGCGGAGTTTTGAAAAAGTTGGCGTGGGAGATAGGTGGAAGGGAGGAATTCAATGCTATGCTACAGATGTGTTGTAATGCTATACAACCATTTTCCGTACGAGAGATGCCTCCATGCTCTTGGACAACCTGTCGTTTACAACTTCCTCCACACCTTGCTGCTCAACTCTACCTCCTCACCCTCACGACCTCAGCCCCAACAGCAACCCAGTCCCCTTCCCTCCCTTCCCATCTCCACCCTCGCCTCCACCAGGCAGATATGTCACATTCGGATTCCCCGCCAACGTCTGCGCAATCTCCCTACTAGCCTCAATCCTTCGAATCATAATCAACCCATCCCCCGCCTTCGCCACCGCCTTGCTAATAGTATCCGCACTCTCCGCCTCTCCCTCCGCCCTGATAACATTCGCCTGTCGCTCCTGCTCCGCCTTCTCCACGATAAAGCGTGAGCGCTCGGCATCCTGCTGCGCAATCTGCTTCTGCTCGACGGCGCGGGTGAATTCTTTGCCGAAGGTCATGTGCGTTATGCTGACGTCTTCGAGGGCGATGTTGAATTCGGAGGCGCGTTTGAGGAGGTCGGTTCGGATGCGGGCGGAGACGGCTTCGCGCTGTGTTATCAGTTCTGCGGCGTCGAATTGGGCGACTATGGCTTTGAGGACTTCGTTGCCGATGGAGGGGAGGACGCGCTCGTCGTAGTCGAGGCCGAGGTTCTGGTGGTGTGGTGGATTTAGTCAGGTGCTTTGTTGTAGGGGTTATGAGATATGGAAGCATGGGCGGGTGGATTGAGGAGGAAGCAGCACGAGTGTGAGATTTCTCTGGGCTTAGAGAAATGTAGTGAGGAATACACACCTGATAGATCTTGGGCAACGCCTTGACCTCTGGCCTATGTAGCACTCTCAACGTCAAGCTGACCATTTGCAAATCCTTACTCCCCGTCGTCGTCGAGATATTCCTTGGCTTCGTGCGGACATCGTAGATGATGCTTTTCTGCAGCCAGGGAACGAGGAAATGTGTGCCTTCGTTCACGACTGTGTCTTTGACTCCGGAAAGACGGTCGAAGATCACGGCGCGGCTGCCGCCTTTGACGTCGTAAATGGAGGCTTGGGCGAAGGAGAAGCCGATGGCGAGGGGGACAGCGAATTTGTAGACGGCGCTGAGGGCGGTGGTCATGGTGGATGATTGAGTTTAGAGGGTTTAGGAAAGAAGCGAAAGGTGATTCCAACCGTGTGGGTGAAGAAAGAAGCTTGGGGAAGAGCAATCAATTGGCAGCTCGACTGTCGTTGAAAAATATCCAGGTCCGATACGGTTTAGTGTCATTTCGATTCTTGGCGTTGACTTGCGCAACGACGACGAAGATCGACCTCGGTCTTCTGCTCAAGCAAGTGCCACCTCGCATACGGAATTCACATTTCCTTTGTCGCCAGAAAACATACCTCAAGCACCATGACAGGGGGAAACGCACCGTTAGACACAAAGCATGGCCAGTACGTCGTCCCCGTCCTCGAGAAGGCCTTTCCTTGTTCCATGACTAGATTATCAACTGACATCCCTTTGCAGGTATCTCGGTGGATGGGGCAATCTAGGTATGCCAACAATCTTCTCCTCTACATCATCGACTTCGTCACAAAGAACCTGTATCCTGTTCACCCACGTCGAGGACGCGGACACTATCATCTAGCCACATCTGACCCCATCGACGCACAGGCTCCCAAACCCAAAAAGGTATTACATCCTACGCCATCTCCGCCAATCGCCAGCGCCCCCTTGCCGGCACCCTGCACGCAGCGGTCTTCAATACGTATCGGAGATGCAGAGCCCAGGCGCTTTACGTTGTGCCTCCCTTTGCGATCGCATACTTGACTTTGACCTGGGCTACTGAGAAGTATGTCTCACCTACAGATGATGGCAGATTTGGCATGGGCGTGGGCATAGAGTGCTAATTGGTGTGGTATTAGGAATGAATACTATAATTCAAAGCCCGGACGGACGCATGATCCTGTGGAATCTGATGAGGCCACTCAAGGTGGAACCGTGCGTGGTTAAACATGGATAAGCCTGAGGAGAGAGCCGAGGAGAATAAATGGGAGGTTGTTGAGGATTTGTACATAAGGCCATGAAAATACGATCACTTTGACGTGTTGCTCAAGGTTACATTGGATCTGCACGAGCTCTTCTTTGCAAGTGATAATATGTTGCAGACCGAGAAGCCGAAAGCCCTAGCCAATTCTTTCAGTCGCCTTCAACATTGGTCTTCGGGATTGAGATTCCAAGACATTTCGTAGGATTAAACCACGCTTAGGGAAGCAAGCTATCCAGGGCACTGACTAGATTGATCACAGATGCCGCTTCACAAGAGTCTTACCATTCTCGATCCGATCATCGGACAGGAGATTTACTTTGCAAGACACAGTCCGAACCCTCGTCGATTCGAGGGTTGCAAGATCTCATCTGTGGCTGCATGCAGGACTTGAAGCAGGTGCTACGAAACAGAACACGAATATTTCAAGCTAGATGCCAAGACTCCGATCCTTACAGATGCTACAATAATTGTGGCACATGCCAGGCTGAGTGTTCTCAACACTGCGTTTTAATGCCATCGGCAATAACCTGAACGGCCAATAGAGGGACTTCGTTGGGTCAATTGCAGCTATAGAACCCATGTTGACATTGTATCCATTGAACTTACCTTACGGATGGCAGAACTCGTCGCACACCGCAGCGTGAGAAGACTCATTACCCCACGTAGCCCCGAGGAGAAGAGCAGGAGCCTAGGTCACAGATGTTATGTCTCCTGATCAATAACTACAAGTTGTGTACCAGAACTTGTTGCCGAGCCAAGCAGCCCTTCCCAAACAGGCTTAGCCTGAAGAAGCTCGGCAAAGCTGAATTTGGTCCTCGAACTTTCGCAAGCTTTGCAAAAGCGAAGCCGGAAGCCGCTTTCCACTTATTCCCTCTTCGCACTCACACAATGGCTAAAGAAAAGCCCACCGACCCGGACAAAGACGCCAAACGTGCGGCCAAGACAGCGAAAAAAGAAGCCAAGCGCTCCGAAACGGACGGCGTGCACAAATCAAAATCTGTAAAACCGGACAAAAAGGAAAAGAAAGACAAGAAAGACAAGAAGGAAAAGAAAGAAAAGAAAGTCAAAGAAGCAGAAGCTGCCGATGTCGAGGTTACGACTAAGCTACTCAACGCGCTCGAGGAAACGAAGCCAGGGAGTGTCGTGGTTCAGGAGAAGGAAGGGGATTTGGAGGTTAAGGTGAAGAGCGCGCCGCTTCAGGGCGCACTGGTGCCGTTTGCAAATCCATTGGCGGATGAGAAGGTGGGGAAAAAGGTGCTTAAGAGCGTCAAGAAAG
>JAABUW010004999.1_pt1 | contig 17649 bp, 11 predicted proteins | sample 5560081 | NCBI WGS metagenome assembly JAABUW01 (sample SAMN10711882, study PRJNA513363) | rock metagenome | isolation source: Antarctica rocks | place: Antarctica: Victoria Land, Knobhead sud | reverse complement strand
GTACTCACGAATCCGAATGTGAACAGCGAAGACTACCTAAAATCGACTCTCACATACTCTGGCGACAGACTACTTGATTCCGACAAGAATGCCGTCATGATGGATTGGGAGACCGAGATCATGAAGATGTCTGCCGACAAATTGTGCCCGAAGCAAGGTTTGCGCACCATGAACGTGGGTTTCGGCATGGGTATAGTGGATTCGATGTTCCTGGCCAACTCTCCATCCATGCATCACATCGTTGAGGCGCACCCACAAGTCATTGAGAGAATGCGAAGCCAGGGCTGGTTCGAGAAGCCTAACGTCAGGATTCATCGAGGCAAGTGGCAAGACGTTCTGCCGAAGCTGGTTGAGGAGGGTGTCTCTCTGGATGCCATGTACTACGACACGTACGCGGAAGACTACAAGGACCTCAAGGAGTTCTTCGACGAGTATGTGATCGCACTGCTAGAGAGCGATGGCATGTTCGGTTTTTACAACGGCTTGGGTGCGGATCGGCAGGTGTGCTATGATGTTTACACGAAGGTAAGCTTGACCATACAAACAATCACCCGAGCCTGCTAATTCATTACAGGTTGTCGAAATCCATCTTGACGAAGCAGGATTGGACGTCGAGTGGACAGATATCGCAGTACCGGACCTAGCAGCACGAGGCGAGTGGGAGGGTGTGCGCCGCCCATACTGGGCCAACATCAAGACCTACCGGTTGCCAACTTGCAAGTTCGTAGGATGATCATGCGAGACGATACTTTGCTACTTCTCCTCCGACCGAGCACCATTAGCCGTCTGCTTCGGCCGATTCGGCAGAGCACCAGGATCACCTTTTGGCCGATCTTTCCAACTGGATATCAGCTCGTTGTTAGGATGACTCTCCTCATTCAGCACCTTCGCTGCCGTCTCCGCACCATAGACCGGCAACTGCTTCAGACCTCTCCTCTTCATATGGTCTGGCACAAGCTTCGGATCCAGCAGACCGACCTGCACCAGCACAGATGCTTGGTCCCAATACACGTGCTCGTGGTAGACTCTGCCTCCTCGAATGCAGACCACGCTTACCATCGCCACATGCACCATCTTGTCCGTCGCCGGCACTCCCGGTAAAAGCCACGGCACCTCCTCTGTGTGCTTGAGGGAGAGCACGAGTTCGTCGACTACGCGGTCCTCGCCAATGGTCCGACTCACTAGCTTCATTCTTAATGAAGGAGGATTCTTGAAGTAGTCTCGATAGAAAACAAACAGATCTCGCTGCCCTATCCCTCCAGTCATCGTGGGCACGTTCGTTACATGCGGCCTTTCCGCCACCATGTTCGCCACGGTCGCAGACGCTTTATTGCCTGCGAATGAGAGTCGGATGTGGTCCTCCCGCACGTGTTCGAGGTTGGTCTCGATCTTGAACGCTTTGCGTAGGACTCCTAGCGTTCGTGTCCATGCTAGTGAGGCTGCGATCTTGTTGAAGCTGGCCTGGCTGTGCTCGGCGAATCCTGGTTTAGCATTTTGGTAGGTGTACGATGAGAATGCTGGCGCGAAGCCTTGCGACCCGGCTATGTGGCATAGGACATCGAGTTGGGATGGAAACTTCGATTTGGGGTCCTGGATGGTGGAGGGGTAGTAGGCTATTAGTGCTGCGAGGTGCGGTTGCGGCTTCACGTGGGCAGAGAGGCAGTCGGTTGCTGCGGCGCCAAATGCTACGATCGCGTAGCTCTCTCCGAGCTCGAGGTCATCGTTTAGCCTGGCGAGCTCGTCGCGGTAGGGTTTGCCGCCGCCGCCTCGGGGCAGGTAGGTGGCATCGAAGCCTTCTTCGATGAAATGCTGGAGTAGGATTGGGTCGGGATTGGGGGTGTCGCCTGTGATGTGGAGACGAGGTGGCATGCTATAGGGCAAGGATGTTAGATCGATAGTTGCGATGTGTAGGAGATGTACGAGATACCTGGTGAACGAGAGAAAGCCTGGGTGTACGCCTGTGCTCATGTTGGCGGTGTGTTGAAGTTTGATGGACTAGACCATCTGAATGATTCTGAATGATTGTATACTTTACTTATATGCTACACATTTTCTTGATTCTTCCATCTGACCATGTTTGTCGTCAGAATCTTGGTGATGGTCGAGCTGTGGCGTGAAGAATCCTTGCCGTTGCTGCTGATTGGCTCCTGACCTGCCGTTCACTTCGTTCCACCATCACATCCAACCTCGTCTCTTCTTTTCTGACCCATCTGAACAACTCACAGTCGGGCCGCCTCCATGGAGGATACTGAAGACCTTCGTAACGGAGCGCCGCTCGGCAGGACTTCTGCGAAGACTCACCTCCCGACCATGGCCACGATGCCAACTTCGCGATTTAAGGGACGTGGACTCCAGCATCGGTGCCAACGTTCATACCCTCTCAACATGTGCCTCCGGGGCAAAGGGAAGCAAAACTTCTAGCCTGGCTTGATCTGCTGGACTGCGAGGACGCAAGGCCACTTCCAGCCCAGTCAGCTTGATCGGCACAGCGTTTACACATCATCGACCTTAGCCGCACACTTGTTGCGGTATGAAAGATGCGTCAAGATGCGATTCGCCAGGCCCCCGACGAGCAATCTGCATCGCTCCGAACCATGCTGCCTATTTCCTGTCGTTTAGACGATTCCCGATGCTCAGGTACAGCTATACACGCCCACATCACTATCTAGTAGCTGGAGAGTAGGTTGAGAGGCTGGAACTCAGTGGCTTTCTACCTCCATACGACCGCTGGATGCGTTCCACAATAACGTCTACATGCGTTATGAACCTCAAGATCAGGATCACGAACGGGTCATATGACAGGCTGCTACATTACTCCAGATTTTTCAGAGGGCGGCCACTGCCATCTTTCACCAACTCTGCATCCGATTGTCTCATCTGGATCTTGCTTAGCCACGCCTCAGGAACCCCATCATCAAAGTGCAATGACACATGAGTCCTGCCACCAAGATTCGCATCGCTCGATAGGATTTCGACACGCTGCAGCTCATCTGCAGAGATCGTCGCCTTTATCTCTTTAGAACCTGAGAGGCCACTCTCGATCTTGGCTACCGGACCGCCATATTCGAGCAACAGGCGTACAATCTCCTCTGCCTGGATCTCTATCGCTCTGGCTAGCGCTGTCGGACCGTTGCAGTACTGGCCTCGCGCCAAGTGAATATCTGCCCCATGGTCCAACCAGAACTTTGCGTACTCTACGTCCCTGCAGTCAACACCTCCATGTATCAAGCAGAGCGAATACGGCGCCAGGTTCTCGTTCGGATCGAAGACGTTTGGCGAAACAGCCCAGTTCTCCAGAAGCTCTTGTGCGCATTCTCTCGAGCGAGGCAAATAGCACCAATGAAGCGAGCCTGTCAGCATCTTTTTGAACCCTTCTGAGTCGATCGTCAGTGTCGTTGCATCAAGAACGAGCTGCAGCATGCTCTTCATGTCTTCTGACTTGGCTCTCGCGCAGCAGTTCGCGACCGCAGTGGATAGCTGTTCGATCACGAAAGGTTCTTCACTTCTAACGAAATTCTGGTTTTCGTCTTTTGCGAAAGCAGCGTCGATCGCCAGACCAAGACACGTCGGATCGGTCTTGTCATTCCTGATAGCCATCGCAATGGCAACCACAGCGTCTTCATGCTGGGATCTGGTGTTCTCGGCACCTTTTCCATACCCACCTTTTCCCATCACGAGCTTCATCATCTCTGCTGACCCGCTTCGAGCAGCGTGGGCGATGGCACGGCCACTCGTCCACGTGCTAGTAGCCATTTCCGGCTCTTTCTTCTCAGCGAACGAGAACAGAACCTCCATGACTTCAATATTACCACTAACGGCTGCGGCCCCAAATATGTATCCAGGGTTTGAGTCCAAAGGCGCGTAAAGTGCTCCACGCTGCAGAAGCCACTGCGCCGTCGGTACCTGACCAGCCGCAACTGCTTGGTATAAGGCCGTGGCACCTGATTCTTCTGCTTCGATAGACGCACCGGCTTGGTCGATGAGGACTTCCAGCACATCGTTATATCCTTCACGGGCAGCTATATGCAGCTCCAGGCAGAGTTGATCAAGCGTACGGTCAGCTCGAAGACCTCTCTCCTTTATAAGATACGACATGACAGCTGCCGATCCCTTCATTGCAGCTTCAAGAGCAACAGACTGTACTCTTTTGCTATCTTCCTCATTCCGCCGTTCTTGCTTAGCTTCTTCTTTTGTCTTGTGTTCTCCTCCATCTCCACCATCCGAGCTCTCTACGTCGTCGTTTAGATCTACCTGGAACTCGCAATCGTCAAGGAGCTCTTTCACCATCGCCACTTGCTCCTCACCAGAACGCGGTACAGTGAAGACCTTTTTCTGCTCGACCAATGACCGACCAAGCGAATCGTACCAGAACGGGTCACCCAGGTACTTGCTGTCCCATGGGAACTGGTTCAGCACAGTTCCTTCTGGTGGCGTCGGCAGGCCTTGACTCTCTAGAGCATACGGTGGCAGATCTGGCAGTTCCATGGTCGGTCGTTGTGGTGGTTGGCGCAACTTCGCGGCACCAACGTACTGCAAGGGTTTATATAGTGTAGAAGACCATGCGGAACGAGAACGATGGCTCACATGATGCTCGTTGAGGAAGGCACAGGCGGTGGACTAGGGCTCAGCTGCAGGCAGTAGGTCTGGCCGCCTGAACGTTAGTTCTCCGAACTAATTGCCTTGCGAACGGACTCTTGCTAGACGGCAAGTACAACAAGCGAAAATGACATTCTCGGGCACCATAAAGTGGACACGTAAGGTAGGTCGTATCACCAAGACTCGTACGAATACTGGAGAGACGTATGTCGATTCGCTCAATAATTAGCCTAGAACTACCAGTAGGGACTGTGATTTTGACTCTCCAAGACACCAAATGTAATACCGGCAAGAATTCGGTTTCATGTGATTGTTGTTGATGCTGAAGGTAGCAAAGGCCTTTTGTACTACATGTACTACAGGTAAATGGTGGATTACCTATATGTGAATGGTCAGTGGAGAGCATGACGTCTAAATTCGAAAGGGCGACTTCATAAATAGCCCCATCAGCTTTCCTCATCCTCACCTTACAGGTAGGCAACACCGTGACTCAAAAGCAGCGTAGACGCATCCTCCCAGACTTCCAAACTCTGACGTCGTCCAATATCGATCACCGTGATACCTAGCTGTCAAGATAAACCCAACCATCTCGCCGTCACCATAGGTGGAAAATACAACCCACACCGCAGCCAGCGGGGTGGCAACCCCAACACCAACGCGCGCAAGATGGGGCAGCATGAATCGTCGCCCGGAACGCTTGCAGAGCGAACAGTGGAGTCCTTGGCCAAGTACATCACGAATGGAAAGCCCAAAAAGATTGTAGTCATGACCGGCGCTGGCATTAGTACGAGTGCCGGCATTCCTGACTTTCGGTCACCGGACACTGGTCTTTACGCAAACCTGGCGCGACTCAATCTACCTTATGCTGAGGCAGTATTCGACATTTCGTACTTCCGCCAGAACCCAGAGCCCTTCTACACCCTCGCACACGAGCTTTATCCAGGGAAGTTCAGGCCAACCATCACGCACTCATTCATTCGATTACTGCATGAGAAGGGCCTCTTGTTGATGCACTTCACGCAGAATATCGATTGCTTGGACCGCGAAGCAGGTGTACCTGGTGACAAGATCGTGGAGGCTCATGGTTCTTTTGCCAGGCAGAGTTGTATCGATTGCAGCAGGCCCTATCCGCAGGATGAACTCAAAAGGCACGTTGATGCGAAGTCCATTCCTCGCTGCGACCACTGCAAAGGACTTGTCAAGCCTGAAATCGTCTTCTTTGGAGAGCAGCTACCGGCAGAGTTCTTCAAAAACAAGTGGCTACCGAGCCAGGCGGATCTATGCATCGTGATGGGAACGAGTCTCACAGTACATCCGTTCGCGAGTCTTCCAAGCATGGTCAGAGAGCACAGGCCTCGTCTGCTCATCAATAAGGAGAGGGTAGGTGGGATTGGCTCGGGCCCAGACGATGTCCTACTCCTAGGCGATTGCGACGCGGGTGTACGGAAGTTAGCAGCAGCATGCGGTTGGCTTGATGAGTTGGAAAAATTATGGGCGAAGACGGCACCAAGCGCAGCCGCTGAGTTTAAACGACGGCAGGAGGAATTATGGGACAAGGACGAAGCCTTGGAGGATGAAATCGACAAGCTCACCAAAGAAGTCGACGAAACCCTCAACTTGTCGAAGTGGCACGAAGAACGAGTCAGGAATGAGAAGCTGCCTCGCGAGTGCAGTGGTGTCGCAAGAGCGACCGCGAAAGCGTTGGAGCCCAATCTCTCAAGGTTGTATGAAGACAAGATCAGAAACGGAAGCTCACCTCGGGAGTCCAGTGATGGTGCAAATCCAGGAGAAGCGCCACGGGGCCGGCACGAAGATGCAGGCGGTAATCTGGACCACGTTTTCGTGTCAAAGAACCGAGATGTGGCATCGTCTGACACTCCGGTGGTCCAGCAGCACACTGAAGGCAAAAGAAAGGACGAATCATAGCAGTCTACCGCTCAAGGCGATGAAAACTTGAAAGGGGCAGAAGATGAACGGAGGCAGTAACTTCTCAGCAAGATTGCTTGTAGATAAAGTGTACAGGTACCAACGCACATCCAATTCCGCAGCTATCCAAATCGCCACTTCGCTATTGCACACACTGCGTGCCATTCTGCGTGCAGTATGGCATCTGCACCGGCTCAGCCCGTATGCCTCTCGCAACAAGCCTCTCCCTCATCTCATTCAACCTCGGGCTCGCCAGAATTTGACTTCGGTTCTTCCCCTGCTCATCCTTCGCTCCGCTCCACAGCACCTCACTAGCAGCACACGTCCTTGGCCAGAGCATGGGTTGCAAGTTGTACGCGTCCGTCTGTTCGGACCAGATATGCGTTTCGCCACCAATGACGAGATATGCCAGGTGGTCTGGGATGCCTTCTAGCGGATCGTATGCGTACATCTGCCTCCAGTTGTGTACTGGGCCACACCAATCGAGGTACGGGTAGGCGTCTCTCGCATCTGCTCCCTGTAGATGGTCGACCCAGTCGCCGTGGCCGCAGTCAAGATACCAAGTTGATGATGCACCAACGAGGGCTCGATAGCCTTGCTTCACCACCTCGAGAACGGACTGCTCGCTGATCCATGTCTGCACGATGGTATTCATTGGCAGGGTCAACTTCCAATCGAGAAGCATTTCTTCCCATACCAAGGGGATAAAGTCCGCGGAAGCGAGCTGGTCCTGGTTGCGATCCATGAACTTCTGTAGTAGAGGCCGAAGGACCGATGTCTTGTTCGATCGTACTGTCTCGTCTTGCGTTGAAGCATTGGCGTTTACCTCGTCACCACCCAAATGGAAGTATGCGGTCAACGGCTTCAAGCGCGGCAGCAGATCATCGAAAAGTCTCTCGAGAAACTCCGGGACTTCGGTGGAGTTGAGCTTGAATGTGCCTGCTGGTGTCTCTGCCGCGTACCAATACCAGGGCTGGAGATTGAATGCTGAAATGAGTTCCGGATATGCGTAGCCAATGGCTGAAGTATGGCCTGGCTGGTCGATCTCCATAACTACTTCAACACCGACCAAGGCACCGTACTCTTGCAAAGCCTGGACTTCTTCAGGCGAGTACTGCTGGAAAGAAGCATATGCTCCCTTCTCGGCAAGCTCCGGCATTGCAGGAATCACAAGCGGCCAAGATTGCGAGTCCGTAATGTGCCAGTGGAAGCGGTTCATCTTGTTGTACGCCATCGCATCGATGATCGCATACAGCTCCGACATAGGCTTGAAGGTCCGCGCAGTATCGATGTTCATGCCACGCCAGCCGAACATTGGCTTGTCCGAGATCTCCACTGGCGCCACGGTCGTGTAAGCGCACGCTGCGTTCCCGTGCTTGAAGAAGAGCTGCGTAAAAGTGGTCAAGCCGTAGGAGAGCCCGATCGAGGACATGGCTGTGATGGTGACTTCGCCAGTCGTAGCCATGCTGAGAGTGTAGGACTCGTCCACGTCTCCGACGTCAGGTTTCATGATGTTGGATGGGTCAGAGGCATTCTGCTGCAAGACGATGGATGTGATGTACGTCGAAGTACTTGTCAGCTTCGGCTCGAAGTCTGAATTCCTTTCTTGGAACATCCACGGGACAAAGTTCTTGTTCAACAGCGTATCGTATGTCCGTTCGATCGCATTGTTGACGATCTTGCTGGTCCATGTGTTGTTGGACGACTAAAGAGGCGGATGAGCAGAATTCCAGTAATTTGCCTCACGCGATAACTTACCGAATTGCCTCCATTGTAAGAGATCTTTACATTCTGGTCGATCCATAGCGTCTCGCTGCCGTTCGTATAGCTCACTGGCAATGGCCAGATCGCAAGTGCTGTCGTGGCGAAGAGCGAAAGTGCTAGAGATGTCCGCATTGTTGCTACTGCACCGAAGGCAACATAATTCAGGAAGCCTCCAGGACCGAGAAAGGCGGCGGGACTCTCTATTAGCTGTATTCGAAACCTAATTCTACGTATCCCATCCCTGGTAGTATTGTAAAGGCGTTTGTCGGCGGGGTTGGTGCCTGCGACTACTACATCAAGATGCTCCTGTGACGATAAGCGCAAGGAGGCCGAAAAGATTGTTGCCAGGATTGCGGGTTGAACGAATTCGTCCCATCTCGACGATGGCGACTCTCATCAGCACTTTCAAGCACAGATTTCATTACTGTTTCACCTTGAGTTCATTGTTCTTCGGAAACCAAGACTCGGCCCAAGACATTGTCATACGGAAGACCTGATTTCATCGTTGATCCATCGTCTGTAACGTTGCACCGCAGAAATCGTTGCGGACTCCACACGGGCAGCTGCAACCTTCCGCGCCAAGGATCCGTAACTGACTCGGATTCTTGCAGCCATGACACTTGACAGAAGTATTTGAGGTTGTGTATGAGCTTGGATGTCTTCTTATAGAGGAAGTTTTTTGTGCTTGAACTGTCGTCCACCCGAACCGTACATCGCCGCGCCCTGTCCGTTACCCGATAGCCTGTACTCGTGAATCATCAACCCTTCAAGGCCGACTGGTCCCCTTGCGTGTACCTTGTTGGTGCTAATGCCGACTTCCGTACCGAAACCGAATCTCATGCCATCACAAAAGCGGGTGCTACAATTCCAGAATTTGCACGCGGAGTCTACCGCATTGTAGAAACGGTCGGCGACTTCTTGCGACGAAGTCAGGATGCCGTCGGTGTGGTGAGAGCCGTGTGTGTTGATGTGATCGATGGCTGCATCGACAGCATCGGCTTTGTTCTGAGGTGTAGAGTTGATGGTGCGTATTGCAAGTGTCAGGTCCAGGAATTCGGTATCGTAGTCCGCGTCGGCGGCATCTTGGATGTGCGAAGTCTGGTCCTGTGAAAGGTGCTTCGAAAGCACACTGCGCGACTGGTTGTCGCATCGAAGCGTAACACCTTGGGCAATCAGAGCAGATGCGACTTCCGGCAATATAGATTCGAGCACATCTTCGTGTACTAGTAATGTCTCAAGGGAATTGCAGGCCGCCGGGTAGTCGCATTTGGAATCAACAATGACATTGGAAGTCATCGACTTGTCGGCATCTGAGTGAATGTATATGCTGCAGAGGCCATCTGCGTGTCCCATAACGGGCATATGCGCCTTCCGTTGGCAGTACCGTACGAGCTCGTTCGATCCACGAGGAATTACCAGATCAACGTATTGGCTGAGTTCGAGCAGCGGATCTACCGCATCTCTGGTGGTTACCAGCTGGATAGAGGCGTTCGGCACATCGGTCTTCTCGAGAGCTTTCGAAATCACTGTTGAGATCGCCTTGAAAGACTCGATTGATTCTTTCCCGCCCTTGAGTATTGCCGCATTCGCTGACTTGATGGCAAGTGATGCGATATTGACAATTACCTCCGGACGAGCCTCAAAGATGATCAGTAGCACGCCGATCGGACACGACTGCCGCTGTAGTACCAGGCCATCGTCAAGCTCGGTTCGTAAGTCCACCCTGCCGACTGTGGGAGTCAGCAGGGTGTTATTCATACTAAACAATGCCAGAGTGCTGAACAAGGAGAAGTTCAGTTGCACCTACCTGGATCTTCCAGACCTTGCACATCTCGAATGCCTTTGAGCATGTCGTCGTACTTTCCTTTTCTTCCCAAATCTAATCGTTTGAGGATGCTCGAGCTGAGATCTCCGTTGGCCGCGGACTGTTTCGCCAGCTCCAGGTCTTTGGCATTGGCAGCTAAGATGGTCTCTCGTGCCTCTGATAATGCATCATGAACGGCCTCCAAGGCTGCATTTCTGGCGGCATTTGGCAATGTCGCGAGTCTTCGTGACGATATCTTCGCCGCTCGCGCGGCTTCCTCTGGTGAAGCATTCGTCAACGACATGCTGAACAGCCTCTGTTGGTTGTGAAGGTCAAGAACGAAAGAAGAGTCACAGGGAATTGTTATTTTCGATTCATGTGAAGGAGAGGATCGGGCTTAGCGCCGGCTTCGAGCCGCTAGCGCCATTTTCCAGCCTCTTCCACCTGCCTTCGCGATTATCGACGAACCACATCACGTCGAACACGCAGGCATTGCGCGGCGTGAACGGACATTGTATGAGCAAGACTTGTTACAGGCCATACCATGATATCACTCGTCGGCCGGAAGATGGCTGGATAGCGCAAGGCTACCTTAAGTATACTCTTTCCTGTCTCTACCCGATTCCTTCCCTCGCACAAGCAGATCAGATACCCTCCTACCCGCCTCGAAACATATCACCATCCGCCGGGTCTCACAGCAAACGTATCGCTGTATTGACACAAGGCAGACCCAATCTCCATGCTATTACTCAAGGACCTCTTGGCCATGAGCGCGCCGCTCCGCCTGATCACCATCACAACCATCACGGCACTCCTCTTCACACGAGCATCTCTTGCACAGACATTTACATCGTGCAACCCTACACAAGGGCAATGTCCTTCGAATACAGCTCTTGGCCGATCCATCAGCGTCGACTTCACGGCTGGCGCATCCGACGAGTTCACACCCGTGGGCAACCCTACCTACGGTCCGGATGGAGTTTCGTTCACGGTTGCGGCGGGCGGCGATGCACCTCAACTACACTCGAATTGGTACATCATGTTTGGCAAATACGAGATCACCATGAAAACAGCTCCTGGCGCAGGCATCGTCAGTTCGTCTGTGTTGCAGTCCGACGATCTGGATGAAATAGACTGGGAATGGCTGGGTGCACAGAACGACCAAGTACAAACAAACTACTTCGGCAAGGGGCAAACAACTACATACGATCGGGCGACAGTTGTTAGCGTCAACAATACGCAAGGAGAGTGGCACACATACGGCATCGAATGGACGGATCAGCAGATCGTATGGCAGGTGGACGGAACGACGGTCAGAGTACTAAAAGCCAGCGATGCGAACGGTCAATACCCGCAAACACCAAGTCAGCTTCGATTCGGTCCTTGGAGTGGCGGCGACCCTTCCAATCCTCAAGGCACCGTGAGCTGGTCTGAAGGTCCTACGGATTATGCAAATGGGCCTTTTGTCATGGTGGTTCAATCAGTCTCCGTCGTGGACTACTCGACCGGCTCGTCATACGCCTATGGCGACCGTGGCGGCAGCTGGTCGAGCATCATGTCGGACGGAGGCAGGGTAAATGGCAATGTGGGAGGCAGCGTCGTCGCTGCGCCCGCTGGATCTGTCACATCAGCACCAGGCAATTCCGTCGTCCCTGCCTGGAGCACTCCCTCGATGACTTTGTCATACACAAACTACCCTGGACTTCCGACTGGGTGGTCTGTCAACCCTACGACAGGCAAGGTGGTTCCACCTAGCGCAGCTTCTTCGGTCGACGTTCCCATCCGCTTTCTCTGCATTGCCGCCTGCAGTCTTCTCGGCGGTTCGCTGCTCGGCGTCTGGTTATGAGAAGGCCGCCTTGTACATTTGGAGTCGTGGACCATGGTTATTGTATTAGCGGGACTGTTGGCGTAGCGAAGGGTGACTTGAGCGTTCAAGCGGTTGTTAAGCGACGAATACACGTGTATAGGACAGCTAGAGTGAAAGATATGCCTCACGGCAGCTTCGGAACTGGATTCCTCATAGCGCGATCTCGTGCTCTCCTCTGCCACTCACATGACACGCTAGGTTTGTACCCCGGCGGGGCTGTGTCGATCAGGTACGGTACCTTAAACGTAGCTTGCATAAGGCCGTCTGGAGCCGTGTACAAATAACGACGAATTTGGATGCAATTACGTGACGAGACCCCAACTGCATGACGAAAATTCTGACTGGCAACTCGTGTGCGAGAGCCTGCATCGTTTCCTCATCATAAACCTGTAATACCTCAGTAGATAAAGGCTTATCACGTCGCTTCAACCAATGCATGGAGAGCTGACACTCAGCCACCGGGTTTCCCTTGCCTCTCACAACGACACGATACATAACAAACAACCCGCGGTGAGGAGGAGTACTATTTTCCGTTTCATCTACATCACAGAAACCCTACAGCATCATAACCTGAAGCTGATCGGAGGCGCGGATATCACTGAATATGGCTTCACCACAACCCAATGGCGCGACCGAAGCCGTGATCCCAAACGGCACAGCAGCACCCCAGAACAAGTTGCTCGAGAGAGTAGTTCGGACACCCGGACGCGAACCGTCACCTCAGCCTACGCATCTGAGTGTGCCCGGGACAGTCCAGAGTCACGTACTGCACGAGACCGACTCCGGCTATGTCGCAGCCAAGTTCGAGGGCAAAGAGAAGCAGATGGAGGATGTCATGGATGAGGTAGAAACGAAGGGCTTCATCCCGGCCGATCTGGTCGAGAGCGAGGTGAAGTGGTTCTACAACGAGCTGGGGATCGACGATATGTACTTCAGCACCGAGACGGCCACGGACATTGTGAGCCACGTGCACTCGCTTTATGCGGCCAAGGTGGCTGCGTATGCAAGAGATGATAAGAAGATGGACATTAGGCTGGATAAAGAGGCGGCGGACCATGCGGTCTATATTGACACCAGTCTGCCGGGTGTGACGGCGATTGGTGGCTCGAAGTTCGAGCAGAGGTTGGAGGAGAAGTATCTTGATGGTAGCAGGGGATTGAAGAGCTTCCGCGTGGAGTCGTTCAGGTCGCCGAGCCAGATGCCGGATGGAGGCGATGCATCGTTGAGATGTTACTTCGTCTATCAGTCGGTGTTCAAGAACCAGAACCCAGCTGCGGATGAGACGAGCATCGACGTCCTTGGCGACCAGAGGTTCTTGCAAAAGGCGACGAAGAATACCAAGGAGATCTACCAGCGGCTGATGGAGCGTGCTGTGGCTCGCCATGGACCAGTCTTGGACATGTACGAGATCGCAGGCACCCGCGAGAAGCGCTTGATCGTTGGTTTCAAGCAAGGTTCTGCTCTGGGCTTGTTCGCGGCGCTCAGTACTCTCTACCACTACTACGGCCTGACATCTTCGCGAAAATACGTGGAGCAGTTCAGCAATGGCATCACGATCATGTCCCTCTATCTTCGACCGACGCCTGGAAGCGGCACGAAACACCCACCCATCGAGGCCAGCATCCATCAGATCTTGAAGGAGATCTCACTCCTATACTGCATTCCGCAGAACAGACTCCAATCACACTTCATTAGTGGCCGACTGTCTTTGCAAGAGTCTATCTACGCGCATTGCGTTTGGGTGTTCGTCCAACACTTCCTGAACCGCCTCGGAAACGAATACAACACCCTCATGTCCGTTCTCGATTCGAGCAACAACGTGCACGCCGAGCTGCTTTCGAAGCTGAAGAAGAGATTACGTACCGAGACGTTCACGGCGGACTACATCCTCGAGATCATCAACCAGTACCCCGATCTCATCCGCTCTCTTTACCTCGCGTTCGCAAGTGCGCATTACGTACAGACGAGAGGCGAGCAAGACGACTTCCTGCCGACGTTGTCCTACCTCCGCATGTCAGTCGACAAAGTCTTCACGGATGCTGAGCTCAAGGATATGATCTCGAAGACAGCGGTCAACGAGCACCACGAAATGGTCATGACAGCATTCCGTGTCTTCAACAACGCCACTTTGAAGACGAACTTCTACACACCCACCAAAGTCGCACTCTCCTTCCGCCTCAATCCAGACTTCCTGCCAGTTGAGGAATATGCGCAGCCACTGTACGGCATGTTCCTGATCATTGGCTCCGAGTTCCGTGGCTTCCATCTTCGATTCAGAGATATCGCCCGTGGTGGCATTCGCATCGTCAAGTCTAGGAGCCGCGAAGCATATGCAATCAACACTCGATCACTCTTTGACGAGAACTACAACCTCGCCAACACTCAGCAGAGGAAGAACAAGGACATTCCAGAAGGTGGCAGCAAGGGCGTGATCTTGCTTGACATCCAGCATCAAGAGAAGACGACGGTCGCTTTCGAGAAGTACATCGATAGCATTATGGATTTGCTGTTGCCGCCGACCAGCCCTGGTATCAAGGACCCTATTGTGGACTTGCACGGCAAGCAGGAGATCATATTCATGGGACCGGACGAGAACACGGCTGATCTGGTGAACTGGGCGACGATGCACGCGAAGGAGAGAGGTGCTCCGTGGTGGAAGTCGTTCTTCACTGGTAAGGCGCAGAGGTTGGGTGGTATCCCACACGATCGCTACGGCATGACCACGCTCAGTGTGCGCGAGTATGTCCTCGGCATCTACAGGAAGCTCAATCTCGACGAAACCCAGGTGCGCAAGCTGCAGACCGGCGGGCCAGACGGTGATCTGGGATCGAACGAGATTCTGCTCGGTCGTGAGAAATACTGCGCCATCGTGGACGGCTCAGGTGTGCTCGTTGATCCAAATGGCCTAGAGTACAATGAGCTTATCCGCTTGGCGAAGGAGCGCAAGATGATCGTCAACTTCGACATTTCTAAGCTCTCGAAAGCCGGCTACCGCGTGCTTGTCGAAGAGATGAACGTGACTCTGCCATCTGGCGAAATCATCAACAACGGCACCACGTTCCGCAACACCTTCCACCTGCGCAACCAGGAGAAGTACGACGTCTTCGTACCGTGCGGTGGTCGTCCAGAATCCATCGACTTCTCCAGCGCCAGCAAGCTCATCTCCGAAGGCAAGAGCACGATCCCGTACATCGTCGAAGGTGCGAACCTCTTCATCACCCAAGAAGCCAAGCTGCGTCTGGAGAAGGCTGGTTGCATCGTCTTCAAGGATGCTTCAGCGAACAAGGGCGGTGTCACCAGCTCTTCTCTGGAAGTCCTTGCAGCGCTGTCGTTCTCGGACAAGGAGTTCGGCACCCACATGTGTCTCGCAGAAGACGGCACCATCCCGCAGTTCTACCAAGACTACGTCAAGCAAGTCCAGAGCATCATCCAGAACAATGCTCGCCTCGAATTCGAAGCTATCTGGCGCGAGCACAAGGCTTCTGGCGTAGCGCACAGCATTCTCAGCGACCGTCTCAGCACTGCGATCACGGCGATGGACGAGGAGTTGCAGAGCACGACCCTCTGGGACAACGTGGCGCTTCGCAACAACGTTCTGTCCGATGCGCTGCCGAATTTGCTGCTCCAGGAGATCGGACTCGAGAATATCACGAAGAGGGTGCCGGAGAACTATCAGAGAGCCATCTTTGGTTCGTTCTTGGCGTCGCGCTTTGTGTACAGCATGGGCATCTCGGCGTCGCCGGTGAGCTTCTTTGCGTTCATGAATGATCGGATTCAGAAGATGTCCAAGGGGCAATAGATTGATGCTGGGCGTTGATGGATTGGGCTTTCGGGGCGCTGGCGCTCGGGTAGAGAGTGGCGTTGAGGAGAAAAGAAGTTCAAGGAGCGTGTGTAGCATTAGAAACTGTGTCTACCCAGCTACATTGCTGAGTATCGGTCAACATTGTCATCTGAGCGTGATCTCGGGTTCCGCTTTCTTCCATCAGGATGCATGCTACTGGACAAGTATGAGTTGCTTCCTTCGATACATAGGGTAGGCTATCGGCTGCGTGTCCTCCATCTTCTCTGATCCGACGCTGATCTACAGTGTTCTACACAGGTCTTAGGCCTTGCAAGTCTCTTGCAGAATATCCTGTACAGGCTTGGGACGAAAGATTGTGCGAGATCCAGAGACGAGACAGGAGAAGCTATCACGGAGGGCGACAGGGCGAGAAGAACGACAAGAAGAAGAAGAGAAGTGAAGAAGAGAGTTGAAGTAGGGTGGCGGCTACCTATGCTCAAGAGGAGTAAACATACCGCTAAGGTGGACGTATTGGAGACTGAAAACTAGGACTTTAGCTCGATGTCACATCCAAGGACATGAGCATGCTATCGTTCGCGGAAAGCTTTGCTACAGTCCCACAGATTTGATATGTCGGTATTTGCCGAGCAAGGTTCACGATAATGGACATGGACGGTTCACAGAAGTGGTTCTTGGATGTTTTGAACCAGCAGCCGCTGTGTCTCGTGTGTGTGCACGAGTGGCATGCAAGGGATGTGCACGAGATCTCGGAGAAGAAGGGGAAATTGGCATTCTTCGCATACGTAAACAATACCTGTGTTGGCGCAGATATGTTTGTTTAATGATGTCTGGACTTGTTTAGATTGCTGAGTTATCTTCAAGAACAGAAAGTAAAGCCAACCTTCTTCTTACCTTTCACGCGCTTCGTCGATACCGCGTCTTCCGCCCTCAAGTCGCTTCATTGTCCTCGCCAGCTCAGGTAAGTTCACCAGCACGTCGCTCGTGGTCACGCGACTTGTCGTCGCCGGCGCCGCCAGATGACATTTCTAAAACACGCGTCAAGTAGTCGTACTGACGCTGAAACAGAATCGGAAAGCTCCGTCCCAACATGGCACCTAAGAAGCCCGCCACAGGAACGCGTAGGTCCTCCCGCATCCGGGAAGCCGAGGCCACGAAGAAGACAACCGCAGCCGCCGCTCCGGCAGCCAAAGCCGACACCGCGAAGAAGCGCGCGCCCGCCAAAGCCAAGGGCAGTGTTGCTAAGTCGGCCAAGCCCACCGGCGTGACGAAGAAACCCGCGAAGAAGGGCAAGAAGGCTCCGGCCAAGAAAGCTGCTTCGAAGGCAGTAACCAAGAACGCCGCTTCCACTGCGGCAGCCAAGCACGCTGCTCCCGCTAAGCCCGCCGCAAAGAAGGCCGCTAAGAAGGCGGTCACCAAGCGCGCTGCTTCTCCGTCCAAGTCTGCCTTTGGCTCTGGCTCGAGCGCGAGCAGGGCGAAGACGCTCGCCAAATCATCTTCGTCTACTGCATCCCGGGTCGTCAAGAAGGAACCTAGATCTTCTTCGTCCGCTGGCGGCAGCCGGGCTAAGAAGTCAGGCTCAGCCGCGGGATCGGCGAAGAAGTCGAGCTCGGCGGCTGGGTCGGTGAAGAAGTCCAGCTCAGCTGCGGGATCGGTGAAGAAGTCAGGCTCAGGTGCTGGCTCCGGGAAGAAGTCGAGCTCGTCCGCTGGATCGGTGAAGAAGTCCAGGTCATCTGCTGGGTCCCGGAGGGGTGTCGCTGTAGGCCTCCCAACCACGGTGCAGGATGGTTTCGATGGTGCAAGACAAGTAGCTGTGGACTTCTTGGAGTCCGCCGCGAAGGCCGTGTCGGTGAGTGGATCAGTATCGTGGCCGGTGTAATGGAGTGGACTGAC
>JAABUW010004998.1_pt1 | contig 17653 bp, 13 predicted proteins | sample 5560081 | NCBI WGS metagenome assembly JAABUW01 (sample SAMN10711882, study PRJNA513363) | rock metagenome | isolation source: Antarctica rocks | place: Antarctica: Victoria Land, Knobhead sud | reverse complement strand
GGACTGTCGTTCCAGGAACGGGCAGCGACCCGGAACCCGAGCCGCCGGTAGAAGCGCAGGCTCCGTGGCGTCGCGCCCACCGCCAATGCGCTGTGGTCGATGCCGAGGAACGGTCCCGGACCGATCCTGGCCCCAGCGTCATGCCAGACCGCGCGTCCCTGACCCGGCGGAAACTGGATCAGCTCCAGCGGATGCCCGTCGGGGTCACGGAACTTGAACGCGGTCACGCTGCCGTTGGATGGCGGCAGGCGCGCGGGGCCATCCGTCGAGATCGGGCGGGGGGACTGCGCCGAGAGGTGCCGGTATGCCGCCTCCATGTCGTCCACCACGACTGCAAGGTGCTGGAACCAGAGGTCGTCGCTGCGGCTGTCCGGGGGATACGGCGCGCCTGGCGGGTCGAACCGCACCAGCGCGATCTCCTCCGCGCCAAGCCGCATGACCACCTCCTCCGAGGTCGCGCCCGCGAGGCCGAGCAGGGCAGCAACCGCCGGATCGCCCGGCCCGCGTGCCATGCGCTGGAAGCCCAGGCCGTCGCGGTAGAATGCCTCGGCCCGGTCGAGGTCGGCGACCACGCGGCTGATCCGCAGGATGCGGAGCGTGCCTTTCCTGCGGCGGCCGAGCGCTGCGGCAAGGATGCCGGCCAGCGCCAAGGCGCCGATGGCCCGCATCATCAGGCCACCAGCCGGTCCCGGATGCGGTCCGCCACCCGGAGCGCGTTGGCGATGATGGTCAGCGTCGGGTTCACCGCGCCGATCGAGGGAAAGAAGCTGGCGTCGGTCACATACAGGTTGTCCAGCTCGTGCGCCTTGCAGTCCAGGTCGAGCACCGAGGTCTTGGGATCGGTGCCGAACCGGCAGGTGCCCGCCTGGTGCGCCGTGCCGTTGATCGGGATGTCCTTGCCCAGATACAGCCCGCGGTCGATCAGATGCGGCCAGGCGCCCATCGGCACCACCATGGCCTCGAGCTTGGCGCGCAGCCGCGCCGCCGCCTCCTCGTTGCCCTCGTGGATGTCCAGCACTACCCGGTCGCCGTCGTAGTAGATGCGGTTCTCCGGGCGCGGCAGGTCTTCGCTCTGCAGCCAGAAGTCGAGGGAGTGCTCGGCCATCTTCTCGAACGGCCACTCCGGCAAGTACGGCATGACGCTCTGCATCGGCGCCTCGCCCCTGATCTGCTCGCCGTGCGAGGTCGCGCACATCTGGATCAGCCCCAGCGGATACTCCCAGTCCGGTGCGTCGAAGTAGTAGTCGCTGACCGCCAGCGTCTTCTGGAACACCGTGTGGTTCGGCTCCTTCAGCAGCGCCATCACCACCGACATGTTGTGCCGGATGTAGTTGCGCCCGACCTGGTCCGACCCGTTGGCCAGCCCCTTCGGATGCGCGTCGCTCAGCGAACGCAGCAGCAGCAGGCTGGAGCTGAGCGCCCCGCAGGCGACCACCACGACGTCGGCGGAATACTGCTCGAACTGGTTGTCGCGGATCACGTGCACCCGGCTGACGCTGCGGCCCGCGGCGTCGGTTTCCAACCGGGTGACGTAGGCGCCGGTCAGCAAGGTGAAGTTGGGATGCGCGCTCCGGGTGGGATCGACGCAGATCACCTGCGCGTCCGCCTTGGCGTTGATCGCGCAGGGGAAGCCGTCGAACGCGTCGCAACGGATGCAGGGGCTGTAGGTGGTGGCGCTGCCGTCTGGGTTCTGGTCCAGCTTGATGCCCAGCGGCAGGTGGAACGGGTGCAGCCCCTGCCCTTTCAGCACCTCGTTCAACTGCTGGATGCGCGGCTCGTGCTGCACCGGCGGATAGGCGTACGGGCCGCTCGACCAGGGCTCGTTCGGGTCCTCGCCGCGCTGGCCGTGCACGTGATACAGCGCCTCGGCCTGGCTGTAGTACGGCTCGAACACGTCGTAGCCGAGCGGCCAGGCGGGCGAGATGCCGTCCTTGTGCCGTAGCTCGCCAAAGTCCCGTTCACGCAGGCGGAACAGCGCCGACCCGTACACCTTGGAGTTGCCGCCGACGAAGTAGTGGAGGCCCGGGTGGAATTCCTGGCCGTCTCCGCCGTACCAGGTCTCCGTCGCCTGGTAGGCGCCATCCACGAACACGGTCTTGGAATCCCAGTTGCTGCGCGACCGCGGCAGGTAGTCGCCGCGTTCCAGCATCAGGATGCGCTTGCCCGTGGGCGCCAGCCGCTGCGCCAACGAGGCGCCGCCGGGTCCGCTGCCGATGACGATCAGGTCGTAGTGGTCGGTAGGCATGGGTCTTGGCTCCTGGATTAACCGCCGCCGTGCATCAGCGTCGGGCCCGAGAGGCCCAGCGCCGAGTTGACGACCGCAAGATGGGTGAGCGCCTGGGGGAAGTTGCCGCTGAGGTGGCGGCCCGGCACGTCGTATTCCTCGCTAAACAGGCCCACGTCGTTGCGCAGCGCCAGCACGCGCTCGAATTGGGCCTCTGCCTCCTCGTGCCGGCCTTGCATGCTAAGGCAATCCGCCATCCAGCAGGAGCAGGCGAGGAACGCGCCCTCGTTCGGGCCGTCGGCCGTGCGCTTCATGCGGCGGATCAACCCGCCCTCGCTGAGCTCGCGCCCTATGGCGTCGATGGTCGCCGCCATGCGGGGGTCGGTCGCCGGCAGGAAGCCGACCAGCGGCATCAGCAATAGGCTGGCATCCAGCTCCTGCCCGCCATAGTACTGCGTAAAATGGCCGAGCCCCGGGCTCCAACCCTGCTGCAGCACGTCGCCGTGGATCTGGTAGCGTAGCTTGGTCAGCCGCCCGGTCAGCCCCGCGTCGTCGCCGCTGCCGAACTGGCGCTGCAGGAAGCTGTCCAGCCCGGCCCAGGCCATCGCCTTAGAGTAGGTGTATTGCCGCAACTCCGCGCGGGACTCCCAAACGCCCGAGCCCGGCGTGGCCCAGACCCGGGCCAGATGCTCGGCCACCCGGCAGGAGACGACGCGCTGCTGCTCGGTCACCGGCATGCCGGCCCTGGCGCCGAGTTCCAGTGCGTAGAGCAGCTCGCCATACACGTCCACTTGGTGCTGGGTGGCCGCAAGATTGCCGACGCGCACCGGCCGGGCATAGTTCCAGCCCGGCAGGCTGCCGATCTCCCGCTCGTCCAAATGGCGGGAGCCATCCACGCGATACATGATCTGCAACGCGCCCGGCGCGCCGCCGAAGGCCCGCAGCGCCCAATCCCGCCAGTGCGTCGCCTCATCTATATAGCCGGCGTTGACCAGGCAACTGACGGTGAACGAGGCATCGCGGAGCCAGCAGTAGCGGTAGTCCCAGTTCATCGTGCCGCCCGGCGCCTCGGGCAGCGAGGTGGTCGGCGCCGCGACCAGCCCGCCGCTTTGCCGGTGGATCAGCGCCTTGAGCGTGATCAGGGACCGCCGCACCACGTCGGGCCAGCGCGTGCGGCTGTCGTCGAAACGGCCGATCCAATCGCGCCAGAAGCGCTGCGTTGCGGCCAGCGCGGCCTCGGGCTCGATCGCCTTGGGGCGAGGCTGGTCAGCGTGGGCATAGCGCAGCACGAAGGACAGGCGTTGCCCCTCCTGCACCGTGAACTCGGCGGTCGTCTGGTCGTCCTCCAGCGTCAATGCGACCGGGGCGTGCAGGATGACGAGGTCGGGGCCAATCCGGGCGACGAAGCCGTCCGCCACCGCTTCGGTCCAGGGCGTCACGGAGCCGTAGCTGAACCGCAGGTTCAGGTCCAAGCGCAGCCGCATTTGGCCATGCAGCCCGACCACGATCCGCACCATGGAGGACGGGCCGTCCCGCATCGGCATGAAGTCGATCAGCCGCACGCCGCCGGTTTCGGTGTGCAGGTCCGTCTCCATCACCAGCGTGTCGGGCTGGTAGCGCCGGTCGTGCCGGATCACCGGGTCCGCGGGCGCGATCGACCACCGCCCGTGCTCCGTCCCGCCCAGCAAGGCCGCGAAGCAGGCGTCGCTGTCGAACCGGGGCCAGCAGAGCCAGTCCACGCTGCCGTCCCGGCTGACCAGCGCCGCGGTCTCGCCGTCGCCGATCATGGCATACTGCTCTAGCGGGATGCTCATGGGATGGAATTACCTCATGTTTGGCTGGCCGGGTGTCATCCCCGACCGGCGGCAGTCAGCGGCTCAGGTAGTCCAGCAGGATCATGCCGAACAGGATGCAGACCCAGGCGAAGCCGAGCAGGGCGAAGAAGCGCATCAGCGGCGCTTCCAGCCTCACCTCCATCGAGAACAGCAGGACGGTCCCGATCATGCACACCGTCAATCCAACCTCGATGAAGGAAGCAGTGCGCGACGGCAACACAGCACCCAGCAGCACGATCGCCGCCAGGAACAGCATGAGGGCGATGAAGGCAAAGGCGGGCACCCGCATGCGCCGCCACAGCTCCTGCTGGCCCTTAGGCGTCTGGGCGACGTCAGCCTCGGCCGCGGTCATCGGCCGACCACGTACAGCACGGGGAACACGGTAATCCAGATCAGGTCGATGAAGTGCCAGTACAGGCCATAGACCTCGATCCGGTTCTGGTGGCGCTGCAAGAAGCCCGGCTGGCTCGCCTGCCGCGCCATCCACAGCATAATCGCGACGCCCGTAGTCAAATGCAGGCCATGCAATGCTGTGGTGACGAAATAAAGGTTGGTGAACAGGCGCGAGGCCGGGTCGCCGTCCAGCGCGTAGGGGCGGTCGAGGAACGGCGTCATGAACTCCGCGTAGTCGCGATAGTACTCATAGCCCTTCAGCAGCAAGAAAAGGCTGCCCAGCGCCGCAGTCACCAGCATGCAGCGCACCATCCAGCGCTGCCATCCCATGCGGGACAGCATGATCGCGCCGGACATGGTGAGGCTGGAGCAGATCAGCACGACCGTGTTGGTCGCCCCAATCCAGAACTTCAGGTGCAGGACGGCGGCATGCACCGAAGCGGGGTGCATCACGTGCAGCACCAGCGCGATCACGAACAGCCCGGCAAACAGCAGCAGCTCCGTCACCAGCCAGATCCACATGCCCAGCTGGGCGGCATGGCGCTGCTGGTCCGCATTGGCGAACTGCTCGTCGACGGCGATCCCGACGGGGAAGGTGACGTCAGACATCTTCTGGCGTCCGCAGCGGGTAGTCGTAGGGCGCGAAATCCACCGTGGGCGGCGTGGCGAAGTTATGCGCCGGCGGCGGCGAGGTCGTCGTCCATTCGAGGCCCTTGGCGTCCCAAGGATTGCTGGGCGCCCTCCGGCCGAACCACAGCGACCAGATCAGGTAAACCATGGGGAAGATGTAACCGGCCGCCAGGATCGTCGCCCCGGCCGAGGACAGGATGTTCAGCAGCTGGAACTCGGGCGGATAGTCGTGGTAGCGCCGCGGCATGCCGAGGTAGCCCAGCAGGAATTGCGGGAAGAAGGTGACGTTGAAGCCCACGAAGATAAACAGCGCCGAGACGCGGCCCCACGCCTCCGGATACATGCGGCCGGTGAACTTGGGCCACCAGAAGTGCAGGCCGCCGAGGAAGGCCAGCATGGTGCCGCCCACCATGATGTAGTGGAAGTGCGCAACCACGAAATAGGTGCCGTGCACATGCTCGTTCACCGACAACGTCGCCAGGAACAGCCCGGTCAGCCCACCGATGACGAACAGGCCGATATAGCCCATGGCATAGAGCATCGGAGTCTGCAGCCGAATGCTGCCCTTATACATCGTCGCGGTCCAGTTATAGACCTTGACCGCCGAGGGCACCGCGACGGCAAAGCTCAATATCGAGAACACCAGCGCCGCCAGGTTGCTCTCGCCGTTGACGAACATGTGGTGGCCCCACACGAAGAAGGTGATCGAGGCCAGGCCGATCGAGGCGTAGGCGACGAAGCGGTAGCCGAACAGCTTCTTTTGTGCGAAGGCGGGCACGATCTCGCTGATCACCCCCATCCCCGGCAGCACCATGATGTAGACGGCGGGATGCGAGTAGAACCAGAACAGGTGTTCGAACAGCACCGGATCGCCGCCCAGTTGCGGGTCGAAGATGCCGATCCCAAAGCTGCGTTCCATCACCAGCAGGATCAAGGTGATGGTGATCACCGGGGTGCCCAGCAGGAAGATCAGGCTGACGGCATAGTGCGTCCAGACGAAGATCGGCATGCGGAACCAAGTCATCCCCGGGGCCCGCAGGGTGTGGATCGTCACGACGAAGTTGAGGCCGGTGAGGATCGAGGAGAAGCCCACGATGATCACCCCGATCAGCGCCGGGACCACGTAGGTGTTCGAGAACGTCGTGCTGAGCGGCGCGTAGAACGTCCATCCGGTGTCCACGCCGCCGACCACCAGGTCCGCCACGGTGAACAGCGCGCCGCCCATGAAGATGTACCAGCTCGCCAGGTTCAGGCGGGGAAAGGCCAGGTCCTTCGCGCCGATCATCAGCGGGATCAGGAAGTTGCCGAACGTCGTCGGGATCGACGGGATCAGGAAGAACCAGACCATCACCACGCCATGGACGGTGAATAGCTTGTTGTAGGTGTCGTTGGTGAAGATCTGGCCGTTCGGCACGACCAGGGACAGCCGGACCAGCCCGGCCGCGATCGCCCCAACCACGAAGAACGCCGTGATGGTGGCGAGATACAGCAGCGCGATCCGCTTGTGGTCCGTGGTGAAGAACCACGACCGCAGCGTGTGCGCCTCGTGCAGGTAGTCGGGCGGGCGGCCGATGGTCGAGTGCGGGGTCTCGGGGTCGCGCAGCGTGAGGTCCAGGGGACTCATGGCGTTTGCTCCGCTGGAGTGCCGCTTTGCTTGATGTAGGCGACCAGCCGGGTCAGGTCGTCCTCGGGGATGATGTCCTTGAAGACCGGCATGGCCTGCTTGTAGCCGGCGATCTTGTTGTGGTCCGGGTTCAGGATCTTGTCGCGCAGGTAGGTCGCATCGGCGGTGATCACGCCGCCGGCCTCCATCGGCACCGGCTGGCCATACAGCCCAGCCAGGCTCGGCGCCCGCACGGTGCTCGTGCCCAGGTGGCAGCCGCTGCAGCCATAGGAAGAAAACAGCCGTTTGCCGGCCTCGGCCAGGCTCCCATCCGATCCCGCATGCGCCAGCCAGGTGGCGTAGTCGGCCGGGGTCATCACCGTCAGCAACCCATCCATCACCGAATGGTCGGTGCCGCAGAACTCGCTGCAGAAGATGCGGTAGGTGCCGGGCCGATCTGCCTGGAACCAGAGCTGCGTGTAGCGGCCCGGCAGCGTCTCCATCTGGATGCGCATCGCGGGGATATAAAGGGAATGGATCACGTCCTGGGAGATCATGTTGATCAGGATCGGCTCCCCGGTCGGCACGTGCAGGTTGTTGATCTCCGCCTGGCCGCCAGGGTGCTGGAACTTCCACATCCACTGGCGGCCGATCGCCTCGACCCGCGTGGCGTTGGCGGGCGGGTTCTTGTGGTCCATGAATATCCGCGCGCCCCAGACGAAGAAGATCAGCGTCAGCGTGAACGGGATGAGCATCCAGCCGAGCTCGAGCATGCGGTCGCGCTTGTCGGTGTGGCGGCGGTTGACCTTGGTGCCGTCGCGATAACGGATGGCAAACACGGTGACGCCGATGAAGATCGGCACGACCAGCATCAGCGTCAGCACCGTGAAGGCGAGGATCAGGTAGTCGGTCTCGGCCGCGCTGGCCGAGGCCGACGGCGGCCAAAGCGCGAGGGGATAATCGGCGGGGTTCATGGGGCAGCATCCAGCTTGCGGCCCACGGTCAGCGCCATGGCCCGCGCGATCGGGACGCGCGCGCGGGTGCGGGCGGGATCGATCCAGGCATAGTTGTAGAGCAGGTTATCCTCACGCTGATGAAGCTGGGCGATGTCCACCAGCGGCGTGGCCTGCAGGTTCGGGGCGGGAGGCGTGATGGGTGCCGTCTGCTGCGCGGTGTAGGGTGGCGCCGCCGCATCCCGGGCATGGTCGAAATAGCCCATCAGGCCGATCATGATCGCGATCACGCACGCGACCGCACCGCCGAGCCCGGCAACGAGCAACGTCAAGGTGCGGCCACTCAGGTCCCGAATCTCGTGCCCAGCCGCACGGGCCCGGGTGCTTGGAGGGGTGGAGGGTTGCCCGCGCCCTAACGCCTCGGTGTCGTCAGCCTCCATTGCCTCATGCGGGATGGGGCGGAGGAAGTTCAGCAGGAGCACCCCGCCCACCACAACGGCGGCCCGGGCAGCCCAGTCCACCAGCACGGGGCGGGGCCGTGGGGCGGGGCTAGGCGCGCGCATGATCATCCCCTCCGCGCATCGAGCCTGGAAGCGCCAGCAGCATGAAGATGGCCAGGCCGCCCAAACCCAGCAGCGCTGGCAGATCAGGCAAGGCGGCGGCGAACCTGCCCCGGAATGGTGGCGTCACCAGCCACAGCATCTCGACCAAATGGGCCAGCAACAGCATGGCAGCGACGCTGGCCATCACCCAGGGCGTCCGGGCGAGGCGGTAGGACAGCAGCACGGCGAGCGCCAGCACCGCAGCAGCAAAGCCAGACCAGACCGCCGGCGCGCCGAGGCCGAGCGCACGGGTCTGATACCAAACCACCTCGCCGGGCAGGTTGGCGGACCAGATCACGAGATACTGGATGAAATGCAGGAACACCCAGGCACCCAGCACGGCCGCCATCACCGGCGCAATTTCGTCCGGCAGGGCCCGGCCATCGGCGCCGACCGCCAAGACGAACACGGCGGCGCAGAGCGCGGTGCCGACCTGGGCCATGATCACGAGCAGCCCGAAGGCCGACGAGCCGATGCCGGGATCAAGCGACATGAGCCAGTCCAGCGCGGCCAGGCTGCCCATCCCCAGATGCAGCAACAGCCCCATGATGGCGCGGCCACGCCGTGGGCCGCGCCGGGGCGCGCGGCAGAATACCAGGGCGAAGCCGGTCCAGACCAGCAGCATGACCGCCATCCGCACCAACAGGAAGCGAGGCTCCATCCACCAGCCCGGCAGGCTGGATGCCAGCCCCGTGCGGTGGTACAGCGGGGCAGCGCCCACCATCAAAGGGATTGCAAACAGCGCACCAGCCGGCAGCAGCAGCAGCAGCCGGCGCAGCACGGGCACTATGGCCCAGCCGCGCACGTCCAGCAGCTCCAGCAGCATAACCAGCGGCAGCGCTCCCAACGGCAGCGCCATCCAGAACAGCCAGGCGGCAAGGTAGGATGGCATAGCCTGCAGCCCGAGCACGGCCAGCAGCCCCCACACGGCAAGGCCCAGCACCCCCAGGCCCAAGGCGATGCGGGGGGCGGTCACTTTGCGGCCTCCAGCCGGGTCCGGTCCGTATCCGGAAGCGATGCGGCATCGGCGTTCTGGCTCAGCTGCAGGGCGCGGATGTAGGCGATCACCGCCCAGCGGTCAGCCGGAGACACCCGGTCGGCGTAGCTGTACATCGCGCCATGACCGTTAGTGATCGCGTCGTAGAACACCTGGGTCTTTGCCTGCCGCAGCTTGCCATCGACGAAGCTCGGCGGATGGGTGAAGCCGCGCTGCACGATCATGCCCTCCCCGTCGCCCGCGCGTCCATGACAGGGGGTGCAGTAGATCCCGAAACGCTCTTGCCCGCGTGCCAGCATGGCGGCGTCGATCGTCGCAGGCGGCGGAACCGGCGGGTTCGGCGCATTCCGCGCCACCGTGCCGGGGACCGGATGACGCATCGAGGTGCCATTGGCGAAAAAACCGTTCCGGTCCCAGGTCTGCGACCGGTTCTGGGTATACATGTCCTCCCGCTTGCAGGCGGCGATGGCCAGCAGCGGCAACAGCAGCAAGGCAAGGCGCGGGCTCATCGCGGCACCCGGCTGACGCGGCGGGGACGCAGCGGCAATCCGGCCAGGACACGTTCCACCCGGTCGGGATCGAACGCCGCGTCCCGCGCCTCGACGGCAATGAAGAACCGGTCGCTGGTGGAGCGCGGGAAATCGGGGATGTTGAAGGCGGGATGGTTCAGCCGCGGCAGGCGGTTCAGCACCAGCAATGCGAGCACTATGGTCAGCGTCCCGGCCAGCATGGCGAACGAGAAGCTGGGCACGATGAAAGCCTGCCAGGCGAATTGCGGCCGGCCGCCGACATTGAAGCGGTAGGACCAGACCGTGGCGTAGGTGCACATGCCAAACATTGCCGCCCCACCCACTAGGGCGCCGGCCAGCGCGAAGAGATGGATGGGCTGGTTCGGCAGGCGCAGGGCCTCCGCCGCCTCGGGGACCGGAACCGGGGAATAGCTGTCCAGCCGGCCGAGATCGTGGCCGCGCAGCATTTCCAGCGCCGCCACCATGCCGTCGGCGGTCTCGAACTCCGCGCTGACGCCCCAGAGCGGGGCTGGATCATCGGCTTCAGCCATGACGCGGCAGCCCTCCCTGCTGGATCAGCCGGCGGATTTCGACGATCGAGACCGCCGGGAGATAGCGCAGGAACAGCAGCAGCAAAGCCAGGAACAGTCCGACCGAACCGGCAAAGGTTGCCATGCCCCAGAGATCGACGCTGTAGGACTGTGCGGCGGACGGCAGGAAGTCATGCTGCAGCGTGATCACGATGACCATGAAGTGGTCTGCATACATCCCTGCCGAGACCAGCAGCCCGACCAATAGCAGCGCGACCGGGGAGCGCCGCAGCCGGGGTATCCAGAACAGGTGCACCGGAACCAGCGCGCAGGCGATGATGGTCCAGGTGCTCCAGGCATGGGGGCCGTCGAACCGCCGGGCCAGCACCCCACGGTCGAAGCCGTTGCCGATCAGCCAGCTGATGCCGAACTCCGCCACGTAGCAGTAAAGGCTGATCAGCCCGAGGACCAGCAGCAGCATCGCCAGCAAGTCGAGGTGGCGCGGCGTGACCAGCGGCGCCAGGCCGAACACCCCACGGAGCACCACGGCGAGCACCGCGACCATCGCCACCCCAGAGAAGATGGCGCCGAACAGGAAGGTAACCGGCAGCAGCGTGTCGTGCCAGCCCGGTTCCACGGTGCCGGCGAACATGACTGCGGCGCCGGTCTGCAGGGAGACGACCAGCAGCACGCCGAACAGGGCGATGATACGGTAGGCCTGCATCCAACGCCGCCAATGCAGCGCGGAGCCGCGCCAGCCGAGCGCCACGATGCCGTAGATCTGCGCGCGCAGCAGGCGCAGCTTCACGCCGCGCCCCTCGCCGATCCGCTCGACCGCGCGATCCCGCATGGAGGCGAGGTCCGGCAGCATGCCGATGAACCAGAACGACAAGCAGACCAGGAGGTAGCTGATGATGTCCACCGCGTCCCAGAACAGCGGGCTGCGGACCTGCGGCCATAGCTGGAAGGTGTTGGGATAGGGCAGGTTCCAATAGAAGAACCAGGGCCGGCCGAGATGGATGATGGGATACAGCCCGGCCGCGGCGGCCGAGACCAGGGCCATCGTCTCGGTGATGCGGTTCAATGCGCCGCGCCACTCGGCGTCCACCAGCAGCAGCATGGCGGAGACCACCAATCCGCCGCTCGCGATGCCAATCCACCAGTCATAGCTCACGATGTCGAGTGCCCAGGTGACGGGCACGTTGTTGCCCCAGATGCCGACGCCCTCGACCAGCAGCCACCCCATGCTGATGGCCATCAGCCCGACCAGCGCGCAGGCGGCCGCAAAGGCGATCCACCAGCGCAGTCCGATCCGGCGATCGATGGCCAGGCCGGTGACCTCGCGGCCGACCGACTCCCAGCTTTGGCCGGGCGCGATGATCGCGTCGCGCAGGCGGCTGGGACGGGTGAGGTCGCTGGGCACCGCTTAGCCCTCCATCTTGCCAGCGGACGCCTTGCCGGCGGGCGCCATCTCGGCCAGGTAGGTGGTGCGGGGCCGGACGTTCAGCTCGCCGAGCAGAGCGTAGTTGCGCGGGTCCTTGCGGGCCGCCGCGACGGCGCTGCCGGCGTCGTTCAGGTCGCCGAAGGTGATGGCCTGGGTCGGGCAGGCGCCCTGGCAGGCGGTCTGCACCCGGCCGTCGCGGATCGGCTGGCCGGACTTGTCAGATTCGATCCGTGCCCCGGCGATGCGCTGGACGCAATAGGTGCACTTCTCCATCACGCCGCGCGCGCGCACTGTCACCTGGGGGTTGCGCTGCAGGGCGACCGAGGGCGTGGCGCCGCCGGAATAGTCGAGATAGTTGAAGTGCCGCACCTTGTAGGGGCAATAACCGGAGCACGCCCGGGTGCCGACGCAGCGGTTATAGACCATGAGGTTCAGCCCCTCCTGGTCGTGCAGCGTCGCCTCGACCGGGCAGCCGACCTCGCAGGGCGCGTTCTCGCAGTGCATGCAGGGTATGGGCTGGAAATGCGTCTGCGGCGCGTCGGCCGGGCCCTCGTAGTAGCGGTCGATCCTGAGCCAATGCATCTCGCGGCCCAGCGCGACCTGCTCGCGCCCGACCACGGCGATGTTGTTCTCGGACTGGCAAGCGGTGACGCAGGCGTTGCAGCCGATGCAGGCGTCGAGGTCGATGACCATGCCCCAGGCACGGCCGTCATCCTCCTTCGGCGGGAACAGCGTAGGCTGGGTAAAGGCGGTGGTGTCGCCAACCGGGGCCGCGCCGACCCGCTGCACGCGGACGAAATCGTGCCCCTCCATCGTGCTGTGGTCCTGGGTGGTCGCGAAGCGCTGCGTGCGCCCCGTCTTGCGCATCGTGGCCCCCGCCAGGCGCCAAGGATCGGTGGCGGCCCGCAAGGCGTAGGCGTCGTAGCCGAGGGCATATGCGATCCGGTCCGGCACGTTACGGCCGTAGCCCAGCGTGACCCCCACCGTAGCGTCAGCCTGGCCGGGCAGAATCCAGACCGGCCCCTCGATCCGCCGTCCCTCGGCCTCCAGCGTCACCACGTCGCCCTGGGCCAGCTTCTCCCGTTCGGCGAGGGCCGGGCCGATGGTGATCGCGTTCTCCCATACGAGCTTGGTCAGTGGCTTGGGCAACTCCTGCAGCCAGCCATTATCGGCCACGGAACCGTCCCATACCGAGGGATCGGGGCGGAACAGCACATCCAACCCCGTAGGCGTGTCGACCGGGGTGGAGGGCGTCGCAGCGACCAGATGCACCGGCTCTGGCGAGAACGCGGAGTCTGGCACGAAACCGGCCTCCAGCATCGTCTCCCAGCGCGGCGCGAAAGCGTCTTCGGCCTCGGTGCCCCGCCACTGGGCGCGCACCAGGTCGCGCCCAGGATGCTCCTGCCCATCGGTCAGTATCGCAAGAATCTCGGCAGCCGACCGTCCGTCATAGAGCGGAGCAATGGTCGGCTGCATCAGACTCACGGTGCCGTCGAGTGAGCGTGCGTCGCCCCAAGACTCCAGCGGGTGCGACAGCGGCAGGTGCCAGTCGGACCGCAGGGCCGTCTCGTCCGCATGCAGCCCAGCATGGATCTTCAGCGGCACCCGGCCCAGCGCTGCAGAAAATCCGAGATCGCGGGGCGTGTCGTAAACCGGATTGGTCTCCAGCATGACCAGCGCCTGCACGGTGCCGCCCTGCATCGCGGCGACCAGGCCGGCAACGTTCTCTGCCTCGACGAGGACGGATGCGGTGTGGAACACCGTGCGGTCCTGGTTGCCCAGGCCGACATTCAGGCGATGCACCGCCTCCTGCACCTCGGCCGGCTGCGTGCTGCCGGCGATCACCAGGCTGGCGCCCCGTGCCGCGTGCAGCGCCGACGCGGCGCGGGCGCGCCAACGGTCGGCCGGAGACGCGTCCGCGGCGGCTGGGGGCGGCCCGCCGGGGCCGGCGAGGTCGGCCAGCAGTCCGCGTGCCAACGCCGCCACCTCCGCCGTGGTGGCGGTGAGCGGATGGTCGGCCTTGGCCAGCGTCAAATTCGGGATCGGCCCGGCGGCGTGCATCTCCAACAGCCCGCCACTTGCCAAGGAGGCGCGCCGCGCCGCCACCCAATCGCGGGACACACCGACCTGTTGCACCCCGGTGTCCAGGAAGTCGCCGTCCAGCGTGACGATCACCCGCGCCTGGTCAAAACGCCACCGCGTCTCGAGCCTTTGGCCGAAGGCGCGGCGGGTGCCCTCATAAAGCGGAGTGCGGTCCACCGCGGCGTAGCTGTGCCAGCGCATGGCGGGATAGGCGGATTGCATGGCTTTTATCTGCGCCAGCACGAGCGGGGACGTCACCGGGCCGGTCAGCAGCCGCAGGCCCTCACCCTGGTTTTCGCGCATCGCGGCGAAATGCCCGATCGTCGCGCCGCGGAACGCCTGCCAGGAGCTGCCGCGGCCAAGATGCAGCACGGTCTGCGACCGGTTCGGGTCATACAGCCCCAGCACCGAGGCCTGGCCGAGTACATCAGTGCCGCCGCGGCTCCAGGGATGCTCCGGATTGCCCTCGATCTTGAGCGGCCTGCCATTGCGCGTCGTGACCAGGACGCCGTTGGCAAAGCCGTCCAGCAGCGCTACCGACGCATACTGCAGCGAGGTGCTGGGTTCCATACGCTCGGGCGCGCGGACATAGGGCACTTCCTGGGAGCGACCGTCCGGCGGGTCGTCGCAGCCGGACAGCCCGGCGAGCGCGAAGGACGCGGCCATCAGCTTCAGGAAGCTCCGGCGCTCCGGCCCGACGGACAGGTCGGTGACGGCGGGGAACTCGCGGTCCAGGAACGCGCGGAACTCCGGCGTATCGGCCAGGGCATCCAGGCTGCGCCACTGAACTGGAGGCAAGCGGGGAGCTGGAGGCAAGCGGGGCGTACTCATATCATCACCGATGGCAGATCGAGCAGTCGGTGAGCCGGTCCGGACCGGCAATATGGTATTCCTTGACCAGAGCGGGACCGACCGTCGCCTGATCCGCGGGCGCCTTCCACTCCATGTTCCAGACCTCCTGCTGCGGGCGGACGAAGTTCTCGGGCGCGCGATGGCAGGATAGGCAGAACTCCATTCTGAAGGACTGGGCGGCATAGGTGAGCTGCATCGTGTCCATGGCGCCGTGGCAGCTGGAGCATCCAATGCCCTTGGTGATGTGGATCGAGTGGTTGAAATAGGCGTAGTCCGGCAGGCGGTTGACGCGGGTCCAGTGCAGCGGCTCGTTGTTGGCCAGGCTCTCGCGCACCGGGGCCAGCATGGGAGAGCCGGTCCAGATCTCGGAATGACAGGTCATGCAGGTGTGGGTGGGCGGCAGCCCGGCCGTGGCCTGCGCCTCGACCTGCTGGTGGCAGTAGCGGCAATCGAGGCCCAGCTCGCCCGAGTGGTGCTTGTGGCTGAAGGGCACGGGCTGCGCAGGGGCGATGCCGACGCTGCCGACGTAATCGGAGTGCGAGAGCCCAAACAGCACCAGCCCGATGGCCAGCACGCCGGTTACGCCGGCCAAAATGTAAAGCCGGAGAATAGCGTCCGCGCCAGGCGCAAAGAGTTGGCGCGGAGAACGGCGGTTCGGGAGCGTTGGCATAGCGGATACTCCCGTTCAGGACCTGCATCATCAAGGCGGCAACTGGGGATCGCAAGGCGGGGCTGGATAACAAAATGGCGTACTGGCGCCATGACGAATTGGTCATGGCAACATGGCAAGGCCGTTCTGGTTCTATTTAACCGGCTGTTCAGGCCGTGCCCGTTGTTTGCCGACGAGCACGCTGGATTTGGCCGTTCCGCCGCCTTTGCACGTGCGGCAGGGCCGTCCATGAGGGCGGTTTTTCGGCGGAATGAACCCGGCCGGGCATGCGCCGTTGGGACGGCATGTGGGGCGGTCACCTTGCGGTCCGGCGCCTTCACTTTTGGAAGAAACCGCCTTCACTTTTGGAAGAAACTAGGACACCTGCCATGGTCGACCGCCCATTATCCATCGACATCCGTCACCCGCTGCTGCTGAAGGCGAACGACCTGGTGCTGCTGACGCGGGAGGATGGCGGCATTCCCCAGGATATCCCGGGGTTTGGACTGTTCTACCGCGACACCTGCTATCTCTCGGCCTATGCGCTCCGGCTGCACGGCACGGCGCCGCTGCTGCTGATGTCGTCGGACCAGGAGGGGATCGCGGCGCAGATCGGCCTGACCAACCCCCATCTCGCGACCGCCAACGGTCGGCCGATCCCCGACCACGCGCTGAGCCTGCGGCGGGTGTTCCTGGTGCTGGACGACGGACCCGTGTTCATCGACACCATCAGCATCCGCAATTTCGGAACCGACCCTGTGACGCTGCCGGTGGCGCTGGAACTCGCCACCACGTTCGAGAGCATGTTCGTCCTGCGCGGCGCGCCGGCGGGCAGGCGGGGCCGGATGCATGCGCCGGAGTGGGACGGGACCGCGCTGCGCTTCGCCTATGAGGGCGCCGATGGCGTGCTGCGGACCTTGCTGGCGGACTTCTCCCTGCCGCCAATCATAGCGCCCTGCACCACCGAGCAGAGCACCGCGCATTTCCAGTTGGAATTGGCTCCCCAGGAAAGCCGCGACCTGATCGTCACATGCCGGGTGGACGAGCGGCCGGTCGGCGCGCAACCCCTGGCCTCCGCCCGCGCGCCCCGCAGCGCGGCGGCGGTCCAGCGTGCCAGGGAGGCGGCCTCGGCCGCGCTGCTGGACGGCTATGCCCGTGCCGAGACGCCGAGCGATGGGTTCGGCCAGGTCCTGGCGCGCTCCCTGTCCGATGTCGCTCTGCTGGAGGTGCGGCGGGGGGAGCACCGGTTCACGGCGGCGGGCATGCCCTGGTTCGTCGGCCTGTTCGGCCGCGACGGCCTGCTGCCGACCATCCAGTGCCTGGCCTTCAACCCCGACCTCGGGCCGCGCACGACCAAGGCGCTGGCGCATTGGCAGGGCACCAGCGACGACGCGGTGACGCGCGAGCAGCCGGGCAAGATCCTGCACGAGCTTCGGGTCGGCGAGCTGGCCCATCTGCACGAGGTCTCGCAAACGCCGAGCTACGCCTCGGTGGATTCGACGCTGCTGTTCCTGATCGCGATTGCGCGCCATGTTGCCTGGACTGGCAGCCTCGCGCTGTTCGAGGCGTTGCGGCCCAACATCGACCGTGCGCTGGCCTGGCTCGACCGCAAGGCGGGCGAGAACGCGGCGGGTTACGTCACCTATGACGGGGTGACCACGGGGGGCCAGCCGGTGAACCAGAGCTGGCGGGATTCCGGCACCGGCGTGCTGCGGGCCGACGGCAGCTATCCGGTGCCGCCGCTGGCCTTGGTCGAGGTGCAGGGCTACGCCTACCAGGCCCGCATGCTGATCGCGGCATTGCTGCGCCGCACCGGCGAGGACGGCACGGCGGACCGGCTGGAGGCCGCCGCCCGCGCTCTGCAAAGCCTGTTCCTGAGCGATTTTTGGATGGAGGCGGAGGGCTGCTACTGCCTGGCGCTGGAGCATGGCGGGCGGCAGGTCGCCTCCGTCGCCTCCAACGCCGCCCAGGTGCTGTGGACCGGCATCGCGACGCCTGAGCATGCCGGCCGGATCGCGGCGCGGATGATGCGGCCCGACATGTTCTCCGGCTGGGGCATCCGTACGCTGTCCGCCGAGCATGTCAGGTTCGATCCGCTGGCCTACCAGCAGGGGAGCGTCTGGTCGTTCGACAACGCGCTGATCGTGTCCGGCCTGCGCCGCTATGGCGAGGATGCGGCGGCGCTGCGGATCACGGAGGCGACGCTGGACGCGGCGCGCGGCTTCCGCCTGGGCCGGCTGCCCGAGTTCATCGCCGGCACGCAACGCCTGCCGGGCGACGCGCCGACCCATACTCCGCGCGCCGACCCGCTGCAGGCGTGGTCCGCGGCGGCGGTGCCGTTCATGGTCAC
>JAABUW010004996.1_pt1 | contig 17657 bp, 11 predicted proteins | sample 5560081 | NCBI WGS metagenome assembly JAABUW01 (sample SAMN10711882, study PRJNA513363) | rock metagenome | isolation source: Antarctica rocks | place: Antarctica: Victoria Land, Knobhead sud | reverse complement strand
GGGGGGCACCAGTATTATTGGTATTGTCTCCCACAAGACGAGAAAGCTCGAGTACTCTGTTGGTGCAAAGCATGTCCGGTTACAAGAGGGAGCCAGTGAGAAACTGATTGAACTGGATATGTATGACGGCAGTATATTCACTTTCATCAAGGCCTTCATGTCTGGTTATACAATCAACAATCATCACGACCGGCCTTTCTGCGGAGGATTGATGGGCTATATCAATTATGAAGCTTGCTTAGAGACAATAGGACTACCTCCAACAAAACAATCACAAGGTCCAGAGATCTGTTTCGCGTTCATCGAGAAAAGTATCGTGATTGACCATAACAGCCACCGGGTACATATTCAAAGCTTACATCAAGACCAATCCAACTTCGACCTATTTCGATGGCTCAATGAGACAGTGTCGGTGCTAAGCTATTGGTCGAAGCAAGCAGACCACTTAGTTGGCGATCCTCAGCTATTCTTGGGTGATGTTGTTGAGCAGACACTGCCGCAAGAGTCGGAGTACAAGTCGAAGGTCACTCGCTGCCAAGAGTTCATCGGTGCTGGGGACTCTTACGAGCTCTGTCTTACAGATCAAAGCTCAATTACCCTGAGGGGCACAGCTTCGTCATGGAACATGTACTGTCGTCTTCGTCGCCTGAATCCAGCCCCCTTCGCGGCCTACGTTCGTCTCGGCCCTCTAACATTGCTCTCCACTTCTCCAGAACGTTTCATGTGTTGGTCCAGAGCAGGACCAGCTTCCAATGACTCTGAAGAGAAATCGACCAAGTGCCAATTCCGGCCAATCAAGGGAACTGTCCAGAAACGACAGGTCCAACCTGACGGCTCAGTTCATCACACAAGCCGAACAGAAGCTACGAGCATTTTGGCAAGCCAGAAGGAGCAAGCAGAGAACCTTATGATTGTAGATCTCATCCGCCATGACCTCTATGGACTATGTCAAAGCGTCCGTGTCAAAGACTTGATGGTCGTCGAGGAATATGAGAGCGTATTCCAGCTCGTGAGTGTAATTGAGGGATGGATAAGGCAACCGCGGAGCCCCACAACAGCCGATGTTTCCGGCATTGCTTGTTTGGAGGCTTCACTGCCTCCGGGAAGCATGACTGGTGCCCCGAAGAAACGTTCCTGCCAGCTACTTCGAGAGATCGAAAATAGTAGACCACGCTCAGTCTACTCAGGAGTTCTGGGCTACATGTGTGTAAGCGGGAAAGGTGATTTCTCAGTGGTGATCCGAAGCGTCTACAGATGGGATGCGCGTGAGGAAAGCCACGAAACATGGAACATTGGAGCTGGTGGCGCAGTTACCACTTTGAGCACCGAAGATGGTGAGTGGAATGAGATGCTGACCAAGCTCCGCAGCACGTATCGTTTATTTTCCCCTGGATCTCAGAATTAGCCAGTGACCCATGTGGCGGACTGAGAGGGGAGCACTGCCGGCAGGACATGATGAGAATTAGGCAGCAACAGAATCATAATCTGGGGGTTGGATGACATCCATCGGAAAAACATCAATGGCAATGCAATCATAAAGCAGCGTTGAAATCTAGCCCTAATCTACTGCGACAGCGCAGTGGGATAGGATCCAACCGTGCATATTCCGCGGATAGGGAATGGGCCAATGGCCCGATAGAGAATAGTATGTAACTTGTCCGCATACGAGGCTATCGCGCGCCGCAGGTCGCCTGCACTCCTTGCCCATCCATTTGCCGATCCCCGCAGTTGAGAAAACACGGGCGCTTGAAGTGACTGATTGATTGGAGCGCATCTATCAAATCTCTCCTGCATACGACGTGGAACGACGATTCCCACCACAAGCTGAAAGCCTGAGATGGATCGTGTGTCGGTTGAAACTCATAATGACAGAGGTAGCTTTCCGGTTCCGCGTCACGCCTAGGCTTTTAGGATCTTCAACGACTAGATATTCCGGCCCCACCATGCTCGGAGCTGTTGTGGCAGGGTGGAATCCATGAAAGATGTCTTCGAAAAGCCGACAGAATCACATTTCGACTTGGGGACATGTGGCTGCATAGTTTCATTCTACTTATTGCCATTGTTCGAAGCGTTGAGTCTCCGTTTCTGGAAAGAACCACAAGCAGGCATGTCTTTTCGCTACTAAAGACCGCCAAAGACCTCCCCACCCATACATTTTGCTACACTCTGTGTAACTGGACATGGTGCATCTCCATTTTTTGTATGCTCTTGATATCGAGCAAATGATGGATATTCTCCTTGAAGTCCTCACTCGCCTGGAACCGCATGTGTGCGTCGACATCGGCCCACCCAACAACGTTGAAATAGACCATACTCTTCTCTCCCTTCTCGTTTTCTTTGTCTTTCAAGGCCCAGCCATCATGAACCGCGAGTGCTTCCGAGCGTCCGATGACAGGTCTCATCTTGTCCATGGAGTCCATAATAGCGGCTTTGCCGGTCAGAGGAGACGGAAAGTAGTATAGAACAACCTCGGTCACCTTGACTCGTCTATCCGCGCCGAGGGCTGGAGACGGGTCTTGCGATGGTTCGAATGGGACGTGGAGGACTGCCACGTCCTCTTCGATGCTGGCCAGATCGCGGAGGCCGGAAAAGGGATTATCAGCGTCACTGTTTACCGAACGCGATTTCTAGCCATTGCGGCGAGGCTGCATCAAGCACCGAAGACTCTCTTGCTGTGTCGAGCGGGGGAAGTCAACTTACAGCGAGCTAGCGAATTCATTGCTGTTCTCCAGGTTATCCCAGCCGATAAAGATACACATAGTTGCGGGCTGCTCGGACGATCGACCGAAGTACGCATAGCGCGCCCCTTCACGGGTTAACGTATGGACACAAGAGCTGTGGACAACATCGTAGGCAGAGGCGACGGATTTGTTCACGTCTGCATCGGGCCGGAGATTGAGTATCCTGATTTCAAGGATCATATTTGAGTTATAATACTTTTCGAAGGCGGGATGAAATTGTGACACTATGCGAATCGGGAATCTTGCAGACGCTTTGAGAAAGTGTGGATAGTGTCAGAATAGTGGACTTTAGTACATTTCCCAGGCCAAGTACAAGGACACAATTTTTCGGTCCCTGATTCTGTGGCTGAGAGCTTGCAGGAACCGCTAGCGCAGCAGCCATGCATTAGCAATCCTTTACATTACTCGAGAAGCTCTTAGTACAAGGATGATATCCTCCCTCACATTGATAATACTACTACAGACTTTGAACTCACATACTTTTAGGTCTTATCACAGAAATCACCGATTCTTCCCCTAGCGCCTGTGGTACTTAGCGCTTTTGCGATGTGGACGAAGCTTTAACATCATGCCGTACGCCACGGGTGTTGGCGCCGTCAATCCAACCCTCGAAGCCGTTCTTGACTCTGGCTGAGGAGCCCACTAGCGTGGCACTCGTTCTAAAGAACCGACCTTCTTCTAGCTCCAGAATAGTGTTCTCATCCAAACGGTTGAAGCTATTCTTCTTGGGCCCAGGAATACCAATGGTATCGATGGTGTGACGGGCTTTCTTGATCGGTCTCAGAATCGAGTGTCTTTGAGACTTCTCTCGCAGCTTCAAAACAGACCTGAAGACTATTGTTGGGCCCAATTTGGTCTTTGGAACAACAAATGCATTTGCCTTCACGAACCGTGGGCTTCCAAATTCCGGCATCAAACCCGGCGGTCTCATTATCCGGAGATTTCCTCTGGTTCTTGTATGGATCTGGATGAATATTCCGCCGTTTACAATCAATAACCAAATAGGCCCCGAGACTACTGCTTTCGGGACTCGAAAGAGGCAAAAAAGATCTAACAAAGTAGCAGAAAAGATGCGACAAAGATGCCATTTTCTATATATAGATGTTAAAGCACCAACTATTTCGAAAAGCATTTTATTGTTGTCTAAATACGTGCGAAAGAGATTGTTAATAAAGCAAAACTATCAATAGAATTACTAGAATTGCTTCGAAGTTAACTAACTTTCTTCTATTTAGACAACAAAAGCAAAAAAAGTAAAAAAACAAATTAAAAGAATCGAATACAATAAGAAAAGAAAGAAAGAAAAAAGTGCAATAGACAATTGTTATACTAAATAATATAATTGTTACGGCAGAACGCGATATACTGGTGTTAGTGAACTGGGTTGCCTGCCAGGGCGCCCGGGTTGGCCTTTTGGGTCAGGTTAGGCCTAACATTCTAACAATTGGTAGCTTCAACAAGTCCCGATCAGTGCGTCTTGGCGAGTGCTACAGGTGGTTGGTTATTACACCGCGTGTCTATTCGCGCGAGTCTTGGGTTCGATTCCTCTTCTATCCACCAGGGGCATTTGGATAGTCGTAGTAGTGCTCAGGGTGCTCGTGCGCCCGGAGGTCGTCTATATTGTGCCCCGTGGGTTCGTTCTGCACGCGGGGGCGTGTGCTTTCTCGCTTCGTTGGGGGCAAATTGTTACGGCAGAACGCGATATAGTGGTGTTAGTGAACTGGGTTGCCTGCCAGGACGCCCGGGTTGGCCTTTTGGGTCAGGTTAGGCCTAACATTCTAACAATAATAGACAATTAAGTACTAACTTCTTAATTTTTCTTATCTTTAGCACTAATTTCTTTGTTTTGCAAAACTCTATTTTTGCTTTTAAAACTCAAAAAAAGCAAAAAAAATCTAACAATGTATTAGAAAAAATGCAACAAAAATACTATTTTCTATATACAAATATTTAAATATTAATTATCTTAAAAAGTATCTTATTGTTATCTAAATATATACGAAAGAAATTGTTAATAAAACAAAGTTATTAACAAAATTATTAAAATTACTTCGAAATTAATTTTTTTTTTAAGTTTTAAAATAATATTGTTAAAATAAAAGCAATAAAAACTAGCAATTCTAATAATAACACAAAGTTTACAAAATTAAATTAAAATTAATTTTAATATAACAAAAATATATATTAAACTTTTAATAATTTAAAAGTATAATTATAGTTTTTAATATATTAGAATTGCGTATCTTTATAATTGTATTGCAACAAAAAAAAATTAATATAATAATTACTATAGTTTAAAGAGCGAAATCTTTAACAAAGAATATTAATAATTCTTTTTTTATTAAAGATATTTTTATTAATATTAAACAAAAAGTTGTTAGAACAATTAAATACTATAAAAAGTATTTTTTTAAAAAAAACTATTGTATAATTAATATTGTTAACAACAACAATTCTAAAAATAATATTTTTACAAAAGAAATTTATTTTAAAAACAAAAATATTAAGTTTAAATTTATTTGCTAGAAGTTTAATAAATAATTTAATTATAAATTAATTAACAAAGTTTGTATTAATTAAGTTGTATATATTCTATATAAATTTGCTTGTTTGTAAAAAATTTGCAAAAATACAATAAAAAATAATATAAAAAGTAGCGTTTAATTGTATAATAATATTAAAGATAAATAAAATATTTAATAAAATATTTTATATAATAATTTTGCGTTAATAAAAAATATTATTGTTTTAACAATATTTAATATTGTATATAATATAAAGAAAAAGCAAGCTATTAAAAATTATATAATCGAAATAGTCTCTATTAATATAAGTAAAGCAAAAATCGCAAATATAGTTTTTAATAGTTTTTATTTTAATATAATTAAGACTTAAATAAGCAATTTATTTAATAGAACTTTAAATAATAATAAGCAAAATATTGTAATTAAAATAAAAATAAAAATATTATATATAGTTTTTAAAGATTATTAAATAAAGATTTTTTATAATAGTAACAAATTTCTATTATAAAAAAAATTATATTTCGATTTAAAAATATTTTTGTATATTAGAAATTAAAGAAAATGCAAGAATCTAAATAGCAAAATATACTAATTATAAATATTTGTTAATAATAGTTTTGTATTTATTTTATAATAATAGATTTATAAGTTTATTTAATTTAGAGTTAATTTAAATCGATTTTATTAATATATTGTTAAAAGCAAAAATTATAACAATATTTCGCAACAAATTTATAGAATTGTTGCAAATAAATTTTTTATTAAGATTAATAACAACAATAATATTATTATTATAAATAATAATCTTGTTATTGCAAAAAAAAAAAAAATTAAAAACAAAAAATATAAAGAATTATTTATATTTTATAAATATTAATATAAAGAGTTTTGCTTTTAATACAAATAAAGTAGTGTTTAAAAAAAATATTAATAAATATACTATTTTTATATAATATTTAATAATTGTTTATATTTTAAAAACTAGATATATTTATCTATATATAAGAGATTAATTAAAGAGCAACAAATTGTAAAATCTTAATATTATTTTAATACAACAAAAAATAATACTATTAAGCTATATTTTTTGCTATAGAGACAATAATACTATAATATTATATTTTTTTTATTAAAGAGACGTATAAAATGCTTGGAAAGATATATTCTAATACTATTATTTTAATACAAAAGAATAGAAAGTCTATTAGAATCTCTAGAATTTAATATAATAATATTTTTGCTTTTGTTGTTGTAACAAAAAAATTATAAATTTGTTGCAACTTAATAAAAGATAATTGTATTTCTATTATTTTACTATTTATTTTAATATTTAGAAATTTTATTTAATAATTTAATTGTTTTTTTCTTTTATTGCTTCGAAATTCTAGAAAATTGCAAAATATATTTTATTTCTTTTAATAAAGAGAGACATTAATAAAAAATAATAAAATAACAAAAAAATTGTTTAAATAGTACAAAAAAAATTATTTAAAAAGATATATTAATATTTAATATAAAATTTTTGTAAATAGATCGAAAAAAAAGAGATAATTTGTAGCTTAAAAAGCCAAAAAAAAATTATATAAAAAACAAGATTTTATTAAAAATCTAATAGTTATTAATTAAATATTACTATTGCTATATATTTAAAAGTATTAACAAGATTTTTTTTAAAAAGTATTTTTTCTTGTTTTTGTACAATAAGAGTTGCAATAATATTATTAATTAAAATATATTTAAGAGTTTTTTAATTGCAAGATATACTATTATTAACAAAAATATTTTTAAAAGAGAAAAGATTATAGATATATTTTTAGCTATTATTGTATTTCGATATAAGATTTAATAATAAATATATATATAAATTAAATAGTAAAACAAATAATATAGTTAAATAATTTGTTTACAACTATTTATTAATATTAACAATAAATATATTAGAAGTTTTATTTGCAAAAATATAATTTGTATCTATATAAAAAATATATAAGTTAATATATTTAATTTTAGTATTTCGCGTAATTATATTTAAAAGAGCAAAAATAAAATATTTATTAAAATATATTTTTAGATATTTGTATTATCTCTTTATTAATAAAGATTTATTTAATAACAAATTAGACTTATTTAATAATATTAAATTATATAAAAAACTTTTTAATACAAAAATTAATAAACTAAATATATTAGAAGACAAAAAAGATAACAAAATTGTTAAATATTATATTTTATTAAAACAACAATTAAGATTGTAAGTTTTCTAGTAATATATATATATATATTTATATTTGCAATTGTTATTATTGTTATATTTGTTATATTTAATTTATTAACAACAAATATTGTTTATAATAATAAATAATTTATCGAATATAAATATCGAAATATCTTTTGCAAAACTAGCAAAAAAATATAATTTGCGCAAAAATACTAATAATAATAAAAACTTAAATTGCTTTTTAAAAATATTTGTAAGTTTCTATTTTATTTTAAGATAAAACAATATTTAATATAAAGAATTGTTTTAGTTTATTTAAATAATACAAGTAACAAACTTCTAATAATATAATTTAATAAAGATAAAGATTTTATAGTCTTTTATATCTATTATATATTAACAATAGAAAATAATATTTTAATAAAGTTTTTATTTTATTGTTAAATACAAAACAAAGTTAAAAACAATAAAAATATAAATATCGAAAATTTAAAATAAATTTAAAAAACTTTTTATATAAAAAGAATTAATTATATTTATTACAATAATAAAGAAAAAATTAACAAAAATTTTTATAATATTCTTAATATTTAATTTGCTATAAAAGATATTGTTTAAATAACAATACAAAATATTAGAAAATATAGTAACAAAACTATTAAATTTAGATAAGAAATTTATTGTAAAGATATCTATTAATATTTTTAAATTAACAAAAGTTATAAAAATAAATATATATATATTATTTATTATTATATTTTGCAATTGCAACTTCTAAGCAATAAAAAACTCTTTTATTATTATTATTTGCTTTTATATAATAATCTCTTTTGTTATTGTTTTAACTCTAAGATAAAGAACAATAATCTTATTATTTAAAACAATATTTTGTATATTGTTTTCGAACTATTTTTTTAAATTTTTAAACAATAATAATAATAAAAAATAAGAAAATTGTAAAAAACAAGAAAATTGTAAAAAACAAGAAAATTGTAAAAAAAAAACAATAATTAACAATAATAAAAGATGTTTTTAAATATTTGTTGCAATAAAATATTAAATTCTAATTCGAAACAAGTATTTAATTATATCTTAAAAACAAACTTTTTAATACAAAATATATAACAAGTATTAAATATCTTCTTAGAAACAACAATATTAGTAGCTTTGTTTTTGTAAGATATTATATTAACAAAATACAACAATTAAAAGAATAAAGTAAGAAATAGAGAAAATAATTGTAAGATAATAATATAAAAAAACAATTGCAAGACAATAATATAAAAAAAACAACTACAAAGATAATAATATACGCAATAATCAAAAGAGTCGAATACAATAAGAAAAAAAGAAAAAAGAGAAGTGCAATAGACAATTGCCATACTAAATAGTATAACAGACGGCCAAGCATTGACCCCTTAATCTCTCTCATCCCCGGCACTAGCCCCCCTGTCCTGCAGGGCTCTGCAATTAGAGAAGATAGGGCGAACAAACCTTGGAGGACCCTGCCATTTCGCAGAATGACATCTCAACAGGCGGAGAAGCTCGTGATGGCCCTGTACCCTGTCGCAGTAGCACTGAGCACGCTCACTGGCGGCATCTGGCAGTCACTCAGCTTAGTAGTCTTAGGTGCTGGTACAACAATTTTGGCGGCGACGACAAGAGCTGCGTAACGGCTGTGTGTGCTTCACCTCGGGTTGTATGGAAGTCGCTCTGGGTATGCCCTTGCCAATCGATACAAAGTTGGTGCGATAGTTCGCTGTTTTGGCAGCAATCATCTTTACTACGGGACATTCATAGGATATGTACGACCAAACGGGCGACAAGTAGAGGGGACGAAGAACCGTTCCAATAGTAATGGGTGGTGGACCTGCAAGATGGAGCTTCGCAATGCCCATGGTATTTTGGGGCCCTGCCTGTCGGTGCTTGTGGGGCGGAGGAAATTTCACTGTGCTACTGAGTGCCGTCCTTGCTGGTATAGTTGCCGCTCGAAGTCTGTTACTCCGCACTGTTGGGAGTGATCGACTGACATTCAAATTTTTGGAGTGTATGAATGGCATTTGTCTTTGCCCTGCCCTTTATAAGCCATGGCTGAGTTATGGTTGGCACGATGGCATCATCTTCCAGGACGGAGAGCATTCCTTTTCGGATTGCCTCGAGAGATTGTCTCCGCACGGCCTCTGATCGATAGTAGATTTAGGAGAACTCAAGAATTAATTGAGGGCTTGTAGCACAGTGTATCTGGTCTAGAAATCTTTGCAGCCAATTGGAAACAGTACGCAGATCTGCCGAAAGCTGGAAGCGTTAAAACAATGGTATCCAGAGACGTCTTTTCCCTGTTCTCGGTGCCGACTGCTACCCTTGACACCACTATGGATGATGCGGCGATGTTGCAGATGTGCAGGTGAACTTTTCAAGTGCGGCGAAAATTACAGGGTTATTTTTTTCTGTCACTCTACAAGCTAGTGATGGTTATTTACCGGTAAGGAACAATCTCTGACCGTAATTACCGTAAATGAGGAGAGATCCGACCTGTATATGTAAATAACGCGCTAGTAACATAAGATATAGTAGAAGAGTATTCGAATAGACTTAGTGTCTTTCTGTTTTGTATTAAAGAGAAGAAGCTTTATCGATAGCAGTAAATCTTAGATTTAATAACTATTTATTGTTATAAATTATCAAATATACTATTACTAGTTCCTCCCTCTACTAGTGCGTCGGATTTTCATTTACTGTTATTTACGGTAATTACCGCTAGTAAGCGGTGCGATAAATGATGGATGTGCATCACTACTCTACATGCGCTAGCAACGTGCTGCAGGTCGGAAATAATCTTAGGATCGAGGCTAACACTCTAGCTAGTTTTGAGCTTAGCCTCGCGAGCAGGGATCGGATAACGACATGCTGTGTTACCATGATTAGACAAGGCGTGAGCGGCGTAATTAACTTACGACCCACTTTCTCCGGCCGGTCTGTCATAACCTTTGCCCACAAGATAAAGTGTGGTGGGCAGTCCGACGGCACTCAACTGTATCACAGAAGACTTCACCGACTGAAATCGACCAATTCCTGTGGAGACAGCGATTACACATATGTCTTCGGCAGAGAAATCATTTTCAGTAGTCATATGCCATGGCTCCTATCATACACCCGAACCCTATCAGCACTTTGTCGCCGCTCTGCGAAGTGAAGGGATAGAGGCACACTGCCCGCAACTGCCCTCATCTGACCTCCGTTTGTTGGACGTCGGAGACATCTCCAATCCAGATTACGACAGAGATCCGCCGCCAAATGGGTATGCGCAGCCAGCAGACGATGCAAAAGTCGTCGAAGAAATCCTAGACCGGCTCATCCTCGAGCACGACAAGTACGTCCTCCTAATTGGCCATTCTTCGGGTGCCTTCACCGCTACAATGGTAGCTACCCCGGAACTGCAAGCGAAGACCCGTAAAGCCAAAGGGCTTTCCGGAGGAGTGATTGGGGTCTTCTACGCATGCGGGTTCTTGGTCCCTGTGGGCGAGTCCGTGCATAGCTTTTTCCAGCCCAAAGACGGAAGCAAAGCTACAATACCGCCGTACTGCCGCGTCCATGTGCGTATCTCCAAAGCCTTGGACAATAGTCGCAAAAGTCCTGGCATGCAAACCTAATTCGATAACCGGCTAACGTATGGCTGATGTCAGAAACACGGTTTCAAGGGCCTCCTATCGACGAAGGAAGGCGCGAAGTACTTTTTCAATGGGTTAGATGAAGACACAGCAAGACGCTACGAGCAAACTCTCACAGCATCACAAGTCGCCACGACGGTACTGGAGAACGACACTTATACTGCGATTCCCTGTGCCTATTTGGTGACGGAGAACGATTTGGCGTTGCCGCCGACCTATCAGGAGGGCATGGTGGCTATGCAGAGTCAAAGAGCGGGGGTTGAGTTGACCGTCTATCGATGTCCAGCAGGACACTCGCCTCATTTAACTTGGACTACAGGCATGGTGTCGGCTGTGCAAGACTTCGGGAAGAAAGCGTTCGATAAGCTTTGAATTTCTACCTGCTAGGGTTTTGCTCCCAGCACTGATCAAAGCGTCCGTGTCAAAGACTTGATGGTCGTCGAGGAATATGAGAGCGTATTCCAGCTCGTGAGTGTAATTGAACGGATTGGCGGCGAAATCATCAAATTTCTGCAACACACATTTCCTGTACAGCCTGATAAGTAGAGTTGTAGCGCCACCCTTCACCCTGGGAGCGTCTACTGGCTATTCGTTGTACCCAGCTTAGGAAAAAGTTGAAATCTGGCCATCCAGCCACGACTTAGGTCAGCAGAGGATGAGCTCGAATCAACCACAGAAACCCTGTTTCCCAACATCGATTGATGCAACCCCAGAATTTAGCCTAGCAAATATTGAGTACAAAGTGCATCGATCAAGTGCAGTTCTTTCAAAAGCGTTCGAGTACACCCCAGCTAGCACACTCAATAACATCGTTGCGTTCGTGGCAGCAGTGGTACCCATTGGTCTTAGTTGAGGACACCTCTTGTGCCTTGCGAGATGAATTGATCTCCGAAGGAACGATGCTGAATTCAGCGACGTAAGTCCCATAATTTGCAAGTAGGCAAGGTTTGCCTGTGGGCTGTCCAGTAGCACGATCGATGGAAATCATGCCGTAAAGCCCCTTGACGGTGTTCGAGAAATATATATCCCCACAATAGAACTTCATGCCGTTTATGCCCACGTGAGCCAGTCCCGCAGTGACCTCGTTCGAGGTGCCTTCAAAGAGTGGGTCACCCTATACCGCAGTGGCTGGCCGCTCCCGAACGGAGATCAAGTAGAAAATGCCGGTTCGCGCGTCGCCACTTACCAAAAGACCGTCAGAATGATTGATTGATCAGGGCGAGCCCATCGAGTAGCTGCGCTTGCGGAACATCAACTATTTTGAATACTTTGGCAGTGCCTTGAGTGGTGTTGCTGTGGTTCCAAAATTGGCGCACATCGAGTTCGAAAATGCTGACAGAGCCTTTGTAGCCGCAACAGTTTGGAGGTCCGGAGAAATTGCTTGCAATAACAAATAAGACGTCTCCTGAGTCTTCTGTAATGCCGAAAGAGACTAGTATATCCATCGAAGCGATGCACGACGCGGCCGATTTGATTGTGGAAATGATTGATCTGATAAAGCTCGGGCGCTGTGCCCAACGTGACCAGTATTTGCTCATTCGATCTTACGACCATATTTTCTGCTTGTATGCCAACGGAAAAGTGGAAGAAGGGCGTGGCTGGAATCTGATTTCCTGAAGATCCTCCCTTCGATGGGCTTGCATTCAGTGATTGACCATTTACTTGCTGCAGGAGTATGCTGAAAGGGTTGAAGAGCAACAGCGCCGAAGATGTGCCTTGATGCAGGGTGTTAATTGTTGCACCTAAACTGGATTAAAGCAAAGTGTACACAAAGATGTTCTACCCTTCAAGGCAATCGTTATACGAGGATACGAGATAGACTCGAATCGTGGATGTGGCAAGATCCCTATTCAAGCAGCATAATAGGTAATGATAGAATTGATGTAATGTTACACACAAATTGCTCTAGGCAGAAGAGCTGTGAGCGTTGATATAGTCAGCTGTATGCATGTCCTCTAATAGTAAATGCCGGAGGCTCGAAGGAGTGCAAAAAGGGCAGAAAACACACATGAAAAGATGAGTTTGAACTTATCGAAAAGATTTATCAGAATGGATGCAGTGTGTACATCTTGGAGCTGCGCTGCAACTATGTCCATTGCTTCCATTGACCCACTTGTTCGATCAGGAGGCTAAACATTAAATCCCTGACAAAGTGAGGTACACCGAGCCATCGCCACCTGCAGCAGCGAAATACCGCCAAGCTCTATTCTGGCATTGGGCAGCCAAGAAGAACACCCACTAGAGGAAACGATCTCAGTGCATATGACATGCGTTATCAGGAAGAGACTGCTCCACACAGTCGGGATAAGACTTCTGGACGCCTGAGCACGGCAGTGGACTTCTTTGACAACCTACAGCACGTCGTTGTAAACTCAATCGTTTCATTAAACTCTGGTCACACTCATTCCCGGATTATAATTGATCTTGGAGGAATCAGTAGAAAGAGCACACAGCCAATGCGAACCCTGGAAGGAATTGACTTATGCAGGCAGACTCGGAGAAAAATTCCACACGGAGTCTGGGGCGATGCCTCGGTCCATGCCACATGAGAGTGGGTACTGGTGCCGCCACGCCTCATAGTATCATGCACATGATCCACTGCAACTTTCTGCGATAGCCTCCCGATCGAAAACTGGAGTCTGAGCCACGGAGGAGGGTACCGAAGTTCTCGCGCTGCCAAGATTGGGCTGATAACCGGCGCCCCCATGATCGCTAAATAGCTCTAGCGACTAAGGGGGCGTCGGTAAGGGGCTCTCTAGGGGTGATCTCTCGGGTGATGCCCGCCCCGTAGGCGGCTAAGTGAGTCGTCCCGGCTGTTCGCCCTACTGACGCTTGGAGCGTGTACGAGAGCTCTTGGCAAACTCCTGCCGTACTGGCGCAAGCGCTCGAGCGCCCGAATGCTCCGTGCGGTTGATGTCGCTGATTCTGCCACTTCCAATGACTTGCGTTCATGGTTTGCGAATATAGTGCAGCTTCAGTGGGGGATACTCCGAGAAAGTGGCAAAGTCTAAGCATGGAGAAGTCAGGAAACTGCCTGATGTGATGGAAGACTTGTTCGTTCCTCTCAACGCTCTCCTAGGACCTATGCTCTGTTTCTCGACAACATACTAAGTTCAAGATAAACATAGCGATTGCTGATATATAGCTCTTGCTGCCCTTCAAAATGAGGCTACTACCGTCGGGTCCACGTCAGAACAGCCTTTTCCGGATGTAGCAGCTGCAACAGCAGCACTTGACCAGTCTCGTTTTCCACTGTTGCCGTGACTCTTTTCCTAGCCATTTCCATACTCTCGGACGCTTCCGGTACAGGATCGACACGCCATCCGTGGAACAAAGTTGCCATAGCCGCCACGAATTCTACCTGGGAGAATTTCTTCCCTGGGCAATTGCGGATGCCTTCGGACCACGCGATGAAAGAACCTTTCACCGGCGTGATCATCGTCTCCTCCTCGTGAGGCCCATCCCTACTTTTGATCCAACGAGACGGTCGCCATTCGAGACCGTCTTGACCCCAGTATCGGGGATGAGTGTGGACGGCGACATGGCTGGGAATTACCATTGTGTTGGCAGGTATCATTATTTCCTGATCCCCGACGAGAAGATTTCGAGGTTCCTGGCCTGTCGATTTGGCGATTGGTACTGGAGTGTATAGACGGACAGTCTCGAACTTGGTTCCTTTTCATCAGCAGTTTTTCTGCCCGTGTATAGAGTTCGCTGTCTGCTCACCAGTATTGCGAGGCATCGCTTGAGTCTGGGAAAAATCTCGGTGTAGCTACAAGCCTTCGGTGAAGCATCACCCAAGACAGATCTGAGCTCCTCATGCAGCCAATCCTGTACAAGCGGCTTGGTGGCAAGGAGTACGATTGCGAATGCAAGAGTGTGCGCTGTGGTGTCGTGTCCGGCAAAATTGAAGACGAAGATATTACCATAAATCTCATTCTCCGTCAAGCCACAATTTTCATGGTTCGAGTCCTGGCCTCCCTTTTGCTCTGTTATCGTTTGACTGGCAGACCTGATCAGAGATGTCATGAGATTGTTTGCCTGGGGCTTCCCCTCAGCGATCGACGTCTTTTCCTCTTCGTACACCTCCGTCATGTAACGTCGAAACGAGCCTACTGCTTGATGCAGCTTCTTAAGCTTTGACGGGAGCCAGGGCTTTGACAAGAACTTCTCGCCAAGGACCATCAGCAGAATACAATTATCTAGTATCAACTGTAGTGATTCCTTATAGCTTGTTGCCACATTTACAGCCGAAGCCTCGAGATGGCCCTGGAATGGATAGCGTTTACCGAATCCAGCACTGGCTAAGACGTGAAGGGAGAACGTTCTTGTGTCGTCCGCCACACTTTTGATCTTACGCTTACCACGCCAGTACTCGAGCATACCTTGGGCCTGTATCAAGCTCTCCGACCATACAAGCTCGTTGTTTTGTTCATTGAAACAAGTCGCCGTTGCCTTGCGATGGCGTTGCCACTGTGGGCCATCGGTCTGCCGACAATCAGTCATCTTTTCACACATGATGGAACGGCAGGATAGACGCACCGTTGAGAGATTCTGACCAAAGATATTGACCATTTCTACACTTGTTGGCAAGGCAACAATCAATAGCAAGGAGATTGTTCAAACCAAAGATTTCTAGGGGCCTCGGGAAATCAACCCTTCGATGGAAGACATCGGCCAAAGCTTCAGCGTTGCATAGGTAGAACCAGTTGCGCCCAGGCGTAATCAGGACGAAAGCATCTCCCATCTCTAGGTGCGACTGCGCTTTGTCTTTGAACTCCCATCCTCGCCAATTGTACCGAGTAAAGCTTCCAGTTCCAAAAGGCCACCGTTCAAAAATCGGGATGAAAACCTTCTTGTCAACGATCATCCAAAGCGGGTTCTCGGGGCTAATTGGAACCACCCGAAGAGGCAGACCGATGTTGCGGATGATCCAGTAGTTCGCGAAAAGACAGTAGCCTGTGTAGACAAGCCAGCCAGCAGAGGCCAGCAAGCATGCGAGCAGGAAGGAGAGCCATTACATTGTTTATGATGGATGTGACGTGACGCGACAACAAGGATGGCCAATTATCGTGACTTCTTGGAAGACTTACGTCGAAGATGCTCAAGAAGTGTGGGCAGTTTCACAAGGGTGGAGCCAACTACCGGGAAGTGGATGAAAGGTCTTGGCTGACAAGCATTCCAGTGATCGAAGTGGGTGGGTAGTCTGCGCCGTTGCTCTCTCATAACATGGTGCGCACAGACGCCCTGCCTGGCGGCTAGCAATGTGTCGCTTGCTGCAATGCAGCAAGGTGCGCATGAAACATGCTGCACTGTGCCTTGTTCTGGACACCAATCAGCTGCCGCTGTGCCGAAATCGAGCACATTCGAAGGACTTCTCCTCGTCTAGCGACCACAAGGGGACTCGCAAGCAGTTAGTTTATTTTTTTGAATCGTTTTTCGATAGCTGTACTGTTGGTCACCCTAGCTTGAAGAGCGATTTCGAGTGATTTACGGAAGGAAGGACTTGGTTGGGAAGACGGTTAGCGCATAGCCTCCTGCTCAGATACCAAGAGCACTTACGCAGCTCAGATGCTTGCTTTTGCGCTACGGTCGGTCACCTAAGGATTGTTTATGCTGGAAATGAGTTATGCTTATTTGATTTTCCAGCCAAGCATATTGCTTACCCCCCACGACCATTATGTCACGTTATACCTCCATCAATTACGACCGAGGGAAGACTGTTGAATCTCGGTGTAAGTCTGGCATTGTTGTTCTTTCCGTTGCTGTACAGTATTCTTCAGCGACTTAAAACCTGCAGAGCCGGCATCTTGTGGACGCTTACTTGCGCACGGCGAAAATCCATCCCAACAAGCCGGAACACCGTAAGCAAAGAGCTTCAATCTCTATTGTGGTGAAAATAGATAGGGAGATGTAAAATCTACCTTGAACTCAGAGCCGTAATTCGAAAGCCATTAGACCAACACCTATGGCAGCGGAGCAGAGATCGATCCAATGGAAAAGAGGGTTCCGAAAGAAGAAGGATGTACCTGTAGCGAATTGTCTTAGGATAGGTTGGTAACGCAGCCGGTGTTTCTTCAGTAGCGATACGATGCGGTTCAGGCTTCAACGTTGGTCTTGTGCTCAAAAAACACATATCACTCATGTATGTGAGAAATAAACCCAGATTCCCAGTAGCATTTGCGCAAGGCCGACTCTCCATTCGCAGAACTGTCTTGTTTATGAACTTGGCGTGGCTATGATGTGTACCCACCTCAAAGTTCAAAGCCTCTTCCGACCCACTGCCTGTACCAGTATAAGGCTGACGGCAACACCCTGCCGAGCCGCGGCAGCTGCTCCTGCGATTGTTTCGCGCAGGCTCTGAAGTTTCGCGACGATGTCTGGGGAAGTGCTGTTCCTTTCGAGGGTCCTACAATATTCCTCGGCCAGCATGCAACAGTTCAGCCCAACCCACATTTTGTTGTGGTCCGAGATAGGGAACCGCTCGAACTGGACTGCTTCGAGG
>JAABUW010004993.1_pt1 | contig 17664 bp, 18 predicted proteins | sample 5560081 | NCBI WGS metagenome assembly JAABUW01 (sample SAMN10711882, study PRJNA513363) | rock metagenome | isolation source: Antarctica rocks | place: Antarctica: Victoria Land, Knobhead sud | reverse complement strand
TCGAGGAGGTTCATCGAGAAGCGCAGCACGTTGGGCCGCCAGTTGCGCCGGGTCTGCAGCCACGACCCCAGCGACTCGGCAAAGGCCGGCAGGTCAAGGAAATATTGCTCGGTCTCGACAAAGGTCGGCACTTCGCCGTTGATCCGGGACCGCGGATTTATCAGGTCGGTCGGGTCGAGCTGGTTACCGCAGTTGTCGCACTGGTCGCCGCGCGCCTCGCCGTAGCCGCAGATCGGGCAGGTGCCCTCGATGTAGCGGTCGGGCAAGGTGCGCCCGGTCGACGGTGAGATGGCGCCGAGCGTCGTCTTGGGAAACACATATCCGTTGTCGAGCAGGCCGAGAAAAAGGTCTTGTACGACGGCGTAGTGACTGCGCGTCGTGGTGCGGGTGAACAGGTCGTAGGACAGGCCGAGCGCGCGGAGGTCCTCGGCGATGACCCGGTTGTAGCGGTCGGCGAGCTCCCGGGGGCTGACGCCCTCGCGGTCGGCGGCGACCAGGATCGGCGTGCCGTGCTCGTCGGTGCCGCTGACCATGAGCACCCGGTTGCCGGCCATCCGCTGGTAGCGGCTGAAGACGTCGGAGGGCACGCCGAAGCCGGCGACGTGACCGATGTGGCGCGGGCCGCTGGCATACGGCCAGGCGACAGCGGTGAGGATGTGACGGGGGTCGGCCATGAGCACAACCCTAGTAAGCGGGGCCAGCCGGTTTGCGGCGTCGAGCGGCCAACACCGCGTCGTAGACGATCCGCTTGGCCACCCCCGCGTCGCGCGCCACATCGGCGATCGCCTGCTTGCGCGGCTCGCCGGACAGCTCGCGGCGGGCCACCTCCGCGGCCAAGTGGTCGGGCGCACTGTCCACCGAAGCTGCGGTCGCCCCGCCCAGGACCACGGTCACCTCGCCCCGGACGCCGTCGGCGGCCCAGCCGGCCAGCTCGGCCAGCGGGCCCCGGCGGACCTCCTCGTAGGTCTTGGTCAGCTCCCGGCAGACCGCCGCCGGCCGCTCGCCGCCGAACACCGCCGCCATGTCCGCCAGCGACTCGGCCAGCCGGTGCGGCGCCTCGAAGAACACCATCGTGCGCGGCTCGGCGACCAGCTTCTGGTACGCCGCCCGGCGGGCGGAGACCCGCCGCGGCGGGAATCCCTCGAAGCAGAACCGATCGCTGGGCAGGCCCGACACCGCGAGCGCCGTGGTCACCGCGGAAGGCCCGGCCAGTGCGGTCACCGGTACGCCGGCGGCGGCGGCCGCGACCACCAGCCGGTAGCCGGGGTCGGACACCGTCGGCATCCCCGCATCGGTGACCAGCAGGACGTCCTCGCCGCTGCGCAGGATCGCCAGTAGCTCGGCGGTGCGGGCTGCCTCGTTGCCCTCGAAGTAGGACAGCACCCGGCCGCTCAGGGTGACCTCGAGGTCGCGGGCCAGCCGGTGCAGCCGGCGGGTGTCCTCGGCCGCGATGACGGTGGCGCCGGCGAGGGCGGCGCGCAGCCGGGCCGAAGCGTCGCCGGCCTGCCCGATCGGCACGCCGGCCAGGATGAGGGTCACGGCCGGGCCCGGACCTCGCGGGTGACGTTGCGCTCGACGATGAAGGAGAGGAATGGCACCGTGCCGGCCAGCAGGACCAGCGCGGTGCGGGGCAGTGACCAGCGCCGGCGGATGGCCAGGTCGAGGGCGACCACCAGATAGATGAGGTAGAGGAATCCATGCAACGGGCCGACCACCGCCACCACCCCCGGCCGGTGGGCCAGGTGGTTGAGCGGCACCCCGATCAGCACCAGGATCAGCAGCCCGACACCGACGATCCAGGCCATGACGCGATAACGGGTCAGCGCCTGCGTCACCGCGCCGACCGCTGGTCTTGCTCGTTGAGCCAGGCCAGGTATCGGTTGTAGGCGGACAGCTCGTCGTCGGGCTCGGCTTCGGTGGAACCTTCGAGATCGGCCTGGCCGGCCGCCGGCGGCGGGGCGACTGCCGGTCGCGGGGGGGCCTGCTCGGCCGGCGCCGGGTGCAGCTCGAGGCGCATCGAGCGCCACCACCAGTAGACGGCAAAGGCTCCGAACAGCGGCCATTCAAAGGCGTAGCCGACGCTGCGCGCGTTGCCGGCGTCGGCCCGGCTCCACTGCCACCGGCCCAGCAGTACGAACACGGCGATCACCGACAGCAGGAGTGCATGCCGGGCCAGCCAGCGCCGCGACAGCATCAACCTGAGCACCCGTCGAGGCTACCGCCGCCTACGATCAGCCGGTGGCGGTCACCTCCGTACGGCCGGTCGGTGCCGCCGCCTTCCCGCCGGCAACCGCCCGGGACCGTCTCGTCGTCGCTATGCCGGCCGACCGCGTCGCCTCCTGGCTCTGGGCGCTGGCCATTACGGCCATTGCCGGCGTGCTGCGCTTCGCCGGCCTGAGCAGCCCCAGCGCCAAGATGTTCGACGAGGTCTATTACAGCAAGGACGCATTCGACCTGCTCCGCCACGGCGTCGAGCTCAACGGCACCGAAAACGGTCCCGGCTTCATCGCCCACCCTCCGATGGGCAAGTGGCTGATCGCCGCCGGCGAGTGGGCTTTCGGCTACAACTCCTTCGGCTGGCGGGTGTCCGCGGCCGTGGTGGGCACCCTGTCGGTGCTCGTGCTGGTGCGGGTGGCCCGGCGGATGACCCGCTCCACGGTGCTGGGCTGCGTCGCCGGACTGCTGATGACCTTTGACGGGCTGCATTTCGTGCAGAGCCGGGTTGCCATGCTCGACATCTTCCTGATGTGGTGGATATTGGCGGCCTTTGGCTGCCTGCTGGTCGACCGGGACGCGGCGCGCAGCCGACTCGCGGCGGGCTCGGCGGCGGGCCTGCGTCCCTGGCGGTTGGCTGCGGCGGTCTGCCTCGGGCTTGCGTTAGCCACCAAGTGGAGTGCCGTCTGGTACGTCGTCGCCTTCGCATTGCTCGCCTTCGCCTGGGACTGCGGCGCTCGCCGGTCGGCCGGCGTAACCCGGCCGGTCCGAGCCTCGCTGCGGGCCGGCGCCGGCTGGGGCGCCGTCTATCTGGTGGTCATCCTTGGCGTCTACACGGCATCGTGGACCGGCTGGTTCGTCACCAGCGCCGGCTACGACCGCCACTTCGGCGCCAACGCGCTCGTCGGCTGGCTGCACTATCACCAGGAGATCCTGGGCTTCCACACCCACCTGACCACCTATCACCGCTACTCCTCGCTGCCCTGGTCCTGGTTGTTGCTCGGGCGGCCGGTGGCCTACTTCTATACGACGCCGACCGGTTGCGGTGCCCGCGACTGCTCGCGCGAGGTGCTCGACATCGGTACGCCGGCGTTGTGGTGGCCCTTCGCCGGTGCGCTGGTGGCGGTGACCTGGCGCTGGCTGGCCCACCGCGACTGGCGCGGGGCGGCGGTGCTGGCCGGCGTGGGCGCCGGCTTCCTGCCGTGGCTGCCCTACCCGCACCGGACCATGTTCCTCTTCTACGCGCTCCCTGCGTTGCCCTTCCTCGTGCTCGCCACCACACTGGCGCTGGGGATGGTCCTCGGCGGCCGATCGGCATCGGCGGACCGCCGGCTGATCGGCGCGCTCATCGTGGCCGGGTACGTCTCAATCGTCGGACTGACGTTCCTGTTCTTCCATCCGGTGCTCGTCGGCCAGACGCTCACGTCCGTGCAGTGGCATCACCGGATGTGGCTGCTGACGTGGATCTGAGCCAGCGCTAACCCGAGTGCCAGGCCTGCGGATCGGCGGTCAGCCGGCGTACGCGGGCGGGCAGCGTGCCGGCGACCACGTCCTGGATGGACACGTGATCCAGGACAGCCCGCAGGTTGGCCCGCGCCGCCACCCACACCTCGGGCAGGTGCTCGGCCGGTCCGGTGTAGGACACCGACTCCGGTCGCAGGCCACGGACGTCGGCCAGCGGGCCGTCCAGCGCGCGCATCACATCGGCGACGCTGATGTCACCGGCTGCCCGAGCCAGCCGGTATCCCCCGCCGGGGCCCCGCCGGCTGATCACCAGGCCGGCCCGGCGGACATCGGCCATGATGCTTTCCAGGAATTTCGCCGGCAGCCCCTCCCGGTCAGCCAGTGCCTCACCGGTCAGCGCAGCACCCTGCGGCTCTGCCGCGAGGGCGAGCATGGCGCGGAGACCGTACTCCGTACGGGCGGAGATGTGCACGGCGTCATCATGCCCGATCGGCTGCGGACCGGGCGCCTCCTCAAGTAACCTGTGATCCCTACCGAGTATGTGGGTGAATGACATGGGCAAGGGGGCGCAGTGAACATCGGGCTGGTATTCGTCAGCTTCTTTATCGGGATCGTGGTCGGGCTCACCGGCATGGGCGGTGGCGCGCTCATGACGCCGGTGCTCGTGCTGTTCTTCGGCATCCAGCCGCTGGCCGCGGTGTCCAGCGACCTGGTCGCCTCGGCGGTCATGAAGCCCTTCGGCAGCTTCGTCCACCTGCGTCACGGCACGGTCCAGCTGGGGCTGGTGAAATGGCTCTGCCTGGGCTCGGTGCCCAGCGCCTTCTGCGGCGTGCTGATCACCAGGTCGCTCGGTAGCGGTGATCGACTGCAGTCGGTGGTGAAGACATCGCTGGGCATCGTGCTGGTCTTTGCGGCTACCGCCCTGATCGTCAAGGCCTATCTGGCCCTGGTGCAGCGGGTCCGCCGGCGGGCCAGCGGCGAGAAGCTCGACCCCGCGGCATCCAGCGCCGTGGTGGTCGTCCGCCCGATCCCCACGGTGATCATCGGGGCGATCGGCGGGCTCGTCGTCGGCATGACGTCGGTGGGCTCTGGCTCGCTGATCATCATCGCGCTGATCCTGCTCTATCCGAGGCTGCAGGCCTCCCAGCTCGTCGGCACCGACCTCGTGCAGGCGGTGCCCCTGGTGATGTCGGCGGCGCTCGGCCACATCTTCTTCGGCGACTTCAAGCTCGGCCTGACCACATCGCTGCTCATCGGCTCGGTGCCCGGGGTCCTCGTCGGCGCCACCCTGTCCTCACGCGCCCCGGGCGGGCTGGTCCGCCGGGCCCTGGCCCTCGTCCTGCTCGCCTCGGGTCTGAAACTGCTCGGGCTGGGCAACCTGGCCATGGGCGTCGTGCTCGGCGTCGTCATCCTGATCGGGCCACCACTGTGGATGGCCGCCCGCGCGCGGCACGGCCTCCCGCCGCTGGCCCGGGCCGAGGTCGCCAAGCAGCGCCAGCCCGACCCTTCGGTGCGCAGCGGCTCGGCCGGCGGGCCGGCGGGCCGGCCGTAGCGGAAAGCACTACCGGGAGAACGTCGTCGCTGCTCTGAGTCGCTCCGCAATGCCGGGGATATCGTCGAGTTCTCCCGTGGAAATGCTGATGATGAAGTCATAGGCTGCGTCGTTATCGAACGTCAGTCTGCGGCCGTTGATGCCCAGGAAGGCAATGGTCGCCGCTAGCGCAAGGCGTTTGTTGCCGTCCACGAGAGCATGGTTGCCGACGATGGAGTGCGCCAGCGCTGCCGCCTTGGCCTCCAGCGTCGGGTAGGCGTGGTCCCCGAATAACGTGGTTCGTGGACGTGCAAGCGCAGCCTCAAGCAGACCGATGTCGCGGAACGGTGCTCCGTGACCGAGGGCCCGTTCGGCGACGTGAAGCAGTTCGGCCAGGGTCAGGTAGATCACTGGCCGAGGCGATGGAGCGCCTCGGCGTAACGGGGTAGCTGCTCGTCGAGCACTTCGTCGATCAGGTCGGCCCTGCTGCGGCGCTCGACATAATCACGAATCGCCTCGCGGGCGACCTCCTGCATGGATCGAGATTCCAGATCGGCGCGCCGTCGTAGCGCATCGGCCTCTTGGTCTGTCAGCCTCAGCGTCATGGCCATCGCCGCATGGTATCAGTAACGATACCGGATGGCTTGATTTTCCCTACGCCACGTCGCCCCGACGGACGTTGTTCCAGATCAGCTTGGCGATCTCGCGTACGACAGCCTTTTGCATGTCGGGGCTGGAGTAGAGCTTGTCGACGAAGTCGCCTTGTACGCCTTGGGTTTCCAGCACCGCATCCATCAGCGGTTTGGCCAGGGAGGCCTCGAAGTTGGCCCGGTCGTTGTTGGCGGCGATCGCGCGGACGCTGTCGTCGGATTCGAGCCGGCTGTGGATCGTCTGCAGGATCAGGTCGTGTTCGGTCAAGTGCGTGCCGAACTTTGCGTTGAGCGACTCGATCAGCTCGCTGAGCGGGCTCAGCGGCTCCTCGTGCTGCTTGCCCTGCCCGCTGCCGGAGGCGCCGGAGAGCGGATCGACCGGGCCGGCGGTCAGCGACAGGTCTTCGGAGTCGCCGCGCAACTCGGTACGCAAATGGCTGAGGCTGACCGATCCCTCCAGGTCGAGCATGCTCGGGTCGGTGGCTCGGGCCAGCCTGGGGCCGAGCAGCTTGCAGTAGAGGTAAAGCTCCTCCAGCTCGGGGTCGGGGTTGGCCATGATCTGGCCCATGAATGCATAGCCACGGTTGTAGTCGCGGACGGCGGTCCGGAAGTTTTCCTTGTCCGGGTCGTCGTCGTCCAGGGCCGTCCAGCGCAGGTACGCCGGGTCGATGCCGGCGTTGACGGCGGCATTGCCACCCCGATCATCAGTCAGGACGGCCGCGGCGACGGAGCGCATCTCGTCACGGTCGATGATCTGCGCGCCCATAATGCGCTGCTGCAGCGTGTAGAGCATGTTGGGATCGCTGGGCACCGCGGTGGTCTCGGTGAAGTACGGGGCGAACGCCTCCTGGATTGCGTCGCCGTCGTTGATGAAGTCCAGGACGAACGTGTTTTCCTTGCCGGCCGTGACCCGGTTGAGCCGCGACAGGGTTTGTACGGCCTTGATGTCCTTGAGCTTCTTGATCACGTACATGGTGTGCAGGAGTGGCTGGTCGAAGCCGGTCTGGTACTTCTCCGCCACCACCAGCACCTGGTATTCGGCGCCGGCGAACTGCTTTGGCAGCCGGCCCTCCGAGAAGCCGTTGAGCATCGCCTCGGTGTAGGCGACGTTCGGTACGTCGGGGTCCTCGACGGTCCCGGAGAAGGCGACCAGCGCCCGGATCGGGCGCGCACCGGTGTCGTAGCCCTTCTCGGCGCAGTATTTCTTGATCGCCTCGTAGTAGCGGACCGCGTGCAGTCGGGACTCGGTGACCACCATTGCCTTGGCCCGACCGCCGATCTTCTTGGCAGTGTGTGCCCGGAAGTGCTGGACGATGATCTCGACCCGCTGCTCAATCATCGACGGGTGCAGGCTGGCCCAGCGAGCCAACGCCGAAGCAGCCTTACCCTTGGGCACTTCCGGGTCGTCGTCGGTCAGGTTGTTGGCGAGCCGGTAGTAGGTCCGATAGGTGGTGTAGTTCGCGAGGACGTCGAGGATAAAGCCCTCCTCGATCGCCTGCCGCATCGAGTACAGGTGGAACGGGCTGTACGTGCTCTGGCCCGGGCCGACCTGTCCGAACAGGTTCAGCGTCTTCTGCTTGGGCGTGGCGGTGAAGGCGAAGAATGACAGGTTGGCCTGCCGTCCGCGCGCGGTCGCCGACTCGACCAGCAGGTCCTGGGCATCCTGGTCGGCTGCACGCTCCTCCGCCTCCTGATCGGCGACCTCGCCGAGGGTGCTCGACTTGGTCAGCACCTTCTTCAGGTGCTTGACCGCCTCACCGGACTGCGACGTGTGCGCCTCATCGACGATGACGGCGAACCGCGTGCCCTGCAGCGAATCGACGGCCTTGGAGATGACGGGAAATTTCTGCAGGGTGGTGATGATTATGCGAGCCTTTTTGCCTTCCAGCGCGGCCCGCAGCTGCGCCGAGTCTTCGTCGATCTTCTGGATCACCCCCGGAGCGTGGTCGAAGGAGGCGATGGTGTCCTGCAGCTGGCGGTCGAGCACCAGGCGGTCGGTGATCACGATGACTTTGTCGAATACCGGCATGTTCGGCTGCAGGCCGGTTGCCGCTGCGCCAGCGCCGATCGACTCGGCAGTTGCGGCGGTGTGCAGGTGGGACAGCCGGTGGGCCAGCCAGGCGATGGTGTTGGACTTGCCCGAGCCGGCGGAGTGCTGGATCAGCCGGTTGCAGCCCGGGCCGTTGTCTCGGGCGTCGGCGAGAAGCTTGGTGACCGCGTCCCACTGGTGATAGCGCGGGAAGATCAGCCGCTTCTTGCCAGTCTTCCTGCCATCGTCGTCGAGAATGTTCTCGGCGTGGACGAACGACCCGAGCAGGTCCAGCCAGTTGTTGCGCTGCCACACCTGCTCCCACAGGTACGCCGTGGCATGACCGGCGGGGTTGGCCGGATTGCCCCGGCCGCCGTCCTCACCCGGGCCGTTGCTGCCCTGGTTGAAAGGCAAAAAGCGTGACGACACCTCCGTGCTCATGAAGACCTGGCTGGGGTCGACCGCAAAGTGGATCAGGGTGCGGGCCCGGAAGATCAGGTCCTTGGGGTCCCGGTCGTTGCGGTACTGGGCAACGGCCACGGCGACGTTCTGACCTATCCCGTTCTTCAGCTCAGCCGTGGCGACCGGGATGCCGTTGACCGACAGAAGCATGTCGATGCTGTCGGACGGGTGGGACTCGCTGTGGTGCACCTGCCGGGTGACCGTCAGCACGTTGGCCTCGAACAGCCCGCGCAACTCAGGCGTCAGGTCCGACGCCGGCTCGAAGTACGCCAGCCGGATCAGGATGCCGGTGTCCTTCACGCCCCGGCGCAGCACATCGACCGTCCCGCGGTTCGTGATCTCCTGTGCCAATCGCTCAGCGAACTTGCGCTGGGCCAGATTCGCGTCGCCGTAGGTGGCGATGAGCTTGGCCCAATCATCGGGCTGGGTGGCGCCGATGAACTGGAAGAGCGAGCCGGTCTGCAAGCCCAGCGCTTTGTTGTACTCGGCGGCGACGCCCTTTGCCCAACCATGCGTGAGCAGGTGATCCTCGATCGCCGCCTCGAAGGCAAGCTCACTATGCGCAGGCATATCCCTCCCTACCGGATCACGGCATCAGCTGCACGGGTGGAGGCAGACGACACATCGAACTCGCCGGTTATGCAAGCCGTGATCAGCGCGCGCTTCCGCTCGCGTAGAAGCCGTACCTGGTTGACGCCAGTTGCATCTAACGATAACCAGAGTGACTCGCGATCATTCCAAAGGCGAGCGATATCAATTTGCTCCTCTAGCGTCAACTGAGCGACCGGGGCGCGCTTAAGACTGTCGAATCCGAGGTTAAGAATTTGCGCGCCGGTTGCCCAAGACCTAAATGAGCCAGATCGATGGGAGGCTCTGGCCCACAGGGCTAGGAATTCCCAACAGGCACGGCCTGATTTGGGCCTCACGCGGATCAGATGGTTCTGAAAGCACACGGTATTCAACTTATCGCCCATCCAGACGCCGGCAGCACCAATGGCTTCAGGACTTCCTGACGCTTCGGTGACCAGGACGTCACCCCGGAGTAAGCGGTAAGTATTCTGTTCAGCGGGGGTGAAGTTCATCAGGTTGAGGTTGTCCATCTCGACTACCCCGTCCTTCACATTCGCTGATCGAACGTAAGGAGTCATGTACGCGCCCATCTCATTCTCCGGTGAACGTTGGCGGCCCATCAAGAAGTCGGCGACGTAGGTGATGGGAAAGGTGCTGACATCGGTAGGGAACGCTGTCGCTACCAACTCGGCATTAGCTCTGTGTCGCAAGAGGGTGATACTTCGTTGTCGTAAGTCGACCGCTTCTTCGATTCGGGTGACCTGGTCATCGAGAAAGTCCGCGATACGCACCTGTTGGGCAACGCCGACATCCGTTACGGTGAAGTCTTTGATAAACTCGGCTGGCACTCGCTGCAGCCCTGCAACGCCTTGAAAGTGGGCAACACCTTCGTCCAAGAACTGCCTAGTCAGGCAGGTGTACTGCAAAAAGCGAGGCTCGGACAGAGTGGGTCGCGCACGCAGAACATGCAGTTCAGTAGTCCCGGCACCCACTTGGTGTCGTAGCCCAACCATGACCGCCGAGCGACCAGCCTGAAACGTCGGTGTGACTTTAGGACAAACGACGTCCTGCTCTCGAAATCTGACATACCCCGATACAACTTCTCGCTTGGGCCGCGCTCGACTGACATCGAGACGAGAGTCCTCCCAAACAGCCTCGAGTGGTAGGAATGTCACTGCCTCTACATCGCCGATAAGGTCAAACTCCGGGGTGGGCGGATTAATCTCCGCCAGATGACGAAGCCTAATCATCTTCACCGGACGAGTCCCCCGAGCAGTCCTTGGATCTGGCGTTCCGTTTCGAGTAGCTCAGTGTCGATCTCGGCCAGCGGCCTGGGCGGCGCGTACTCGTAGAAGTGTCGGGCGAAGGGGATTTCGTAGCCGATCTTGGCCTTGTCGTGGTCGATCCAGGCATCGGCAGCGTAGGGCTTGATCTCGTCGGCCAGGTGCTGCTCGGCCTGCTCGTACAGCACCAGCGCCTGCTCGCGGGCATCGAGGCTCAGGAAGCCGGCCGGCAGGGTGATGTTTTCCGGGTCGCGCAGGTCGGAGTCTGGCTCCGCGTTGCCTTTGCGGTCGGTGATGATCGGTGCGGCCGGATCGGCCACCGCGGCGACCTTCAGCAGTTCTTTGGTGACTGCGGCCGGCGCGGCAACCTCGAGCCGGCCAAGCGCCGCCCGCGCCTGGCTCTCGGCCGGGAAGTCCTGGCCGGCGACAGACCCGAATGCGGCCAGCGCCTGCGCCGCAGGAGCAAGCGCAGGGTCGAAGATCGTCGGCAGCGTCCCGCCGGCCAGACACTCGTCGGCCCACTTCAGCCACGGCTTCGACAGCACCAACGAGTCCAGAGCTTCGGGGCTGATCACCCAGCGCCGGCGCAGTGGCCGTTCCACGGTCACCCGCTGGTACCCAAATACTTCGCGGTCGAAGATCTTCATCCGCTTGTCGTCCAGCTCCGGGTCGAGCGCCCGGTCGTACAGCTCGACGATCCCGTCGATCTGCTCAGCCGAGATCGTCTTTCGCTTGTCCCCCAGCGACTTGCGCATCTTCGTCCAGGAGCCGCGGGCGTCCAGCAGCACTACCTTGCCCTTGTGCTCGGGCTTCTTGTGGTTGGTCAGAATCCAGAAGTAGGTGCTGATACCGGTGTTGTAGAACATCTGGTCGGGCAGGGCGACGATGCCTTCGAGCCAATCGCTCTCGATGATCCAGCGGCGGATCTCCGACTCGCCGCCACCGGCAGCGCCGGCAAACAGCGGCGAGCCGGAGAAGACGATCGCCAGCCGGGTGCCGCCCGTGCCGTTGATCTGCACCGGCTTCATCTTCGACAGCATGTGCTGCAGGAACAGAAACGATCCGTCCGATACGCGCGGCAGGCCGGCACCATAGCGGCCGGAGAAGCCGCGCTGGTCGGCCTCGGCCTTGATCTCCGGCTGGTACTTCTTCCAGTCCACCCCGAACGGCGGATTGGCCAGCATGTAGTCGAAGCGGCGGTCGTAGTGCCCGTCCTCGTCGGTGAGCGAGTTGCCCAGCACAATTTGTTCCGGGTCCTGGTCGGTGATCATCATGTCCGACCGCGCGGTCGCCCACGACTCCGGATTGAGCTCCTGTCCGTAGACCCGCAACTCAGCGTCCTGGGCGTGCTCGGCCAGATACTCCTGCGCGACGGTGAGCATCCCGCCGGTGCCGCAGGCCGGGTCGTACATGCTGCGCCGCTGCTTGGTGCCGGTGAGCACGTCGGGGTCTTTCACGAACAGCAGGTGCACCATCAGCCGGATCACCTCGCGCGGGGTGAAGTGCTCACCGGCCGTCTCGTTGCTCATCTCGTTGAAGCGCCGCAGCAGCTCCTCGAAGATGTAGCCCATCGTCGTATTCGGGACCGCCTCCGGGGCGAGGTCGATCTCGGCGAACTTGGCCACGATCTGATACGTCAGCCCGGTCTCGTTGAGCTTGCGGATCCGCTCGAACATGCCGTACTTCTCCAGCACGTCCCGAGCGTCGGGGGAGAACCCGTTGATGTAGGTCTGCAGCTGCACCCCGACATTGCCGGCGTCGGCCAGCAACGCGGTGAGGTCCTGCGGTGAAGTGTTGTAGAAGGACTTGCCCGCGGCCTTCTTCAAGATGGCGTCACGGGCACTGGGTGGCCCGCTGTAGGCCGCGTCGACCCTGAGCACCTGGTCCTTGGTCGGCTCCAGCGCGCACTCCAGCCGGCGCAGCACCGTGAACGGCAAGACGATCTGCCCGTACTCGTGGGGCCGGAAGTTGCCCCGCAGCAGATCTGCCACCTGCCAGATGAAGTTGACCTTGTCCTGGAAGCCGACCGGCTGACTCATCCGCCCGCCACCAGATACCAGCTCGGCGTCCCGGCGGTCGGCGAAGGCTGGTCAGTCGGGAGGCTCACACCTCGTACGGTATCCAAGACAACCCGGCCCCGTGTCCAGATGGGCTGGCAGCAGCCATGATCGTCAGAGCCGCAGCGATACCCGTCGGTTGGAAAGAGGACGGACACCATGACCGATCCGATAGCCCGCTTGGACAGTCTGGTCTTTGACTGTCCCGACCCTGACCGGCTGGCCACGTTCTGGCAGACCGTGCTGAATTACCGGCCACACCGCCGCGACCCGGAGTGGGTCACGATCGCCGACGCAACCGACTCGACCCGGCGCTTGTCCTTTCAGCGGGTCGACGATTACCGGCCGCCGACCTGGCCCGACGACCAGCGACCGCAGCAGGTCCACCTTGATTTGCTCGTGTCCGACCTACCTGTCGCCGACCAGCAGGTGCTGGCTGCGGGCGCCACCCACCTGTCCGAGGTCATCGTGCACGAGGACGAAACCTTCCGGGTCTTCGCAGACCCAGCCGGACACCCGTTCTGCCTGATCCAAAGTCATTGATCCCCCCGACCCACCCCTCCTGGCGGCCGCTTGGCCGACCCTCCGGCGGCCGGCTGCGGTTTCTCCCTGATTGGTTCCATGCGCTGGTGATCACGGCCGCGGTGATCAGACCTGCAGTACCTGGGCGATGGTGCATCGGTGCGGTCAGTCCGGCGGCGGGTGCGGTAGGTCAAGGAAACCGTCGAGCTCGGGGTAGACGGCCTCACCGCGCCGGGCGAGCTCGACGAGGATGGCTTCTTCGCCGCGGTAGCGCTGGTCACGCTGCAGGCGGCCGATTCCGCGGCGGACAGCGTCGGAACGATTGGCTGCTCGCCCTTCGGCGACCTCGGTGTCCAGCGCCGCGAGCTCGCGCTCGTCCAGCCGAACCACGATCTTCGTAGTCACGCTCGGCTCTGCTCTGCGCCGATCAGGGGTCCGGCGCCGGCGCTCACACCGATTCCAGGTCGGCCGGGTCGACCATGACGCCCCGGACTTGCAGGGAGAACGGCGACCGCGCAAAGGCGTAGGCCTGCAAGTTTGGCGAGGAGCCGACGAACCAGAACACCGGCAGCGCGTGACCGCACGTCCACTCGGGAACGGGAAAACCCGCACGCATGGCCAGATCTTCTGTGCTTCCGGCCAGCATCGCATCCCAGCGCGGGTCGCCGGTCGTAGCTGGCTCGGCGTAGAAAGCCGCGCGATCTGTATCTTTCGTTGCAAAAACGGCGTTGGATCGCATCTTCCGTACCAGGCGAAGCAGATCCGCAGTTGTCCACTTGTCCCGCAGCCCTTTGCGCAGCGCGCCAGCCGTCGCTGGGGCCGTCATCAGGCTGCGCCAATGAACGACGCTGTCGGAGCCGGCGTCTATTCCGGAGAGGAGGCAACGCAAGGTGCGCGGGTGAAGCCGCCTGGCGCCCGCTCGTACGCAGAGACGTTGCTCTCCGACGTACCGGCGGCGCGGGCGACCTCGCGAAGAGTCAGTCCGTGGGCGCGTCGCCGCTCCCTCAGCTCCCCCGTTCACTTCGCGAACATACCGACTATCACTTCGCGTACGTTTAGGAATTCTCGGTCCAGCGGCCGGATCGGCGGCGAGACCGCTCGGCTCGCCGCTCGGGTGCCAGTTGCTGAGAGTGGAGCTGAGGGGATTCGACGTCGGTGCGGCGCTTGATCTCCTTGTTCACCCGTTCGAGCGGGTTGGTGCTCCAGATCTTCTTCCAGTGCGCGACCGGGAAGTCTGCGAAGGCGGTGATCTCGTCGGCGGCCTCGCGCAGCATCGTCTCGACCTTGCCGTGTTGGCGGCCGAACATGCCGGCCTCGATGGCGGCCTTGAGCCCGGTATTGGCGTCACTGATGACCAGCTGAACGCCGCCGAGGCCGCGGGTCTTGAGCGAGCGCAGGAACGCGTCCAGAACGCACCGTCCTCGGAGTCGCCGACGTCGAACCCGAGGACCTCGCGCCGCCCGTCAGCGGCGACGCCGGTCGCGACCACGACCGCTTGGAAGACGACCCGGTGCTCGACGCGCGCTTTGCAGTAGGTGGCATCGACAAACACATAGCGGAACGGCTGCTCGGCCAGGCTGCGGTCCCGAAACGCCGCAACCCCCGACGTCAAGCTCGGCGCAGATCCTGCTCACCTCGGACTTGCTGATCCCGGTATCGGCGCCGAGGGCCTTGACCAAGTCGTCGACCTTCCGCGTCGACGTGCCGTGCAGGTAGGCCTCCATGATCACCGCGAACAGCGACTGGTCCGCCCGCCGCCGGCGTTCGAGCAGTGACGGGAAGAACGACCCGGCCCGCAGCTTCTCCGATCCGCAGCTCCAGATCCCCGGCCGTGGTGCTGATCGTCCTAGGCCGGTGTCCGGGTTTCTGGGTGGCATCGCATGCGGGTGATGGCGACGGTGTGCAGTGCTCGGTTCAGGGCGCGGTCGCCGCCGCGGTTGAGGCGATGCCGGGAGCGTTGCCCGCTGCTTGTCTCGAGCGGGGCGACTCCGGCCAGCGATGCGAACGCTGCTTCGTTGCGGACCCGCCCGTGGTGGGACCAGCTGATCAACAGCTGCGCGGCGACGACCGGGCCGACCCCGGCTTCGGCGAGCAGTGCCGGCCCTGCTGGGTGCTGTTTGATCAGGTCGAGCAGTTGCGGATCGAGTTCGGCGAGCTGCTGGGACAGAAACGGATCCGCACCGCGATTGACTGCAGGGTGAAGATCGACAGGCGATGTCCGACGGGTGCTGCTGGCGGGATTTTCAGGTGCTCGATGCGTGTGAGCTGGACGGTGAGTGCGCGGCCACGCAGCTGCGCGCGCAGTGGCCCACCGTGTCCACGATCGGGCGTTTTATCTCGGGCTGGCACACGCGCGACGTATGGTTGAGTAGCTCAGGCCTTTACTCGGCGCAGAAACGGACGTTCCGGAATGACAGCACCCAATGCCACTCGGGCGCGCCGGTCGAGGCGTCCCGAAGAACAAGTCCGAGATCTCGGGGAGCGCGCGCTGGCAAGGCTTGGGCGCCAGACCTGGCTGGATCGTCCGAGCTACCGGTTCGAGCACGCTGTGGGCTTGGCCATGGCCGCTTGCGGCGGGGCCGGCGAGCGAGTTGACAACGCGCTGCAAGGCATCTGGCTCGGGCATCCGCTGCACCCTGTGGTGACGACGCTGCCGATGGGCGCTGCGGCAACCACGCTGGCCCTGGACGCGGCCCGACTCCTTCCCGGTCGCCGCGAGGAACTGCGCGGGGCATCCCGCTTCATTCTCGGGGTAGGGATCGCAGGCAGCCTGGCAGCAGCGGCGACCGGAGTGACTGACTGGCAGCACACCCAGGAGCAGGCCCGGCGGGTCGGGCTCGTACACGGCGCCTTGAATGCCGCCGCGACCTGCTTGTACGTCCTGTCCTGGCGGGATCGAGGCCGCGGTCGGCAGGTACGCGGGGTCGCGGCCAGCGCCGTCGGTTATGGCATCACGCTGGCCAGCGGCTATCTCGGCGCCAGCTTGGTGTACCGATCTGGCACGGGTGTGGATCAGTCCGGCCCGCGGCTGGGCGCAACTCAGTGGTCGGCGGCACTCGATGACGACAAGCTGGAGGACGCTGCCCCGCAGCGCGTCGAAGTGGGCGGGACCGGGGTCGTCCTATTTCGCAACGATGGAGCGGTCCTAGCGGTTGGTGAGCGTTGCCCGCACCTCGGTGCGCCGATGGCCGACGGCTGGATCGACCGGGGTCGCATCATCTGCCCCTGGCACGGCTCGCAATTCGAGACCGAGACGGGCAGGCCGCTGCGTGGGCCTGCCACCAGTCCCTTGTCCTGCTATCAGACGCGGGTGCGCGACGGAGTGATCGAGGTACGCGAGGCAGCGCCGGCGGTGCTGCGGGCTGGAGGAATTCGCGGATGAAAGCTGACCAAGTGCTCATCGAACACCACAACGTCTTGCGGTCACTCTGCAAGAAGATCACGGCGACGCCCGCGGAGACGGCGCAACGCCAGCAGCACGTCGACGAGCTGCTTGTCGAGCTGGACATCCACATGCGGATCGAGGACGACCTGTTCTATCCAGCCGTGTCGGCGGCCAGCACGCTGGTCGCCGTAGCCCATGCCGAGCACCGGCAGGTCTCGGATCAGCTTGCGGTCTTCCTGCGAACCGCGCCAGAAGCTCCCGAGTACGAGGGCGAATGGCAGGCATTCGTGACTACCCTCGATGCCCATGCGGCCGAAGAAGAACGCGACCTGTTCCCACCTCCGGTCGACATCAGCGAGTCCGAGCTGGAGGACCTCGGCAATCGCATGGTCGACCGGATGACTCAACTACGCGGGTCCTCGGCACACAGACTTCGCGTCCGAGCCAGGGGAGCCGCGCTCCGAAGGTTATAGGCAATGCGGAGCGCGCGAGTTTTCCGAACTTGGGCTCGCGCTGCTAGGTCGCCAACCGGCTGTCGGCTGGACGACCGATCACGTAGCCGACGGCGATGCCGAGTACGCCCAGCAGCAGGTGAATGCCGTTGTCCACGACCGTGTACTCGCTCGGCAACAAGCCGAACAGGTCAGGCACGAAGAAGCCCAGCACGCCGACGACAAGGTAGACCACGCCCAGGCCGCCGACCACATTGCGAACGGCACTGTCCGAGCCGCGGAAGCCCACAGCGACCATCAGACCACCGGTGACCAGATGGATGACGTCCTCGACGATGTCGATGTTGAGGACATCCAATAGCGATTTCTCACCGAGAATCAGCCCTCCGATGCCGATCACAACGATGACGGCACCCACGACCTTGGCGTACAGACGTCTGTCCATTCCGACCTCCCGCTCGAGTTGATCGTGATTGTCGTGCGCCGATCCTTGACGCGGTTCCGCCCTGCACCTTGGCGACGTCAGCGTCGTCGTGCTTGGCAAGGGCATGCGCCTCGTGCCCGATATGGTAGGCCCTTCCACCGGCAAATCGGCGGATCCTTCGAACACCACTTCGGCTCAGCGCAGGCGTTGACCCATAAGCGCCAGCGTTCTGGGTGATTCCGCGGCGATCCTTCCTGTCCACGGGGGCAAAAGGATCCGAGCTGGAGTGCGTCGCTCGTCAGAGCTGTTCTCTCGCTTCAAGACAGGGGAAGAAGCGTTGGCCTTCCCGTTGGCACTCGGCATGCACCGTGCACTGACTCGCACCTCCCCTGAGCGACCGGGAGTGGCGCGCAATCGAGACGACAGTCCCTGCGGCGAAGCTGCGGGCTGTGAATCGGTCCAATGATTGATTGCGTGGGCCAAACGTGAGCTACGTTAACGGCTTCTAGTGTTGCGTGTTTGAAGTTCATTTACGCTTAGCTTTGGCCAGGATGGTGTCGGCGTCTTTGGTCCAGATGAACGGTTCGCAGCGGTCGTTCCAGCCGTCGATGAAGGCTCGGA
>JAABUW010004990.1_pt1 | contig 17681 bp, 20 predicted proteins | sample 5560081 | NCBI WGS metagenome assembly JAABUW01 (sample SAMN10711882, study PRJNA513363) | rock metagenome | isolation source: Antarctica rocks | place: Antarctica: Victoria Land, Knobhead sud | reverse complement strand
AACCTAATCTTATCCATGAAACTTTTGGGATATACGCTGCTCTCCCCAGTACTCGGGACGCCCTTGTCCCGACACCGCTCAATAACCTTATTAATGATCTGCCCCAGCAGATCCTCGTTCATTGCCACTGTGCCAGGCTGTTCCGGGTTCATGTAGACATCGCTGTCCGCCAGCAACTGCTTTGTCGTCGGCCTGACATCGGGGTGCCGGTTCAGGCACTTCCTCAGCACCCCGCTCAGCGAAGCTGGTACTGGCACATCGCCCAACCCAACTTCTGGGAACGAGATCGCGTGATTCGGATTCGTGATCGCCATAATCCGCTTCAGCTGACTGGGAATGTGCGCGAACGGCGGCCGGCCGTAGACCATCTGATACAGGATACATCCCAGACTCCAGACATCGCTCGCCTTCCCGATGCGAATGTCCTTGGCAGGACGAGCAGCGCCGTCTTTTCGCCCGTCGGCTGGCGCAGGCTCGTTGGTGTCCGTGATACTCTCAGGCGACATGTAATTCGGCGTCCCCACGTTCGTGTCGCGGTGCACGTTGACAGTGTTGTCGGTGTCGATGGCATTGGCGATGCCGAAATCGATGAGTTTGAGCTTGCCTTGCACGAGGAGGAAGTTGGCGGGTTTGAGATCCGAATGCACGATGTCCATGTCGTGGACTGCCTGGACGCATTCGAGCATTTCGCGCCAGTGGTAGCGGGTGAAGACAGGGTCGAAGCGGTTGTTTTCCCCATTCTGTCGGAGGGTCAGGAGGCGGTTGAAATCGGTGTCGCCTTTCTCCATGAGCACGAGGAGTTCTTGTTTCTCGTTGTTGAGCTCCCAGTCGAAGAGGCGGATCACTCGCTCGACTTCTGTGAGCTTCTTGAGTAAGTCGATCTCGCCCTTGTAGCCACGTACGGCTGCTTCATCCTGCTCCTTGAGCTTGACCCTCTTCAGAGCAAAGGTGTTGTAGTTTTCCGCCATCACGCAGAAGACCTGAGCGCTCCCTCCTGCCCCAATCTTGCCCATTTGCGTGAAGATCTTGCCGTTGATGACGATATGTGATCGCTTCTTCTTCGACTTGGTGACGCTAGCACCGGCCGTTGTAGTCGCGGTATCGAGGACTGACATCTTTGGGGGAGGGGCGGGTGCAGCCCGGTGAGGAGTGTTGCCACTGATGGCGCCGAGTGCTTTTCGTTGCTCCTGCTGCTGAGCTGGCACCGGGACTGGAGTCATATCGTTCTGGTGCGGCTTTGGCTTCTGCTCATCTGCCAGGATGGTCATAGAAGGCTTGCCTAGATACTTGAACTCGGCGTCCTTGTTGCGTTTGAATGTGGGTGGCGGCATATTCTCCTGGTCTTCCGAGGCGTCTGTGTGTATCTTGGGTGCTGCATATCGGTATTGTGCATTTCGTAAGCTTGGGACTCGTTGTGGTGGCTTTGATGCTAGTGCTGCTCTCGGCTGTGCCAAATCTGTGCTGGTTTTTCGAAGAGGCAGCTCATGAACTGCGGATGCTGGCGCCGGCACCTCATCCTGGTGAACGCTCGTTTGGCTTCTATGTGGTGGCGGCTCAACGCTGGCCTGTCGACTTCGTACTCGTTCGTTCGTGGTGCGTGATGGTGGCCTTGAGTCGCTGCTTATCTGACTTCGAGAAAGGTATGAGCCGGCTTGTCGCGAAGAAGGCCTGGCTTCTTGAAGCGCTTGATTGTTCTTCTGCGCAAAATCGTGTACAGACACTGGCTCGACAGAAGTCGCACGGGTATCAAAACTTGCGTTCCGACTCGGCGGACCACTCGCTTGCGTTGCGCTCCCCGTCCGAGGAGTGTAGCTGCTCGCACTGGGCTGAGTGGCAGAACTGTTTGGCACCTCCTCGTTCGGCGAGACATTGTCTTCGCTATCTCTTCTTCGAAAGCCTCGCCTGACAGGTCCAGACTTCAGGAACGAACCTGTGAAACCGGGCGCTCGTTTGACCCGGGTCGATCCTGGTGGAGGAGCAGTGTCTGACGATGGATTTCGAGTCCTGCCAGTAGTAGAGGTCGCAAATCTCGAAATCGTCTCTAGCCCATGATGCTGAGAGGCACTACGTCTCAGCTCGTCGCCTTCGGTATTGTCGTTGCTTGGCTCAACAGCCGATTTTGCTCCATTACGCGACCCAGGCCTGCTTGTAGAAGAGCCAGCCGCGCCGTGCGCGTCCTGTGAAGTAACGCTGGTTGATCTTGTCCGCACCCTCAGTGCTCTGGGGCCGGGCGCAGGTGTGATGACGTCCAGTTTCGCGTCATGCGTTGGTGTCGGTTCCCGTTTTGCCGGTATTCGTTGAGCATATGGTCCTGCAATACTGATGGAGCGTTTCGCGGAAGCTGAACCTTTATTTCCAATCTGTACAATCCTTGGTGGCGTGCTGCTAACACGAGACCGCTCGCCTGCCAATGCCGGAGAGCTCCTCCGGATAATCTTGATGCCAGGTGCCCTACTAGGTGTATCTACTGCTGTCCGAATGGTGCCTGCGGACGTCTTGAATCGTGGTATCTCGTAAGCCTGCTCGTTGCGCGGCGGAGATGAAGCTGCGGGAGCTCCAGCCAACAGCGCCTGCGTCTCCTTCGAAAATTTGATTGCTGGAGGCGGCTCATCATCCGAATCGCTGTCTCCAATATCTATTCTCCGTATCATCGGCGCATCTGCCGAAAAGCCCAATATCCCATTCGAAACCGACAACGGAGAGTTCCTCCGTATCACTGGTCGTGTAGGGTGCGCAACCGCAGCCATTATGCGCCTGAACTTCTTCCCAATGCGCTCCCTCTTCCCTCCAAGATGCTGTATACGTCTGTTCTGCTGTCCAAGTGGTCCGTCGCGCCGTGTCAAAGAAAGTGGTTCCTATCCAAAGCCCTCGGTGTCGCTGTTGTTGTGCCGGGATTGCTGCTGCGTGATGCGGTCGCCATGTGCTAAATATGCTGGAGGTATCGTGTCGCCGTTCGTTCCCGCAATTGCTACATGCGCGCCGACAGCAAGCAAAGACTGCGATGTTGAAGATCCAAAAGACTTGAGACGATTCGAGGTCGCATTCTCGGCTGAGGTCCTCGCGTTGGTCCGCGCCTGCCGGCGAGGGCGTGTTGACGCTAGCGTCGCGGCGGCAACGGCGCGACTTTCACTTCGATTTCCACTTCACCACGACAAGAGGTGAAAAGAAGTGACAGCACAGTAGCACGAGAACCATTAGATTCGAGGAGACTAATTTGTACGACTATTACCGGGCGCAGATGGTCTGAGTTTGGCTAGACGACCGGGATCACGGTCGAGTACGAACGGTTAAAGAGGGCAAAATCAGTGAAATTTGCTTTGCCAAACAAGCGTTCGCCCTGTACGGACTCAGCTTCACTTCACTTGTCTGGTCTCGTATAGTACATACGAAGCTTACAGTACTGAATTCGCGGAACCCCGCCTTTCCAACACGTACGTGCGCTACATTGACACGTAACGCAGGAGAAGATTGTGAGATGACATGATCGATCGAGAGTGTGCTCATTACACCCCATAGTTCTCGTGCTACCGTAAGGCCTCTTCTCAACGCTCTGACGTGAACCTCCCACCAATGAGGTCTAACCGATGTGAGGTATGTTGGTAGTCCATGTAGTAAGAAATGCCTCGGGCGGAAGGTAGAAGAGGCAGCGGAACATCTCGACGATGAGTATAATCCGCGCGAGAGTGTAAAGGCCGACAGGGAGAAAGGACAAGATGAAGTTCACATCGTCCGAAATGTTCAACACCTCCCCAAGCGCAAACCAGATTGCCCAACACGGAAAAACAACGGCCAGAGCAGCAGTTGAGGCAACCGCAGCAACCCGGTAAAGCATAAGATCTGCCTGGCTGGGGAAAGTGAAGTTCCATCCAGCGAGGTGCGTTGCGCCGAGGAGCACACTCATGATGATGGTCGCGCCTATATCCATCGGCCCGGTGCCCTGTTTGTTCCTGAAACCAAGATTGCTGAATGGATCATCGGGAGTTACATGGGACTCCGCGTTTCCGTATTTCGCACTAAGCTGCAATAGTCGTGCAGGTATCCCATCACTGCCAAACACACGCATGACAACGGTCGTGTTGACGGACTTCGGCTTCTGCATTGCAAAAAGATAAGTGGCGACGGAACACATGACGAAGCCAGAAACACCAAGCTCCAGTAACGTTATCGGTAGCTTCCGTGCAGGTCTCACAAGCAACTCCAGCAGAAAGTACAGGATTTGGAAAACAGCCAAAGCCTTGCCGATCAAGTCGCTCTTGGACTTATCCTGTATGTCCTCAAGAGATATCATGTCGTAGCTGAGGAGACCTTTCTCTATAGCTATTCGTAACGCCTCTTGGGGAATGCGAGGGTACATGAGAGGTGGATCATCTGCTTTTGAAGGACCAATGATCAAATCGTCCCATCCAGCACGGGCATTGTTAGCCTCAACCTCCTGATCGCAGGAGTGATGTTCTCTCGCAATTTGTATCTCTCCTTTCGTGCTTCTGTTCCCCTCCTGCATGGGACCTTTGCCCGGCACACCAGCACCCAGAGCATCGTCGTTGCGAGCGTTCGAGACGGCCACACTGTTTGTGCGCAAGTACCCTTGCAGCGAAACTAATGTGAGCTGATCTGCGGGTAGGTCGTAATGACGACAAGCTTCCGGATCACCACCATCAGTCTGTTCAGTTTCGACTTGAGCAGGTACACCGTACTGATCCTGGTGAATGAGATCAATACCAGAAACGGTAGAACCTCCCATGCCCGCGAAAAGCATATGCGTCAAGGTCTAAGTCTGCTTCGTTTCCGGAACGTTACGGTGCAGCTTGCGCAGCTCTTTCCTTGCATAATACCAGTCATTGATAGACTTCCCGAAGATGTACTCGGGTGCTAGTACAGCAGTAAGCGTCTATTTCGCATTTGTGCGTATACGTTTCATTGCCCACTTCAAATCGCCGGTCCAGCCTTGATCACGTCCCCTGCGTTGTTCTGGGACATTCAGATGTAGCGTTGAATACGTGCATGCAATGATGGACGCAACCGAAGCCCAAAGAATTTCGAGCGTGCTTCTGATTCCGGGAGCTGCGATGAATTGGACCGACTCTGCCGGAAGGATGCAATTGGGATGGTAGATCATAGTGTGCAGCGTCAGGTCATTGAAGTAAAGGGAGGAAAGCGAGATAGCTAGAGGAAGGACAGCATACATACTTGACAGCGCCGTCTGTACCTATTTTGAGCCGCAGCCTTGTCCTGCTGCATGGTAGAGAGGGGTGCATCTGCCATTGGACGCTGTGGACGCCACCAGAGCGACTCAGCCTGGCAGGTATCGCTATTACCTGGACCTTTGGAGGGCCATCAGGCTCGTTGGAATCGTGCTAGACAGTCATATGGAGACTCCGGCAGGTGTTAGAACTGGGCCTGGGGATTTGAAGTAAGGTCGGAGTCGAGTCGCAGGATGATCGTGGAGAACGTGGAGAACGTGGTGGCCCAGCTTACTGGGTCGATTTGATGCCTTCGCAAGGCTCTCCGCGGTATGAAGTCTCGGTATGCTACCGTAAGGCATGATATCATCTCGGAGATCCGGTCGCTACGCTTGAGAAGTCAGTATATCGTCCTGCAACCTGTGATTGTGGACGTCTGTGAAGCGAACAGTTTTTTGTGCTGGTTTACCGCCTTTTGTTTTACCGAGCATCCCGGCGGACCATCTCAGCGGGCCGAAGCCGACTAGCGCCAGGTACCGCCAACGGCTGACGTAGGGCGACACGTTTTCTACGGCTTGGTGCATGGCTGAGTGCTTCTCCAATGCGTGGACTTCCTCCTATGACCACCGTGGACCTTTGAACTCGCGAAGCTGGACCTTTGCGCCCTCGAGAACCTCACCATGGTCGTCGCCCCCCAACAGGCTCGAGCCTTCCACACCGGCAGCGATCAACATGGCCGCCAACTGTCCGCCCAAGAACGCGAACGGATGCTCAAACCATATCTCCCAGCTCCAAGCAAGACGAAAACACCACAGCAGTCCCAGCAGTCGCCTCGCGCCCACAAGCAACGAGTGAGACCCGCGATCCGCCACATGATCCACAGCCTGATCTTCACCATAATCCACGCCTTCTTCAGCCTATATATCCGATTCCGACAAGCCTACCACGCTGTAGTCGATCAAGTCCTAGCGATTCTCTACTACCATCACCGGACTCCTGAGCTCGTCAAGCGAGACGTCAAGGGCTTGACGAAGGTCCCGAAGCATTTAAGCGTGATCCTACAGAAGAGAGACCGGCTGGACACCCTCATCAACGATGCGTGCGAGATTGCGGCATGGAGCGCTTGTGCTGGCGTTCCAATGCTCTCGATATATGAAAGGACCGGTATGTGGCCAGATCAGCCACTGTAGTGGCGGCTTCTTTGCTCCAGCTGACGAGAACAGGTGTTTTGAAGCACTCGCTGCCCCACCTCCATCGGCGCATATCTCGAACCATGACCGCCTATTTTGGTGCCAACAACAAGCCGTCCATATCTCTCCGAGCTCCTCATATGCCCTCATACAGCCCGCCGACCTCACCAGACGCCAATTCTTCGCTCGGAGAGCACCCACATCTCACAATCCTTCTCATAGACGCGTCGGACGGCCGGCAAACCCTCGTCGATCTCACGAAGACCCTAGCCGAGATGTCGCAGCACGGCAAGCTTGCGCCATCAGACATCAGCAGCGAGCTCATCGACGCCGAAATCACAGAGTCAGTGATGGGCGAGCCAGATCTACTCATCTTGTTTGGCGACAAGATAGTGCTGGAAGGCTATCCACCATGGCAAGTGCGGTTGACGGAGATATATCGCGTTCAGGATCATGCGGGTGGTGTGGGCTACCATGTATTTTTGCGAGCGCTGTGTAAATATGGGCAGGCTGAATTTCGAGTTGGGCGGTAGCGATATCCTAGCATACCTACGAAGATACCTGAGAATTTATCTCCAAATTGGCAGAGCACGATTGGTGCTGCTATCCTGCCTGTTGTCACCGTGTGGCCCCCTCTCGATTTCGGAGACACAAGGTTTGACGGTACGTCCAGATGTACATGAGCTTGCTCCTCCGATCCGAAGCTCATCCGAACAAACTTACCTTATTGCTTATTACACTGGAGCTTCGTGCGGAGACATCCACATGGGAACTCACGACGGCAAGTAAGGCAGCTAGAGATATTTTGCTTCCCATACGCTGACAACCTCACAGGTCACGTATTGTCTTGACATACATTGCTCCATCGGACCTGCAAAATTAATCAATCCAGAGAGCCGATCGAGGCCATTGACCCATCAACCACTCGACGCTTCCGGACGGTTTCAAGCAAAACAACACACCACAACCCCATCAACCCACCTCCAACACAATGGCCCAACCAAACGGTTCCCCAAAAATCTCCTACGACCCCACCTTCACCCCCTCCGTCATCGCCGCCACCGGCCCCAACTGCTCCCCCCGCCTGCGCGAAGTCATGACCGCCCTAATCCAACACGTCCACGACTTCGCGCGGGAAGTCAACCTCACCACCGACGAGTACATGGCCGGCGTCTCGCTGCTCAACTGGGCGGGCCAGATGAGCACGGACCGCCGGAACGAAGGGCAGCTCGTGACGGACGTTATTGGGCTGGAGAGTTTGGTGGATGAGATTACTTATAAGCAGGCGAGTGCGCACGCGGGGAGTGCGACGGCGAGTGCGATTTTGGGGCCGTTTTGGCGGGATACGCCGGAGAGGGCTTGGGGGGGTAGTGTGGTTGATCTAGTGCCGGAGGTAAGTCTGGTGGTTGGGGGGAGGGTTGAGATGTGTGCTGATGGGTTGTGCTGATGGGTGTGTAGGATGGGATGGTTGCGTGGGTATTTGGGAGGGTGACGGATGCGGCTTCGGGTGAGCCGATTAAGAATGCGTTGGTTGATATTTGGCAGGCGTCTACGAACGGTCAGTGCGATTTCTTGTGGAACTTATTGATTGTTAAGCTGATTCGTGCGCTAGGCTTGTACGAACAGCAAGACTCGAACCAGCCAGATCACAATTTACGTGGCAAGTTCCGAACCGACAACGACGGGAATTACGCTTTCTACTGTCTTCGACCAACCCCGTATCCAGTTCGTGCCTCGAAGCCTCTCTCCATCAAAGTGCCGGTTCACTGACCTCTACCAGGTCCCAGGCGACGGCCCAGCAGGCAAACTTCTCGATCTCCTGGATCGCCACCACTATCGTCCGGGACACATCCACTTCATCGTACCGTCTCCCCTCCCATATTGCGCGTTCTGGCGTCATCTAACCCACCTTCTTTGCACCGCAGGTTCTAGCAGACAACTACAAATCCATCACCACCCAGATCTTCGACAGCGAGTCCGAGTACCTCGACAACGACAGTGTTTTTGCTGTCAAGGACGGTTTGACGGTCAAGTTCACTTCACGGAAAGGCGATGATAAGGCGGCCTGGGAATTGGAGTATGATGTTTCGATGGCGCCCTTGGAGCAGAAGGGGGCGGGGAGTGTGCCTAGTGCGCATAGTGCGGCCTCGTAGGGTTGAGCTTCAAGTTTCGTTTGGAACTGGCTGCGTTTCGTTCGAGTGAGATCCGGGTCAAAGGAGCAAGCTTGAGGTACTTAGGAACCACCCCATTTCAATCTAGGTACTCACGCCACAATTCGATCTACCCAATATACTGCACCGCTTTACGATATAGATGAGTGTTCAGCATTGTAGACCAGGAGTAGACGAACAATATTCAGATGTCCGGCGCGACTCGCATCCTCCAAAAGCATCTCGATGCCTTTGTTGTATCGATGACCCTCTAGAAATCCGAGAATGAGTGATAGCATTCCCTCGTGGTTGTCGGCGCTGGCCGGTCGTAGAACCTCAAGCCGGTCTTCCCACACGATCTGAGCATTCTGAACGTCGACTTCGTAGATGGGCTTGTGCTTTTCAAGTAAATCAGACAGCGCGTGGATGACTCTGACATGACCAGCAAGTAGTGCGCTGCGAATGATCGAAACTTGAATAGCCCGTCGAGGCCCATGGTCGTAGGCCGGTACCAGCAAAGCCCAGGTCTCTTCGCAGAATATCTCCGGCCGGTCGCAAGCGGCAGCTTGTACTAGTGCTGCCACGAGACGCGATGCGGCGAGACGCTTCGAGGTCCCATCTTCGATCGACATAGCGTTTCGGGCCATCAAGTGAAAGGTGCTAGGGCTAGCGTGGCAAGCAGCAATCGTCAGTGGTGCACCGAACGAGATCGTTCTGCAAAACGTTGGAGCCCCACGATCAAGGAACAACTCAACGACGGATGGCTTGTTCATGTAAAGTGCTGCAACAAGTGCATTCCCAGAGTCATTGTGCCACTTCTCACCCGCAATGCCCGGGACGATCGAAAGGCCCTTGAGTATGACCGGCAGAGGAAGGCACCGGGCCGCGAGATGGGCAAAAGCGTACATGTACTCATTAGCAATAGCGATCCAGTGCGTAGATTGGACCGACTGGACAGTCCAGCATATTTCACGAGTCAACGGCCGGAGATCTGGCTTGATCTTCAGCTTCGAAGACATGAGACCGGCGACCATGCCGCTGCTCATGCCTACATGCCAGGAGAGACGTGGTAGAAAGTCGTCATCCCATGCATCGAAAGTCGGCAGTCCATACACGATATCGGGGATATGTGCGTGAACGTCCCTGGCTGGATCAGCGCCACTTTGCAAGACTAATGATTTTCGTCACTTACGACATACAGTCCGTAGATGGACGTATCTTCGGATCCAGATGTCCCATAGGAGAGATTCGAGGATCATCACCACCATCTCAGGGGGAAGATCTGTGAGCTCCATGGATGTAGGCGAGCGATGGTCCGCCGCTGTTCAAGAACAGTGGGGACAGAGCTGCCCTTGGTAGCCCCATCAAAGCTGTTGGAGGCGGTTCTGTCCGAGTGGAAGGAGTGTTGAGTGCATGGGAGGAGCTAAAACGTCTGGCCAAGTACAGGGGCAGGTTGGACGTGTCACAAACGCGTGTCGACCAATCACATGGCGCCAGCTCACGGGAGCTCGCCAAGAGCAAAGTTCGTCGAGTGTTGGACAGGTTCGAAACTCCTTACATATAGTCTCGACAGTGTATCAAGCCTGTACTACACGAGTGGATCTTGACAATTCTCACTTGCTCAGCTAGGAGGTAGGAGAGACTTGAACTATGACCGCAAAGCACCAATCTACTTGACAGGTACTCATGCACAAGCCGCCGAACATGTACAGGTAGATGCAGGTTCGCGTTCCGACAGGGCGGTAGCACCGGTGAGTCTGCAGAGTGGTGTCTTTATGGTATCGCTCCAACTTTCCTTATCGTTGTTCCTTTGCTATCATGGCAAACACAAAATCCAAGCTGTTGAACCCGGATACCGCCCCAAAAGCAACCTCCATCTGGAAAGGTTTCGATCGCGCAGCATTCCAGCGTCGAACGCAAACGCTGCAGCAGCATGTAGCAGGTCGCCGTACTTACGCTGGATCATCTACGTCCAAAGATGACGAGTCATATCCTATACCGTTTGAGGTGGAGAAAAGCATAGCGGATGACCTAGCTTTTATCGCAGCTTGCGAGCCTCGGGTCGACTTCGTTACCGCCGTTGCCATAGAACAGGACCAAAGCCAGCGTTCGCTCGTGGTTCAGCTTGCCGTGAACGAAGGTGTATGCCCGGAGGTCAAGAGTATTTTTGATGAGGTATTTGGGATGCTGAGGCAGTGCGCAAGGAAAGGTAATTTTGCCTACCATCTGCTCGAGATAGCTCTTCAGTAATACTTGCTTACTGCCCAAGACATCGCACAAGAGGAGTGCCGGCAACAGCTATTGCACTCCATAGTACACCTCAATCGCAACAGAATCTTGGGAAGGTTAGGATCCGCGTGGTTCAAACGGCCCCGACACCTGTCCAAAGTTCGAGAACAACTGCCTGCACGTCTTCGACAGCTCTTCCGCAAGTATATGGAGCCGCGTCGCTCGCATCTGAATTCACAGGACATTGCCGTGCTCGATGGTCAGATCAGCAGCTTCGAGGCAGCTTTTGATCGACTCGAGGATGGTCAGGCCACCGATGTCGTTCTCAACCTCGAGTTTGCTGTCATGCAAGCCTTTGAGTTGACTGGAGATGGCGTCAAGTTACCTGATCGACTGAGAGCTCTTGGATGCCCGCCTTCCGTTCTTGACGCAAGGGACGTCAAGGAAGTATGTAAAGTGGCCAACTATTGGCGTGTGTCTCGACATTTGGCTATTTGCTCCCACCGCTTCCGCGCCTGTTTTTCATACGCTGAATGGCAACCACTAGCTAGCTATGGCGCCTCCACGATTCCGTCAACCTTGTCCGAACGATACGTCCACGCAGAAATTCAGCTACTTGTCCATTATGAATTGCATCCTCGTCAACTGATGCCTCGAGCCATTGGAGGTTCCAAAGAGGCCTGCTTCCTATGCGACTCCTTCATTCGAGCCCACGATCGTTTCGCCATTGCAGGAGCACACCGTCAGATGTATCCCAAGTGGACAGTCCCTGACCTGAAAGACTATACTCCGCAGACGGTCGACCACTTCCGCCGCGTGCTCTCCCAAGTCCAACTTGCCGTCAAAGGCGAATACAGCAAGGCAAAGAAACAACGCACTTCAGGTCCTTTTCCACTGCAGAGTGCAATCAATCTCAATGCGATCCATCTGCCCACCCCATCAGCTTCTACAACCTCGATGCGACGTGCAAGTGGCTCAAGTGAGGGTGCTCGGACTATCAGGTCAATCGATACCAGTAAGGGTTTGCAACCGAAACAGGCTAAGCAATGTGCGTATATCGCAGAGCGTAAGGATGCGGAAGGTTGCGAAGAAGCTAAGACTGCTGTGTCGTCCCGGGTGGAGCAGCATGACGTTGACGAAGGTCGTGAAGGTATCGTGGAAGAAGTGCCCGTGGACATCGCAGTCAACGAAGCAGTCTCAGGACATACGGATTGGTTACACGTATTGGCATCTTTTTCGAGAGTTTCAGTCGACAATGCATCGTCTCTGCAACAACAACGCACTCTTGGGGGTAGTATATCGCTCGCGCCTGACCTTGGTAACGAACCGAGACGCACATACAAATTGGCTGATATTCCATTTGACCAGGAGCTTGTGCTTGAAAGGGATCCGCATGATGGCCCGGACGAATTGTCGTTTCTGCTGAGTGGAAAACAGGACCAGATTGTGCGGATTCATTGCCGATGGCATACAGCATGATGTCTTTCTAAAGACTCCAAGAGGGAGTTTCAAGATCGCGGACAGGCTATTAAAGAACTAGCAATGACCATCGTCACCCCAGCCGTTCAATGTAAACTATTCTACCGGCCCTGATCACTTCACGTCGCAAATCGACGTCCGTTGGCTAGCTCAGAACTTCATAGCGAGGAGGCTCTCGAGCCAACTTTGTCCGGATCAACCTTCTCATGAATACACATCGCCAGCAATGCGCCATCGCTCTGCCTTCTCAACGTCCCCTGTACCGTCGCAATTCGCCTGCTGATTGAGAGAACCTCAGTCTCGACATAGGCCTTCTCTCCTGCTATGAGAGGCCGGAAGTAGGTGACATTCATGCTCCTCGAAACACCTTGCCCGAAATATCGTTTGGACGCTATCAAGGTGACACTGGTGCAATTATTGAAGAATGTGGCGATGGCGCCCCTGTGGGTTATCTGCTCCGGTCTTGGGTTGTTCACATATACCAGGGGCGTAGTGAAGGTGAAGGTAGCCTTGGCTGTAGAGTTATTGGCGGATTCTGTCCTGGCCGAGGCGACGATTGTCGAAAGTGTCTGCTGGCAAAGCCTTTCCATGGCCTATGACCAGAGATTCCACTCGCCGTCTTGCTTGCTCGTTTTCGTCGGCCATGGTTGTTGGAGGTGGATGTTGAGCCGGAAGGACGTGTCAAGGGTAGATGTGGAATACTGCTTGTAGGAGAAGGAGAAGGAGATGCAACTGCGACTGGCAACAGGCCTATAGCTAATTGCTCGTAGGCCTCGACACAGTCGTAGTGACGATTAGTGATTACCTTCGTTGAGGCGGCATGCCTGACGAGAAAATGGTCCAGCAGAGGCCTACAAGGATTGGAAGCTCGCGCATCTTGAGGGCCATTCTGCACTTCGTGCGACAGCACTAGAAACACATAGGTAACTGTAGGCTATGCAACGACTCCTGCGTTACAACGGCATGTCGACAAGAAGAGTTGAAGTTGCGTAGTGGAGAAAGGCAAGGAGGATACCTGCGCTAGGCTGTTTCGGTCGATAATCACGTGATAGATTTATCTGCCGAGGAAAGAGCGGATTTCCAACGCTGACTGGCGCTTAGGTACAGAGTTGAGTGCCTGCATGAACCTTTCGAAAACCACATTGTCAATGGCAGCTAATTAACAGCAATACGACCAAAATCGTTACCAACAGCTAAGTAACCACCCTTCCATCCTTCTAGCCACATCTCATACCTTCTGGACTTCTGTTTCCTTTCACTATAAAGATCTGCGATCTGTCCTCGATGAGAACTTTCCTCTCCGTCTTTGTGAGCATCATTGCAATCGTAACAGCAGCATATTACCAGCAAGACAATCTTCGAGAATATATGCGATTCCTCAAGACCAGCAATCTCAACACCATATCGAGAACCTCGAAACAGAACTCAACCAGACCACTATCAGCAATGGCACCCAACTCGACCTTCGTGGGCCTTCCGGTTATTCCTCCAGAAGACCCATCACTCAATGCTGCCTCTCCAAAACCACGCGGGATCCAGCAAGTCCTGCTCGCACGAGAGCAGTCTGAAGGCGCAGGCGCAACAGTGAGACGCTCGATCGGCACCCCCAAGCTCAAGAACCTCACGCCCTTCCTCATGCTCGACCATTTCGATGTCGGTATCGGCGCTGGCTTCCCAGACCACCCGCATCGAGGTCAAGAGACCATCACATACCTGCTCGACGGCGCGGTCGACCACGAAGACTTCGCCGGCAACAAAGGCACCATCGAGAGCGGCGATCTCCAATTCATGACCGCCGGCAGGGGCATCGTGCACGCGGAGATGCCACACGATAACGGCGACGGCACCTCGAATGTTGGTATGCAGCTTTGGGTCGACTTACCGAAGGATTTGAAGAATTGCGAACCGCGGTATCGAGATTTGAAGGCCAAGGAGATTCCTACTGCGGAGATTGATGATGGCAAGGTGACTGTTAAAGTCATCTCTGGCCGGAGTCACGGCGTCGATAGCGTGCAAGAGCTTGCGTATACGCCTGTGTGGCTGTTGGACGTCACGATTCGACCGGGCGGGAAGATTGTGCAGCCGCTGCCTGCAGGTTGGAATGCGTTTGCGTATATGCTGGAGGGAACGGCAAATTTTGATACTGGCGTGACGACGCAGGAAATTAAGCAGTACCACAACGCTGTCTTTGAGCAGAAGGGCGACCAGGTTATTGCTCAAATCGGGCCTGAGGCTAAGGAGGCGGCGAGGTTCGTGCTGGTGGCTGGCATGCCGTTGGATCAACCGATCGTTCAGTACGGTCCATTTGTCTTGACAGACCCCAGCCAAGTCAGACAGGCGATGATGGATTATTCGACATACAGCAACGGCTTTGAGAGGGCGGAGAACTGGGAGTCGGCGATTGGAAAGGGTATGGGATAGACGGGACGGGTGGTGTGCAACCATGATTTCATGATCCTTGATTAGCGAGGCGTTAGGCAGCATATCTAGTAGCAATCGAGTCTTCAGAGTCGATATAACACTTCGAGCTTACATCGTCCCTGTGATCACGATTTTGCTTGAGACTTCTACAGAGGGACGGAGCAGAGTCCAGGTCTTCGTTACTGGAAATTTCGTATAGGGTAGTAGACATCTATGCACATCGCCAACACTTGACGTATTGGTCGTCCACGTTCCGCTCAAGCCTTGGCCTTCTTCGCCTCGTTCCACTCGTGCACCCAAGCCTGCACGAACTCTCGCTCTTGCTTCTGCGCTTTCTTGACCGAAGGCGGCGGAAGCGTTGACGTTGTCTCGTTCGGGAAACGCCCGTTCTCGTCGTAATGATGCAACGCCTTAGGAATCAGGATGAACGGCTCGCTTGTCGTGCTGTCGCGATGGGGAGCGCCGTATTCTGCAGCGTGAGAACACAAATCAGCAGAGTACTTGACTGTAGCAAGTGGGAGAATCGGTTTTCTCACCATAAGCATGCGGCGTAGCAGGCCTCCAAGGATCCCACTGCCCGTCCACAAACGCCAGTCTGCTATGTTTGATATCATATCCGCCATACTGGTTAACTTCCTCCACGTCCGCCTTATGATGGATGTCGAAGCCGAACCTGCACACCGCGCTCGTGTACTCGATATCGATCGTTCTAGATATCAACGGCATCTGGTCCTTCGGGACACCAGATCCAGTCTGCAGATATCCCCACTCGGTACAATACTGGTACGCCCACGATCTCCAAACTGCGTCCTTCTGCGTCGTGCCCTCGTACTTGGTCTTGTTGAGGTTACCGAAGCAGTCATCCTGGGAGATGCCTTCGGCATCGCAGACGGATACGGAGGTCAAATTGACCCAGCCGATGTAGTTTAGTAGTTGGTTGACGAGCGTCTTGTTGGCCTCGTAGCCACCGGCTTCCAGGAGGGATCCGGCAACAGAGCGCTTCTTCTCTGTGGCGGGATACAACACATCAGAGGATGTGATGTTATTACAGAATTCGTAGAATACTGGGGAGCTGATCTCGGGATCCCAGTTCAGAGACTGCCAGTATGCTACACCTTGCGCGAGCTGATTTGCAAAGTCTGGGGCGTGTGTAACGTTGGGCATCCCGAAGGCGGCCTTGAGCTTCTGCGTCAGGGCCGTGTTCTCCGCTTTGCTGATCAAAATGGTGTCCACCATGTCCGTGAAAAGCTTTTGCGTCGCCATCGCGAACTGGGGACCGTACTTTGCCGGAGGATCCTACGAAAATAAGTGGGTAGATTAGCAAATGTCTCGGACAGACACCGCGTGGTGTCTCAGGGGATGGTATTCTGGCCATTAAACTTACGTAGTATTGCCAGTAGTTATAGATGGCCTTGGTAACACCAGACGACGAGATAGCGCCCCAAAAAACATCCGGATACTTCACCCTCAAAAACGCCGAAAAAGCACCAGCATACGACCCCCCATAACTAATCCACGCCGTAGCATTACTCCTCAAATCCTCCCCCTCATGCCCCGGAAACACCACATTCTGCGCAAAATACGCCTCATCCGCCAACGCCTGCTCCGTCGTCAAGAACCGCAACTCCTCCGTCGTCAAGTCGTGCGTCGGGAAGCTGTACCCGTAGTACCGGTGCTCGAACACCACTGACATTCCTCCAGTCGCTTGAGCGAGCTGCGCAAGGATCCCGTTTTGCATGTAGACGAGACGGTTGAGGCCGTTGGTTTCGCCGGACTGGAGGATGATTACCGGGCCGCCGGGTTTGTAGTGGGTGTCGTCGAACCAGTAGCGGTTTTTGAAGGTGCGGGTGGTGTGGGGGGCGTATTTGGGGGAGTTGGGGAAGTGGTCGATGGGGATGGAGAAGTACTGTTTGGGGTAGAGGGTTTCGGGGTCGGTGTCGCGGGTCGCGAGGTGGTCGAGGTCGGAGGGGTTGTTTGCGATCTGGGATATTTTAGATGGTGTTCTCGGGGATGGAGATGGCTACTGGAGCTCGTGTTCAGCACTTCAGGCTGTGCTGGTATCTTACCTCTCGCTCGAAATCGTGAATAGTTCTTCCGCCACTTCCAATACGTAGGTCCTTGTTGAATGCACTCGTGCCTGATAGAGCGCACAGGGCGAGTGCGAGGAGCTTCATCGTGACGCCCATTGCTGCGGCTCTTCTCAAACAAGAGACGAAGACGAGGTGTAGGAAGAGGCCTCAATACTTTACCTGCGGCAGGCGTCGGCCTGAGATACATGTACTTACGAGCGTCGAGCCATTACTACATCATGCGTGAGTGTCCTACGCTCGTTCGGGAAGGTCGTGTGCGACCTCGTTATCAAAAGCGAGTAGCTCATCGAGGTGATGTAACCTCACCCCCGCAAAATCGTGGAAGGTTTGGCCGTGCCTGCATTTGACCCCTGCTCGAAGCTTATCCACCGCTTACCGCATGGGGAAGGCACTGTTTGGAGTTCGAGGCGTGGTTGGCATGTGAAGTGAATGTCAATCGCAATACGTCAAATATGTACGAATACTCGACCCCGCCATGCCACTGAATATGTGATAACATCCACCACCACCACCAGGATGTCGCTCCGAGCGAACGCAGACACAGCCTCGATCCTCAGCTACCAATCCCGAGCACCGACAGTAGGCAACTCCCGCAATGCCCAACTCTTCACCCTCGACACATTCAGCAGCAAAGACTACATCGTCAAAGACTTCATTGAGACCCTCTCAGAGAACGCGCAACCCACGCGCCGCTCTGCCGGGCAATCCATAACCCCCGGCCAAGCGCCAGCAAGCCAGCAGGCATTCGACCCCAAACCACTCGTCCGCACCTTCGAACACGCTTTAAATCGGCTTAAGACGCTGAGCGAAGACTTGGAGCTGCGGGAGAATGAGTTGAGCGGGAGTGTGAGACGAGCGGAAGGTCAGCATAATGCCAATATCAAGTCGAGGGAACGGGAGCTGGAGCGGGCGATTGACAATTTCCACCGCTTGGAACGGACG
>JAABUW010004985.1_pt1 | contig 17691 bp, 16 predicted proteins | sample 5560081 | NCBI WGS metagenome assembly JAABUW01 (sample SAMN10711882, study PRJNA513363) | rock metagenome | isolation source: Antarctica rocks | place: Antarctica: Victoria Land, Knobhead sud | reverse complement strand
GGCGCCAATCTGCACGACCACTATCTGAAATCGTAGCCTAATGAGGGGTCATGACATGGCGCCGATTCATCCGCGGGTCTGCGCCGCCCGTCCCGGTGGTGACAATCTCTCCACCCGTGCGCTAGGTCTTGACGAAATACCGGATCAACCGGGGCCTCATTCGGGAGCAAACACCATGTCCACTCGCAAGACGGCTGCAACGGCCTTCTGTCTGTTGCTGTCCACCGCGGCGCAGGCCGCCCCTTCCTGGGTGGCCAGCTGGACCGCCTCCGCCCAGGGCCCCTATCCAGTCGGCAATCCGACCGCCCAGCCCGAACTGAAATTCGCCCTCCCCTCGGCCGAAACCGGCGCCGTCGACCAAACCTTCCGCCTGATCGTTCGGCCAGACGTTTGGGGGCACTCGGCGCGTATCCGTCTGTCGAACGCCTTCGGCACTACACCGGTGACGTTCGACGGCGCCCATGTCGGCCTGCAGAACACGGGCGCCGTGCTCGTCCCTGGCAGCAACCGCAGCGTGACGTTCGCAGGGCAAAGCCAGGTCACAGTGGCCCCCGGCCAGTCGGCGGTCAGCGATCCCGTCGCTCTGCCCTTCGTCACTGATCCGTCCGACCCGATGCTGGCCAATCGAAAGCTCGCCGTTAGCTTCCACGTCGCCGGCGAGAGCGGCAAGCTGACTTGGCATGCCAAGGCGCTGACCACCTCCTATTTGTCCGGCCCGCACACGGGATCTGTCGGCGGCTCGGATAACGAGACGGCGTTCCCTTACTCGACCACCTCGTGGTATTTCCTGGATGAAGTCGATATGGACGCCCCTGGCACGCAGACGGTCGTGGCCTTCGGCGACTCGATCACCGACGGTACGGCCTCGACTCTGAACGGCGACGATCGCTGGCCGGACGTGTTCTCCCGCCGGGTGCATGCCGCCTACGGCAGCCGCTACAGCGTGGTCAACGAAGGCATCGGCGGCAACATGGTCTCGGGCCCGTCCGACTACGCCCAGACCCCGTTCGCCGGCGGCGTATCGGCGCTGGATCGTCTGGAGCGAGACGTGTTGAGCCTGCCCGCCGTATCCACGGTGCTGTTCCTCGATGGCATCAACGATTTCGGCAACGGCGGCTACGACGTGTCCAAGGTGACGGAGGGGCTGCGCAGCTTTGTGACCCGCCTGCGGGCGCAGAAGCCGGGCGTGCGGATCTTTGTGGGACTGCTGACGCCATCGGTAAACAGCACCAACGGCGGCTATGGCGCGCCGGCGATCGAGAAGAAGCGGCTGGAATACAACGACTTCATCCGCAGCGCCGGCATCTTCGACGGCGTGATCGACTTCGATGCCGCGACGCGCGATGCTGTCACGGGCGAGTTGAAGGCAGCGTTCCAGCCAAACTCGACCACGGGCGGTGCGGGCGATCGCCTGCACCCCAATCGCGCCGGCTACGCAGCGATGGGCAGTGTCATCGATCTATCGGCGGTGTTTGGTATAGCCAAATAATTCGAACGGAGTGCCCGGAGCGGCCCTGCGAAGGGGAACACCTCCGGGCCCACCGCGAACCGCAGAACCAGACACCTGCCGATCCCCCCACGTGTTCTGGCATGGCGATTCCACGCCTGACGCAGCCGCAATCATCGCGCGCACGTAGCGCGCGATGATTGTGCTCCCGGCTACTTCGCCAGGCGGGTGTTGAAGAACAGCGCAATCTCCTTGAATGCCTCTTGAGTTTCGGGAATTCGGTCATCGCGCCCGTAATAGGCGTGCGACTGGCCTTCGTAGACCTGCAGGAACGAATCGATGCCGAGATTGCGCAGCTTGCGATGCACTCGCACCGTGTTGCTGAGCAGCAGGTCGCGCGTACCCGATGTCAGGATGGTCGGCGGGAAACCGCTCATGTCGCCATACACCGGCGAAATCAGAGGGTCGGCCAGTGGATGGCCCTTGGCATAGAATGCCGCGGCGGCGTCGCAGAACCCTTCCGTCGAGACCAGCACGTTGTCCACCATCGCGTTGGTCTGGAAGCTGTCACCGGTCTTGGTGCTGTCAGACATCGGCGTGCCAGAGGCGATGGCACCGATCATCGGCAAGTTCTCCATCTTCGCACGCAGGCCCATCTCCAGCACCAGTGCCCCGCCGGCGGAGGTGCCGATCAGGCCCACCCGCCCCGGGGCCTGCATCTTTATGGCGGCCTTGTAGACCGTCATCGAGTCATCCAAGGCTGCCGGGAAATAGGCCTCGGGCGGCATGCGGTAGTCGACGGCGATGACCTTGTAGCCGCCGATCGCCGCGATCAGCATTGCCTCCGGCAGCGCTGCCTCGGCGGGGTTGAGCACGTAGCACCCACCATGGATCTGCACGAGCAGCCGGTTCTCGTTGCCGGCGGCGATCTTCTCGGGGGTGACGGTGTAGACCCTCACGCCATCGATCGAGCCCGCTTCGACGGTGACTTTCAGGCGGTCGCGCATGGCATTGACGTTGGGAAGTGCAGTCGTGCGGGTGGTCTCGGCCAGTTGCTTCCAGCCTTCCGGCGTGGTCGGCGGCGTGTTCCAGCCGGGGCGCAGGGGGCCTGCGATTATCTGCTGCAATTGCGGGCTCACGGTCATGGGCACCGGGATACTGCGGGCCGGCACATCGCGGGGGGCCAGCGTGGGTGTTGCCGGGGGGGTGGTTTGGGCGATGGCCGGTGTTGCGAGCCAGGCCGCGGCGATGAGCGCCATGGCCGGATTGAGCTTCTTCATGGATTTTCCTTTTTATTGAGTTCTTGGCGTTGCCGCAGGTGCCCACCACCGGACTCGAACCGATACGCTCCATGGACTACGGATTTTAAATGCGTGCCTGGCTGGGGTATCCTATTGAGAACGAATCAGGACCTACACTTTCTGTTTAACCTGGCCGTGGTAGCTCCTGACATTCCGCGATCAGCTTACGTGGGCAGGGCCTAGCTGTCAGCAGCAAGGGCGCGACACGCTGGGTGCGTGGTGCCCGTGATCAGGTTGGGATGGCTTCGAGAATGGCCGGCTTGGGCGCGAGGCCGACGGCCAAGACTGGCCGAAACCGGACTGGCTGCTTTGGAGCGAGACACTGATGACAGCAGACTATCGGAGGGCGAGCTCGGAACAGACGCGCTCGGGCATGGTTCGAGCAACAGACCACTTCAGAGAGAGACCTGAAATGTCGAGCGCACAAAAGCAGCGATTGTCGGACGAGGAGCTCCGCACGCTGGAAGGCATCTTGGCTAAACTTAGCGGATCCAGCGCTGAGCTGCCGCCCACGCTGTTCCGGTTCGTGACCGAGATCGTCGCGACCTCAAACGTCGATCTGCTGGTCCAAGACGAAGACCGGCGAATACTGCTCGCTTGGCGGGACGATGCCTTCGGCACCGGCTGGCACGTGCCCGGCAGCATCATCCGACACCGGGAGGAGGTTGCGCACCGCATTCGGGCCTGCGCCAGGGAGGAGTTCGGCTGCGACCTGGTCGTCGGCGATGGGCCCGTTGCTCTAATACAGATATTCGACGACCGTGGCCACTCGGTCTCGCTTTGCTACACGGCGGCGTTACGTGGGGCGCCGCGCCAGCGCATCGTTGAAGAGGGTGACACACCGCAGCCCGGGAGCTTGCGCTGGTTCGACGGGGTGCCGAGCCCGCTTTACCCAAGCCACCTCGTTTATCGGTCTGTGATCGAGGCGCTACGCAAGGGCCGACTAGGCGCGGGCATTGAGGTGTTCACCCAGCATGTCGGCCGGCGGGATGCAGCGCAGGCGTCACCGGCCGGCACTATCAGCGCGGATGAGTCACTTACCAAGCTGGCGCCTGATACATAGGCCAATTTGAGCCAGCCTGCCGCACGGCCGGCCAACACACCTGGCCGGAAGCGGACGGTCCCCTCCGGAGAAGGCCACTGCGTTAAGCGGACACTGGCCATTCAATCATGTGGCCGGCCCTCTCGCCCGCGTAGCGGGCAACCTAGTCAGGGGCTCGAAGCACAGAGCAGGTGTAGCAAGACACCGGCGGTTCCAAAAATCCGGTGATGCGGGACAGCCCGTGCGACAAGGCCGGGACAGCTAGACCGACAGAAAGGCGCGGACCATCCAGCCGGTCTGCAGGCTTGCCAGACCAGGCCCAAGCGTCGAAGTTCGCTGTCTTGCATGCATCGCGCGAACGGGACCAAACGGAATGTCCGACACAATCGAACGCAACGCCTACCGCTTCATCCCCGGTCCGTTCCAGTACTCTGCCGGCGTGGCGGCCAAGCCGGGCTTCGCCATGCAGCGCGTCCGCTTCGCCAGGCCGGTTCCGCTGACCGATGGCTTTCGGCGAATCGAGGCCTTCATCATGTCGGAGGGCCTGCCCCTGACCGCGTTTGCCGCGTGTGAGCTGCGCTCCCCGGCGCCCTTCACGGATGCCGGGTTTACCGCGTTCAACCGCGAGTATGTCGGCACCCTGGAACGGTGGGGCATCTTCCGCAACGAGGAGAACCCGGTTGCCCGCAGCAACGTATGTCCCGAACTGCACAAGCCGGACGGCCCCAGCTTCCACGCCTTCAGCCTTGCTGTGCCGGCTCCGGGAGCGGAGGCGTCGTTCGTGATCGCCGGCAGCGGCGAGTCGCAGGAGGGACCGGGCGCTTACCGCGACCGGACGGTGCGCTACGGTGACACCAGCGCGGACGGCATGCGCGACAAGATTGCCCATGTCATGGCCACCATGGAGCGTCGCATGGCGGCGGTCGGCGTCAGCTGGGCCGATACGACGGCAACGCAGATCTACACCGTGTTCGACATCCACCCCCATCTGGTGGACGGCATCGTGGCGCGCGGCGCAGCACAACACGGGGTGGACTGGCATTTCTGCCGTCCCCCTGTGGTGGGGCTGGATTACGAGATGGACTGCCGCGGCGTGCACACCGAGCGGGTGCTGCCGGCCTAGAGCCCCAGGTAGGCCTCCTTCACGCGCTGGTCCCCCGCCAGCGCGGCCGACGGCCCGCTGAGCACGATCCGCCCACGGTCCAGCACGAAACCCTCGCGCGCCAGGTCCAGGGCGATCGCCACGTCCTGCTCCACGACCAGCAGCGACGTGCCGGTATCGGGCACGCCGGCCAGGGTGGCGGCGAGTTCGTCCACTAGGCGTGGCGCCAGCCCCAACGACAGCTCGTCGATCAGCAGCAGTTTCGGCTCCGACATCAAGCCGCGGGCGATGGCGCACATCTGCTGCTCCCCACCCGACAGGGTGGTCGCGTCCTGCCGGCGGCGTTCGCGCAGGCGGGGAAACAGCGCGTAGGCGCGGTCCAGCCCGCGGGCGGCGCGGGCGCGGGCGGTGTAGGCGCCCAGCAACAGGTTGTCCTCCACCGACAGGCCGGCGAACAGGCGTCGGCCTTCCGGCACGTGGGCGAGGCCAGTGGCCAGGATCTGGTCGGGCCGAAGCCCGTGGATCGGCGTGCCCATGAACCGCACCCGGCCGCCGCGCACGGGCAGCTGTCCGGACAAGGCGCGCAGCAGCGTGGTCTTGCCCGCCCCGTTCGAGCCGACGAGGCAGGCGATCCCCGGTGCCGCCAGCCGAAAAGTCACGTCCCACAGCACCTGCACGGCACCGTAGCCGGCGGCGAGCGACTCGATCTCCAGCAACGGGGTCATGTGCGGCTGCGCTCGGCGTAGCGGGTGCCCAGATACGCCTCTACCATCGCCGGGTCGGCCAGCACGGCGGCGGGCGGGCCGTCCGCGATCAGGCGGCCGTGGTGCAGCACCACCACGCGGCTGCACAGGCCGGAGACGACGCGCATCAGGTGCTCCACCAGCAGCACGGTCACGCCCTCGGCCGCGATGCCGCGGATCAGCGCGAGCGCCCCCGCGATCTCGGACGCATTCAGCCCAGCATTCACCTCATCCAGCAGTACCATGCGGGGGCGGGCGGCGAGCGCCTTGGCGACTTCCAGCCGCTTGCGCTGCGCCAGCGTCAGCTGGGCGGCCGGCCGGCCGGCCTCGGCCGCGAGGCCGACCCGGTCCAGCACGGCTTCCGCCCAGGCGCGGGCGCGGGCCAGAGAGGGCTCCGCCCCGGCGAACAATGCCCCGGCGGCGACGTTGTCCAGCACGCTCAGCGCCGGGAAGGGCTGCACGATCTGGTAGGTGCGGGCCAGTTGCCTCCGGGCGATCTGGAAGGGCTTGAGGCCGCCCAGCGGCCGCCCGTCGAAGCTGACCCGGCCGCGATATGGCACCGCACCGCTGACGGCATTGATGAAGGTGGTCTTGCCGGCGCCGTTTGGGCCGATCAGCCCGATCACCTCGCCGGGCTGCGCCTGCAACGACACATCGGCGAGCGCCTGCAGCCCGGCGAAGCGCACGCCCAGGCCGTCCACCTGCAACAGCGCCGTCACGCCCGCGCACGCCGCAGCCGCCCCAGCACGCCGTCAGGCAGGAAAATTGCCAGCACGACGACCACGCCGCCGAGTACCGCGGCGTGGATGGACAGGAAGCTTGCCCACACCGTCTGCTCCAGCACCAGGAACAGCGTGGCCCCCAGCACCGGCCCGGCCACCGTGCCCGCGCCGCCCAGCATGGCCATGATGATGGGCGAGACGGTTAGCACCAAGTCGAACACGTCGCCGGGTTCGATGTAGGATACGCTGGCGGCGTAGATGGCTCCCGCCGGCCCGGCCAGCATGGCGGACAGCGCAAAGGCCGTGACCTTGGCCAGGCGTGCATTCAGCCCCAGCATACCGGCCGCCGTCTCGTTCTGCCGGATGCAGCGCAGGGCGAAACCGAGGCGGCCGGCCGCGACCAGGGACGTGACGACCACCGCGATCACGGCCAAGACCGCCTGGCCGGCGTAGAAGACCAGCGCCTGTGCTTCCGGGCTAGACGTCATCACCGGCAGGTTCAGCCCCATGCCGCCGCCGGTCAGGCCCGTCCAGTTGGTGGCCAGCTGGCGCAGCACGATCACCACGGCCAAGCTGGCGATGGCGAAGTAGTGGCCCCGCAACGGGAGCACCACCCAGCCTACCGCCACGGCGACCAGCCCGGCCGCCACACCCCCGGCGGCCCATGCTAGCGGTAACGGCACGCCCGCGCCCTGCGCCAGCGCCCCGGCATACGCACCGACGCCGAAGAACGCCGCGGTCGCGAAGGAGGGATAACCCGCCATGCCGCCAACCAGGTTCCAGCTGGCCGCGAGCGTGATGTTCATCGCGAGCGTCATGCCCAGCCGCAGTGCGTAGGGTCCGCCTAACGCCGCCAGGCCGACCGCCGCCAGCACCGCCAGCGCTAGCCATAGGGTCGTCTTCATGCGAATCCCTTGCGGCCGAACAGCCCGTCCGGACGGAGGGCGAGCAGCAGGATCAGCAGCACGAACGAGGTGAGCGATGCGTTCTCCGACCCGAGATAGAGCGCGGCCAGGCTCTCGATCAGCCCCAGCGCGACGCCCCCGGCCGCTGCCCCCACTACGCTGCCCAGCCCGCCCAGCACGCAAACGGTGAAGGCGGTGCCCAGGTAGGATTCGGACGCGAGCGGCGAGATGGGGAACACCAGGCCGAGCAACGCCCCCGCCGCCCCGGCCAGGCCGGCGCCCAGCGCGAACGTGGCGACATAAACCCGGCGCACGCGAATCCCCATTAGTGCCGCCGCATCGCCGTCCATGCGGACCGCGACGATCGCCCGCCCCAGCCAGGACCGGCGCAGCAGCAGCCAGAGCAGGCCGGTCATCGCCAGCGCCGCCGCCGCCGCCATGGCGCGGTCGAGCGGGATGCGCACCCCGCCCAGCACGGCCGTCCCCAGGCTCCAGGACGGGCGAATGGTGCGGTAATCCGCGCCAAAGCCCAGCAGCAGGCCGTTGTTCAGCACCAGGTCCAGCCCGAACGTCACCACCAGCGTGATCAGCACCGGGGCGCCCACCACCCGGTTCAGCAACCCGGCCTGCACGAGCGCGCCCAGCCCGGCCGTGACCAGCGCCACGCCCGGCAGGGCCGCCAGCGGGTGCAGCCCGAGGTCGCGCCATGCGAGCCACGCCAGGTAGCCGCCCAGCACGACCAGCGTGCCATGCAGCAGGTTGATGACGTTCAGCACGCCCCAGACCAGCGAGAACCCGGCTGCCACGCAGGCGTACAATCCGCCCAGGATCACCCCGTTGACGAGAACCTGCGCGATCATGCGCGGCGGAACGATGCCTGCTTGATCTCCTCAGGGTAGAGCACGACCAGCTTGCCATCCTGGATCTGCAGCACGGGCGGCTTTAGGGCCGTTTCCTGGCCTTCCGGCCCGAACTTCAGCGGGCCGAAGAAGGTCGGCGCGTCCAGCCTGGCCAGGGCGTCGCGCAGGGCCACCGGGTCGGTGCTGCCGGCCGCCACGGCGGCAAGCTGCACGGCGACGCCGCACGCGACGGCGGAGGCCTCCCCGTAATCGGGCACTGCGCCCAGCTTCGCCTCATAGGCCTTCACGAAGGCGTCGGTCGTGGGCCACGGTCCCTGGCACCCGGTGTAGCCGGCGGCCGGCGCCCACCAGGACGCGGTGGTCACGTTCTCGGCGAGCGGCCCCAGCTCCTCGCGGAACTCGCGGTACGCCGGCCCGGCCAGCATGGTGATGACCGGCGCCGTCAGCTTCAACTCGGCCATCTGGCGCCGGATCAGCAGCAGGTCGTTGATGTAGCCGGTGGCGAACACCCATTTAGGCGCCGCCGCCGCCATGGCGGACAGGGCGCTCGCGTGGTCCATGGTGCCGATCGCGTATTTGTCGAAGCGGATGACGGTGAGGCCGCTCGCCTTGGCTGCCTTCTCCATCTCCTGCGCAATGGCCAGCGGAAACAGGTCGTTGCGCGCCAGAATGGCGATGCTGGTCACGTCCGGCGCCCGGTTGCGGACGATGTCCACCAGCGGGGTCGTCAGCGTTGCGTTCGGGGTGAAGGTGCCGAACAGGAATTTGTAGCCCTGGTCGTAGACCTCCACCGACGATGCGCTGGCAGCGATAAGCGGCACCTTGTAGCGCTCCGCGACCGAGGAGGTGGCCTTGGTGGCGCCGGACCCGAGCGGGCCGAACAGCACGGTCGCCTTGTCCTGGGTGATCAACCGGTCCGCCGCCTGCACCGCGCGCGAAGTGTTGGACTGGTAGTCGGCGAACACCAGCCGCGGCCTGATCCGCTGGCCCGCGACCATGATGCCGCCTGCTTCGTTCACCGTGTCGGCCCAGAACTGGTAGCCGCGCTGCTGCTTGGCCCCGTCGGGTGCGAGCCCCCCGGTGATGGGGAGCGGCGCACCGATCACCCAGTCGGAGGTCTGGGCGCGCAGCACGGCCGGTGTGGCAAGGGCGGCGGCGATGGCCATTGCGGCGCGGCGGGTGATCGCGGTCATGATCCGTCCTCCTGTTTCAGGTGCCCACGGCGAGGGGGCTTCGCAGCTTACGCAGCAGCGCCACGACCGAGAGCGCGGTGATGCGGCCGGTCCGTGGGTTCTCGCTCGGCACATTCTCGATCTGCAGGCTGAAGCTGGCGGAGTCGGCGTCCACGTCGATGCGGTGGATGTTGCGGGTGACCGCCGGGTCCGCCCAGATCGAGATGGTCGTGCGGTCCGCGCCGATCCCGGCAAGCGACAGCGCCGCGGCCACGTTGACGTTGGCCGGAAAGCCGCGCGCCGCCTCCCGCGCGGTTCCCTCGAACACCAACAGGGCCTCCGTCAGCCCTTCGACGCTGATGCCGTGGCGAACCAGGTGCGGGGCGCCGGCCAGGCCGCGTGGCGGCTTGCGCGTGGTCATCTTCACGCTGTGGATCGTCCCCTCGGCGGCGGCGGCCACGGCATCCAGGCCGAGGAGCGCGCCGGTCGGCACCAGGATCCGTCCGCCATGCTCGCGCGCCAGATCGGCCAGGTCCGGCCGTTCGAGCAGGGCGCCGCAGCTCAGCACGACGACCGTGCGTCCGGCGCGCAATGCGGGTTCCGCGATCGCGGGGAGGACGGAGGCGGGTGCACATTCGACGATGAGGTCAGCCAGCTCCGCAAGCTCGCCGACGTCGGCGAGAACGACGCTGTCCGGAAGCAGGGACCGTATCGCCTCGCGGTTCCGCACGCCTACGGCGCACAGCGACAGCCCTGGAATACCGGCAAGCAGGTGACTGGCGATGGCGTTGCCGATGGCGCCATACCCAGCGATGGCAACGCGAAGATCAGGTAGGTCGCTGGGCTGCATAAAACGACTGTATGAATGTGAGCGAGCCGCGTCTACGCCGGCCTTGATCACCGGGGTCGCACATGCCCCATCGACCTGTAATGGGCTGACGTAAACACCTTTGGCTTAGAGCAGAAAGGCTGCGATCGAGCGGAGAGGACCCTATTGCAGACTTTCATTTACAATAGGCCGTTTGGATGATTCTATCCGAGGCGGTGCGGTGTCGTATAACCGTCCACCTCCGTGTTCCTTTCCTTTTCGGCTTATTATAGTTCACGCCCAGCGCCGCCGTTCGCCCGGGACCAAGCGGCGACGTCCCTGTGCGTAGCGAACCACACGCTACCGAGCGCCTTCGCGTGGCGCACGATCTCCTCCAGGATCCAGATGCGCGAGCGGTAGCCGATGACGTGCGGGTGCATCACCAGCTGGAACAGCCCGCCCTCGGCATGGGCTGCGTCCAGCTCGCGGCGGAAGATGTCGAGCACGTCCGCGGGCGGCGTATAGGGGCGGAGGGGCTGGAACCGCTCCGTCCAGAGATAGGCCCCGTCGTCGCGCACCCAGGCGACCGGCACCTCCGTCAGCCGCAGCTTGCGCCCGTCCAGTAGCAGCTCGTGCGGGTCGTCATGGGCCATCAGGGAGGAGTCATACTCGAGGCCCATCGCTTCGGCGATCGGCAGGGTGTCGCGGCTGATCTCGAAGGATGGGGCGCGCAGCCCGGCTGGCCTCCTGCCCGTGGTGCGTTCGAGCACGTCCGCGGACCGGCGCATCAGGTCCTGCTCCCGCCCCGGCGTAAGCTGGGTTGCGACCTCGTGGATCCACCCGTGCATGGCGACCTCGTGGCCTTCTGCGACTAGGGTGCGCGCTTCCGCCGGATGCAGCAGCGCGGTCACGGCCGGCACGAAGAAGGTGGCCGGTACGCCATGCCGGTTGAGGATCGCGAGGATGCGCTGGACGCCGAGCACCCCGTACTCGCCCCAGCACAGCCGCGCGAGCGAAGCGCCGCCGTCCCGCAGCTCGTTGGTCTCGTGGTCGCAGTCGAACGACAGGGCCACAGCGCACCGGGCGCCCCCGTCCCAGGCGGCCGGACGCAGGATGCGGCCAGCGCGAACCCGCCCAACCAGCTCACGCCAGCGCTCCTCCGGCCATTCCCACGGTGCGTCCGTCATGGGACGGCAGTGAGCCTCACGCGGGCGGCTGCGGCAAGCGGGGGATACCGGATCGGACGGGGCGGGTTCAAACGGCGGGGGTCCGTGTCTAGGATGGCGGATGGAGGAAAACCAGCCGCAATGTCCAATGCCCATAGCCTGATCGACGCGATGCGGCAGCAGCTCGATGCGTTCAAGCCGGCGGAACGGCGGCTCGCCGAGGTCATTCTGGACGACATCAGCGGCGCGACCCGAATCACCACGCAGGCGTTGTCCCGCCGCGCCTCGGTCAGTGAGCCGACCGTGGTGCGGTTCGCGCGACGGATGGGCAGCAGCGGCTTCACCGCGTTCAAGCTGCGCCTGTCGGCGGATTTCGCGACCGGGCGCATGTTCACCCTGTCGAACCCGCCTGCGATGACCCAAGACTCCGGCACGATCGCGAACCAGGTGTATGAAGCGACAGCTCAGGCGCTGGCATTCAGCTTTGCGCAGCGGGACCCGCCCGCCCTTGCCTCGGCGGCGGAGGCGATCCATGCGGCGCGCCGGGTGTTCTGCTTCGGCGTCGGCGGTAGTTCGGCGAACGTGGCGGCGGAGGCGGCAAACCGGCTATTCCGCTTCGGTGTTGGAGTGTCGGCGGTCATTGACCCATACAGCCAGGCGGTCACGGCGGCACTGTGCGGCGCGCCGGATGCGTTGCTGATCTTCTCCGTCACCGGCAAGCCACCCTCGTTGCTGTCTGGCGCCGAGCTGGCGAGGAAGCAGGGTGCCGCGATTATCGCGGTCACGCGGCCGGAGAGCCCTTTGGCAGCCGTCAGCACGGTGCTGATCGGGCTGGACATCCCTGACCACGACCGAAGGCCAGAAATTCCGAACCGTAGCCGCTATGGGCAACTCTATATGCTTGACTGCATCGCGACCCTGGTGGGCGCGCGACGGCTGGAGGCGGCCGCACCCGGGCTGCATCGCGCGCGGGAGGCCCTGCTGGCCGTGCATGGCCCGACCAAACAGCAGCCGATCGGCGACTGATGTAGTAGGATTTCGCAAATCGGGGCGCATCACTGGCGTTTTCAGGCAAAAATGTGTTGTTCGACTACATCGGTCGGCCCTAACCTTGGCGTTGCAAGGATCCGGAGCAGACACGGATGTTCTCCAGGCGCCAGTTCAGTGCTGCCGCGGCAGTGGCCGCCTTGGCAACCCAAGTCCGGGCGGAAACCACGCCCAAGGTCCTGCGTGTGGTGCCGCAGGCCGAGCCGTTGGTATTTGACCCGCATCAGTCTCAGGCCAACGTCACCTCCATCCATGCCGCGATGGTCTACGACACGCTGTTCAGCTGGGACGCCGACATGGTGCCTCGGCCACAGATGGTGGACAGCTGGACCAAGTCCCCGGACGGCTTGCTTTACACCTTCACCTTGCGGCCTGGGCTGATGTTCCACGATGGCTCGCCGGTCACCACGCGCGACGTAATCGCCACCCTGCGCCGCATGTTCGTGCGCGACACGCAGAACGGCATCTTCGCCGCCTTGATCGTGTCCGTGGAGCGCGTGGACGACCGGACCTTCACCCTGCGCCTCAAGGAGCCGTTCAACTATGTCGAGTTCCTGCTGGGTGGCAGCAACGGCGTGGTCGGCGCGATCATGCGCGAGAAGGAAGCGATGACCGACCCTTTCACCCCGGTAAAGGAGATCGTCGGCTCCGGCCCATTTCGCTTCAACGTCGCCGAATACAGGGCCGGGTCTCGCCTGGTCTATGACCGGTTCGATGGCTATAAGCCGCGGCCGGAACCGCCCAGCGGCTTCGCCGGCGGCAAGGTGGTGAAGGTCGACCGCGTCGAGCTGGTGATCATCCCCGACCCCAGCACCGCCTTCACCGCGCTGCGCCGGGGCGAGGTCGACTTCCTCGATGGCCCGGCACTCGACCTGATCCCGTCCGTCGCGAACGACCGCAGCATCGTCGTAGGCGAGGTGTGGCCGATTGAGACCTATGCCGTCCTCCGCTTCAACCACCTCTACCCACCGTTCAACAACGTCAAGGCGCGCCAGGCCGTCGCCCATGCGGTGAACCAGCGCGACTACATGGCCGCGGCCTATGGCGACGAGAAATACTGGCGCGAATGCTACGCCTTCTGGGTGTGCGGCAGCCCGAACGGGACGGAGATCGGCTCCGAGCCCTACCGCAAGCCGGACCTGGATAAGGCCCGCGCCCTGCTGAAGGAAAGCGGCTACGCCGGCGAGCCCGTGGTGCTGATAGGCGGGTCTGACATCCCCGCCTACCAGCAGATGAGCTTGGTAACCGCCGACCTGTTCAAGCGGATCGGCATCAATGTGGATTTGCAGCTTTCGGACTGGGGCACGGTGTCCGCACGCCGGGCCAAGAAGGATCCGCCGGCGCAGGGCGGCTGGAACGTGTTCCACACCTCGGCCAACGGCGCGCAGCTCGCCAGTCCGCTGACCAGCCCGTCCACCATCACCACCTGCGACGGCAAGAACTTCGTCGGCTGGCCCTGCGACCAGAAGGAGGAGGACATGCGGATCCGCTACATCCGCGAGTCCGACCCGTCGAAACAGCGCGCGTTGCTGGAGCAGATGCACGCGGAGCTGTGGGACTCGCTGCCCTATGTGCCGCTGGGCCAATTCAAGCAGCCGTTCCTGTGGCGCAGCAACGTGACCGGTGTGCTGAAGGCGAACACGTTGGTCTACTGGAACATCGAGAAGAGCTGAGCATGGATTACGCGACCACGACCGTGTCGGCGCCCAACGCGTCCATCCGTGTCCGCACGGCCGGGTCTGGCCCGGCGCTGCTCCTCCTGCCGGGACTGGGCCGCCCGGCGGAGGATATGGACCCGCTGGCCCGGCTGCTGGCCCGGGCGGGATACCGGGTCATCCAACCGGACCCGCGCGGCAGCGGCGGCAGCATTGGGCCGCTAGACGGGCTGACCTTGCACACCCTAGCCGGAGACGTCGCGGCGGTGATCGAGGCGGCGGGCGAAGGCGGCATCACAATCGTCGGGCACGCCTTCGGCAACCGCGTCGCCCGCGCGGTGGCGGCGAACCGGCCGGACCTAGTGCGGACGGTTGTGCTGCTGGGCTGCAGCGGCAAGGTGCAGCCGAGCCTGGAGATCGCCGAGGCGATCCGCCTGGCGCAGGCCCCGGACACTGACCCGGCCACGCGCGCGAAGGCGGTCGCGGACGCCTGGTTCGCCCCCGGCCGGGACACCAGCATCTGGATGGACGGCTGGTCGCAGCCGGTGATGAAGGCCTTCCTGGCCGCCGCTGACGCAACCGACACGGCGTCGTGGTGGACGGCCGGGCAGGCGCAGGTGATCATCATCCAGGGCCTGGCGGACGTCAGCGCGCCGCCCGAGAACGGGCGCTTGCTCAAGGAGGAGATCGGCGACCGGGCCGAGCTGATCGAGTTGCCGGGGATCGGCCATGCCCTGGCGGTGGAAGACCCGGACGCGGTTGCCGCGGTTGTCGTCGCGCAGCTCGCCAAGGACGGCGGGGGGCGACCATGATCGGGGCCGACCTGCGCGGCAAGGCCTGCCTGGTCACCGGGTCCAGCCGCGGCATCGGGGCGGCGGTGGCGCGGGGCTTCGGCGGCTGCGGGATGCGCGTTGCTGTCCACTATCGCGGCGGCGCGGACGAGGCGGAGCAGGTCCGCGCCGACATCGCGGCCGCCGGAGGCGAGGCGATCGTGCTTCAAGGCGACGTGTCCGAGCCGGGGATGGTGGAAAGCCTGATCCAGCAGACGGTCGCGGCTTTCGGCCGAATCGACGTGCTGGTGAACAACGCCGCGGACCTGTTGGAGCGCCGGCCGGTGGCGGACACGGAGGACGCGCTGTTCGACCGGCACATGGCGCTGAACATCCGCCCGGTGTTCGCGGCCTGCCGGGCGGTGGTGCGGCAGTTCCGGGCGCAGGGTGGCGGCGGCACAATTATCAACCTCAGCTCGATCGCCGCGCGGACCGGCGGCGGCGGCGGATCGTCGCTGTATGCCGGCAGCAAAGCGTTTGTCGCCACGTTCTCCCGCGCCCTCGCCAAGGAGGTCGCGGCGGACGGCATCCGCGTCAACTGCGTCGCACCCGGGGTTCTGGCCACCCCCATGCAAGAACGCACAACGCCGCCCGAGATGCTGGAGGCGATCCGCACGCAAATTCCGCTGCGCCGGATTGGCACGGCCGAGGAGGCCGTCGGCACCTTCCTGTGGCTCAGTTCGGAGCAGCTCAGCGGCTACGTCACCGGGCAGGTGGTGGACGTGAACGGTGGGCTATTGATGCCATGACGATGATCGGGGGGCGGCCGGTGTATCGACGGAGACTGCTTGAGGCCGGTGCGGCGGGGCTGGCGGCACTCGCGGTGCCGCGGGTCGGCCGGGCCGCGGACGCGGGCGTGCTGAAGTTCGTCCCGCAAGCAGACCTGGCCTCGCTGGACCCGATGTGGACGACCTCCTACGTCACTCGCAACCATGGCTACATGGTCTATGATACGCTGTATGGCTTGGACGAACAGTACCGTCCCCGGCCGCAGATGGTCGAAGGCCACCAGGTCGGCGCCGACGGGCTGGAGTGGACGCTGACCCTGCGCGAGGGCCTGAAGTTCCACGACAACGAACCCGTGCTGGCCCGCGACGCGGTGGCGAGTATCGGGCGCTGGGGCAAGCGCGACCCGTTCGGCCAGGCGCTGCTGGCTGCCACGGCGGAGCTGTCGGCGCCCGCCGACCGGACGATCCGGTTCCGGCTGCGCCGGCCTTTCCCGCTGCTGCCCAACGCGCTGGGTAAGGCGCCGTCGTTCATGCCCTGCATTATGCCGGAGCGGCTGGCACAGACGGATGCCATGACTCAGGTGACCGACCCGGTGGGCAGCGGCCCGTTCCGCTTCCTGCCCGACGAGCGCGTGCAGGGCGCCCGCTTTGCCTATGCGAGGTTCCCGGGCTACGTGCCCCGGCAGGAAGCGCCGAGTTTTACCGCCGGAGGCAAGGCCGCACAGTTCGAGCGCGTGGAATGGCACGTGATCCCCGACCCGGCCACCGCCTCGGCTGCGCTGCAGTCGGGTGAGGTGGATTGGTGGGAACAGCCGACCGCGGATTTAGCCCCAATGCTGCGGCGCACCAGGACGCTGGTGGTGGAGATCATCGACCCGACCGGCGTGATCGGCACGATCCGTTTCAACACGACGCAGCCGCCCTTTGACGACCCGGCCGTCCGCCGCGCCCTGCTGGGCGCCTTCGACCAGACTGACTTTATGACGGCGGTGGCGGGCAGCGACCGATCATTCTGGACGGCCGGGGTCGGATATTTCTGCCCGGAAAGCCCGATGGCCTCTGACGCTGGGCTCGCGGCGCTGGCACTGGTCGATCCGGCGATCACGAAAAGGAAGCTAGCAGCCGCCGGGTATCACGGGGCAAAGACGGTGCTGCTCGGCGCCAGCGACTTCCCCTCGATCAACGCCATGTCCCAGGTGGCCGCATCAGTGTTGGGGAACGTCGGCATCGCGGTGGACTACCAGGCGATGGACTGGGGCACCGTGACCCAGCGCCGCCTGAGCAAGGCGCCTGCAGACAAGGGGGGATGGAGCGCCTTCTTCACCGCGGCCGCCGGGTTGGAAATGTTCGACCCGACCGGACACAACCAGATCCGCGGCAACGGCAGGGACGCTTGGTTCGGGTGGCCGGAAAGCCCGAAGCTGGAGGCGTTGCGTGACGCGTGGTTGACCGCGCCTGATATGGCCGCGCAGCAGGAGGCGGCCCGGCGTATGCAAATCCAGGCACTCGAGGACGTGCCCTACATCCCGCTGGGCCAGTTCTATCAGCCGACCGCCTACGACAAGTCGCTGACCGGCATCCTGAAGGGCGGCTTCGCGCTGTTCTACAACGTCCGACGCAGCTGAACGGGGCAGGCTTTTGCGAGCGGGCGTGACCGCGGCCGCACTGACTAGACGCCGTATTCGTGTGAATTGAGTGCCATGCGTGCCCCATGTTTCAATGCGGTGGCACTACCGGCGCCCGTCCTTCCGGGACGGGCGGAGCCGGCCCACGTCTCCGCGGCGGGCAGCCTGCTCATTCCCCTGCGTCCAATGGATCAGTGGCTTGTCTCTCTCGCAATATGAACGAGTGACCGCTTTCGGGGAGCGCTGCTGGCCATGAATGTCGCCTAAGGCGCGAGGTCGCCGTGACGGGATTTGGCGACTCACGGTCCTCTGGCTCGCTTCCGGCGAACTGTGAACCATCCACGCCGACTGAGCGTACTCGCGGCGGAATGTCCGCTTCTGAGCAGCGCCGACCATTGACTGAACGGCCGGGATGGGCGCTGAGCTGCCCTCGGTACCGGTTCGCGAATGACCGCTTTCGGGATCAAGTATTCGGGCGCGGTATGATGGACTGGGGGTCGATAGCTCGCATTGGCATGTAGCGTGAGCACGTCGCTCT
>JAABUW010004982.1_pt1 | contig 17697 bp, 24 predicted proteins | sample 5560081 | NCBI WGS metagenome assembly JAABUW01 (sample SAMN10711882, study PRJNA513363) | rock metagenome | isolation source: Antarctica rocks | place: Antarctica: Victoria Land, Knobhead sud | reverse complement strand
GTAGGCGTGGGGTAGGGCTGCTTGTGGCGACATGTCGAGGGCTCCAGGTTTTAGGACGGCATTGTTGGTAGTTGGGGTGTCATTCGGGTACTCGCAACGACGTCCACTTCGATCGCAGAGGGAGCATTGCGGGTGGGCCTCATCGCATTTGCGACGTTGTCTTTTACAGTTGAGACATCCGTTGCGGGATTTCTGGTGTTCTCGTCTGGGACGGATGTCGGATTTGTCGTTCCTTGTGGATGTGGTTGTGGCTGGGTTCTCGAAGATGATTGATATTGGTCCTGATCCGATGGCCATGATGGGAGTTGGGCTGTCCACCAGCAAGTACTCTTTCCTGCGCTATTAGCAAGTCTTCGCAAGATTCTCAACAACGATGATAGAGTTGTTGTGACTGAATCGCACGGTTGACACGACATGAAGTGTGAAAGTGTACATTACTAAGCAGCTCGGGCATTAGCGTACATGTTCGAGTGGCTGAGTCGTTGTCTTCGTTTGCTCGCAGTTGTCCTGCAGACAACACTTCGCAGACATCCGTGTCTACTAGTGCTTCTCCTTGTATTGCATCTGCCGTCTACAACCCAGGCGCCCACTCCCGCGTCCAGATATTCACTCCCGTTTTACTGCCATTCGGGACTGGCAAGCCAGCATGCAACGTCTTTGGATTGCCGAAGTGATCGTCCCTAAGGTTGCGCCAGAACACAGCACTACCCGGCACAGCGTTCACCGTCAACGACTCCAGATTCCCACATTCGACGAACTCGCACCATCGAGGATCTTGCCTGGTCCAGTCCACGTTCAGCCGTGGGAACTGTGTCCCGCAGTTCTCACAGTCCGCCGCGAGCGTCACGAAGAATGTCGACGCCCTGTTCGTACCGCCCATGCTATTGACCAAGCTTTCGGCAAACCAGTCGTAGTGTGGTCGGTATTGTTGACTCTCGGCATAGGAGGTGATCTGCAGATCTTCCATCTGGTCCAGGCCGACGTAGCCTTGGAGCTCGGAAGCGCGCTGCAAGATGCATTCGACGATCGGGTCGCTCTTGCCAAGGAAGGCGGTGCTGCTTGTACGTTGCTCGTCGCGCACTTCGGTGCCGTTATCGAATGTGACTAGCGATGGTTGTAGGAATTGTTTGCTGTCCTGATCAGTGAGAGACAACGCAACCTGCGTGGCAATGACTTACCCAAAGTCGAGGAGATATGCCCGCTCCTCCGCAGTGATGAAGTTCTCGACATGCATCACGAAAGGATCGAACATCATAATCCGTGTAGTGTAGGCAGGAGGATAGCACTGAGGCATCTTTGACTCTGTCTGCGCCCCAGAATGCCACTGTTGCCACTGTTCCGCAAGCCAATGCCTTGTCGAGGTCGAATGTTGCGCAAGCATTGCACTAAAGCATTGCTTGAAGATTTCACCAAGGAAAGCAGCCAATATGGCCGTTAGGACCCACGACATCGTCGACGCTTTCACCATGGCTGTGAAAAATCGACAGCAGAACAGATGAAACGACGTTTGAATCAACTCTCGCACATCTGCGCAAGGTAGTAGAGTTGAAGAAGCACTGTGGTACCTGTGTAAATATTGAGGAGATCGAGAATTTGCTGCTTACCTTTCGGTTTGGTTCCAAGGCATGGCGAGGCATACAAGCATATATGGTCTGGAACCAATCAGCCTGGATGTAAATGTCGTGTTGAAGTGGATCTGTCCAGATATGTTCGCGCTTTATCATACACTTGTTTTGCACTTCACCGGTCCACCGCACAAACCTTGGAGTATTCTGCCCTTCGTCAACATACGTACGGCCGAGCGATGTACTGACAACTGCAGATGACGAGCTCCATACTGCGGACTCTCATGATCGACTCTGGATGCCAGTAGATCAAATACGCTACCGTGGCTTGTCGCCAGCCAGTGTGATGCGATGCATACTGCGTTTGTGGCCATGATAGTCGTTGATGGGATTATGAAGGGCTGTTCGCGAATTAGCAGTGATACAGTGTTACAGTACAGCATTAGCATCGAAATCATACCTGCTCTGTTGTCCCAGAAGGCAATACTGCCCGGCTCCCACCTAAACCGGCAAGTGAACTCCGGTTTGACCTGATGCTCAAATAGGAACTGGAGAAGTGGTGCGCTCTCTTCTTTCGTCCAGCCATCGAATCGTTCTGTATGAGCTGTGTTGACATAGAGAGACTTTCTGCCTGTCTCCGGATGCGTGCGAACGGCGGGATGGTAAGAGACGAGGTCTTCAGTCTTGTGGCCAGAGTCCTTGATTCTGTCTTCCCTTGTCTTGGATGCATCGGCTTTAGCTGAGGTGTTGACACCGGTCAAGGTCGAAAGAGTTGCTTTGAGCCCATCAGATAAGGCATCGTAAGCTACGACTGGTTAGCTTCCGCCGCGGACGTACGTCGTGCCAGAAGACGTTCTGCCTCAACTGACCTGCGACTTGATTTGCGAACAGAGTATCGCCTCCGTGCGGAGGTATTTCCTTGGCTAGCAGTATAGTTCCCATCGGCGGCTCATCGAGATACAAGGTGTCGCAATGCCATACGCCTCCAAAATTCGTGGTCTCGTGTTCTCGCTTGAGTACGTGGATAATGTGAGGGAAGTTGTCGATGCCCTTGACAAATGGGTACTCTATCGGCTGGCCGAACTGAGCACTGAACTTGAGAAACTGTTCCGAGCTCAAGTCTTGGTCTCTGAAAAAGACGACTTTGTTGTCGAGTAATGCCTGTCTGATGTACTTTATCTTGCTTTCGTCCAAATTTCTAAGGTCGACACCGTGGACCTCCGCACCTATCGAGCCGGAGATCTTCTTGACTTCTAGATGGCCATTCTGCATGATCGTGGCCATAGATCGCCTCTGTATCCCAGCATGTCGAGCGGCTCGGAGGGACCTGACCGCCGCTGGCTGTAGGCTCGTTCTCCAGATCATAAGTGGCTGGACCAGAAGTAGCTACATCTGCTGCTTGTTCGCTTCCCACAAGTCGTTATCTGTTACAAGTACTGTGAGTGAGCTCGCCATCGGCTTGTTCCCCTTATACACCACCACTGGAGACATAGCCGGCCCCGCATGTTGACAGTCGGAAGACTCAGCCGAAGTCGCGCGTGTCCATCAAATGCATCGAGCGTCCGCCTTCAAGAAAGCCGGATGCTATATGGGGAATCATGGAGATCATCTTCATGATGAACATATCTGCGTGGTCGGAGGTTGTTCATCGTTGAAGGGATGTGTCGAAAACGCGCCTCTCGGACGAACGCCACAGGGGCGCAGATCTCTGACCTGCACCTCCTCATACCTCCTGGCATTATTACCTACTTATCATACTCCATGGACGCGCAGTAACACTACCGGCGATGATCCAATAGCCGATAGCCCCTGGTGCGCCAGGTTGCGCGTAAACGTCTCACGTTTCTGCTCTGGAAGGACCGTGAGGTCGACGTACCAGCTCTGGAGCCTATGCCAATCCGCCCCAAGGACGATACAACGATTCCTACGGAATCGGAAGCAGACTACAAGCTCCATAGTCACACATTCCGAGTCAACGTGATTCACGACGAAGGACCCGAAATAGCCTAGAGTTGGTTTCTCCCTCAAATTTGCTCATGCTATGTTGCCACTCGCGAATACGGTGTCTTGACCACAACCAGCCCGCCGCATCGCGTGGAGTCGGCGAGTATGAGAGCAAACCTGCTCAACAACTGACTCCTCCTGAATCTACCCGAGCTACCGACATCGTACGGCTGCCACGGAGTGGTCAAGGCATTGGCTATGGCCAAGCTAAGATCCCTTCTCTATTGAATGACTTTGTGCTCAAAGACGAGTCGTTCTTCCACAGTCGTTACTACATTCGCTATCATGCTGTCAGCGCTCATGGACTTGTTTCTGCTTCTTGCATTCATATCGCAGTGTTTTGCTTCGCTCCATGACTCTTCCTACCTCAACTCCACGTTAGCTCACCCTTCAAAGTATCCAGATGGGCCAATTGTTGTCACTCACACTAAAACGCTGTACACCACCATCTGTCCATCCGACACCGCCACATCGTACGAGAACAATGCCTATGCGACAGACACTGAGATTACAACAACGTACACTGTGACACACCCGACCTCACATGTGTACTACTCGAACGGCCAAGACCATACCCGCTACACCTCCTACGTCTCCACGATAACAACTACTTCTCCAACGACGACTGTGATCACAGTACCACTGCAGGATAAGCCGGCGCCGGAGACGCAGTTTTCAGAAGTCACGCAGGTCTACGTTACGACTTACCCAACCAGTTCAATCTGCAGTTCTGGCAACGAGCCGACCACGAGCCACTTCACTGCAACGGCTACCATCACGACGACGTACACATGGACAGTACCATATACAACGACTGTGTCGCCGAGCGCTTCAGTCCCACCGATTGGCGGCTATGACCCGAGTTCATCCTCGCCAGGACACCCCTCCCAGGCGCCAACTTACCCATCCCACAGCCAATATCTCAACAGCAGTGTACCTTCCCAATCGTCGCAGATCGGGAGCTCGTCACTCTCTGGGTCATCGGTTTCGCAAGGCCTTCCATCGTCTAGCAAGGTCTCCTCGTCTACGTTCGCCCCCTCGCAAAGCTCTTCTATGGGACCAGCCCCTTCATCTAGTGCGATTACGAAGTGTCCAGCAATATGGCAGACTATTGTCGCCGAGATGAAACAGGTATTCGCTGGATGTACCGAACCTGCAAGATCATCAATCAGATTTGCATTCCATGATGCCGGTGAGTCTCATCACTGACCGAAATGATGGACAGAAGGATCGACAGATGTTCCGAGCTGTCGTCAAGCGCCAGCCGAGTTTTGGTGCTTGACACTGCCTTAAAGGATCCTCCTACCCATTTGTTTGAACTGAAATGTGCCTCAGTGTGACTAACACTTTCTTGCAGCCGGTTACTCGAGCACGACCACGCCGTACAGTCCTGCCAGTGGCGGTGCAGACGGCTCTCTCCTCCTTAATGACGACGAGATCGCCAGATCTGCCAATGCTCCCATGCCGTTTGCGCGCACTCAGCTCAAGGCACAGTGGGAGAACTACAAAGATCAAAATGTATCGGCTGCAGACTTTGTGCAAATGTCGGGACTGATAGCCGTACGGAGCTGCGGTGGACCGGTCTACACCATGGTTTGTGTTACACTCAGGAGCCCTGCCTATATAGCTAACATATTTCGCCAGCTTGTTGGACGCGAGGATGACCCAAATGCTTGTCCGGACGGCACTCTTCCAGCAGCTTTCGGCCCAAATTCAGCATACGACATTCTTGTACAGCTTTGGGCCGACAAAGGCATCGACGAGCGGGAGTTGGCGGCGTTGATAGGCGCGCATACAGTCTCTCGCGCGTTTGCACAGCAGAGCAATGGCATTCCGCCAGCAGGTATGGTAGCTCTCGTTGGTGTCCAGAGTTCAAGGCCAGGCTGATCACATCGGTAGGGCCGCAAGACAGCACATTTTCGACTTGGGACACCAACTACTTCAAGCGGACTCAAGCGCAGACCGCTCCAGCAGGAGTGTACCGCTTCCAGTCGGACATAAACCTGGGCATGGCGAACACGACAGTCGGTCAGGCTTTCTCGGAATTTGGCGAAAGTTTTGGTAAGTTTCGAGCTATCATGGTGAACGGCAAGAGCTGATGTGTTGATGCCGCAGACGCCTGGAACACTGCATACTCAGCGGCAGGGTACAAACTCAGCCTTCTGGGGGTGCCGCAGGCAAAGATCGAAACGATGGCAGACTGCACTGGGCTTGCACAATAAGCCCGATCAGGATGCATGCGCTGGAGGATGGAATTGCTGGCAGAGTATCTCTCCCATGCTGTCGAGTTTGATCGGGGCGACGCAGCACTGTACAGTAATGCTGGCAATAATCAGACGGAAAGAGATCATTCAACACGTGACTTATGAACCGCGTGCCGCATTAGGTAAGCCGCGCCTGGAAGTGTTTGCACTGACCAGCAAGAACACTCTCCCACACTGGTCCAAAGTTATGAAAGGTTGGTGAAGCATGAAAGGTGTTCATAACCACGATCGGCCTGAAATCACTCCTCGAGCATCAATCGTCTTGGCGGTCGTGGTGGTGGGCAGGACGTGCATACGCTTCAGAACGGGACTAGCGCGGTGAGAGTGGGTCAATACCATGTCGCCTCCCTCGTTGGCCGTCGAATGTTAGATAGATCGGTGGCAGTGCTGATCAAGCAGACCCAGAAATTCGTACGAATGCCGAAGGAGCTGAGCAGGATGCCGAACGACGTCGTAGCTAGCCGCAAAGCATCAAGACATGCATATAAAGGCGTCTCCCTGCGACCATCTCATTGAAAGCAGTCAGCACATCCCGAGTAAAACGCCCACATATCCTTCAAAACAGCCATCATACCAGCAATGCCTCGTGTGTTCTTCGTTACAGGGTGCTCGAGTGGCTGTAGGTCTTGAGAGTAACGTGATCTTGATTGATGTGGTTGCTGATTGTCTGGTAGTCGGTAGAGAACTCGCCCAGGTTCTCCTTGACGCCGGCGAGAACGTCGTTGCAACTGCTCGCAAGCCAACAACCATCACGTCGTTCCGGAATGCGAGCGAGAGCAACTTCTTGCCATTGAAGCTCGACGTCACCAAGCAAAGCGACATCAAGGCTGCATTCGACGACGCTGTATCCAAGTTCGGCCGGATCGACGTGCTCATCAACAACGCCGCGTATTGCCTAGCTGGTCCGTTCGAAACGCTATCGGAGTCACAGATACGATCGCAGTTCGACACCAATGTTTTCGCTGTGATGGAGATCACTCGTGGCGCGCTCGAGATCATGAGGACGCAGTCGCCGTCGGGTGGCCTGATCATGCAGAATTCATCCATTTCTGGACAGCTCAGCTTCCCACTGGTTAGTGTGTACTCGGCATCCAAATTCGCCGTGTCAGGCTGGACCCTAGGGATTGCAGCTGAAGTCAAACCGGAATGGAACATCAAATTTTGCGTGGTAGAGCCTGGTCCGTTCCGTACGCCTGGCGTCGGTTCGAATCTTGTCGTGGGCGATCTCCCGAATAAGCACTACGATCATCTGGACGCCAGAGCATTTTTCGATACCATGGACGGAAAGCAGCCGGGCGACACGACGTGAGTACCCTCATATGCAATGTCTCTCTTCCTTGTTCGCTAGTTGAAACAGCTTGCTGACCGGTCTGCTTGTGTGCGTTAGGAAGGGTGCGCAGGCCATGTACAAGCTGAGCCAACTCGCAGATCCGCCATTGCGTGTCGTTCTCGGGAAGTTGGCGCACGATGCGATCCAACAAAAGATCGCTGATGATCAAAAGCTGTACTCTCGGCAGGATGTCGTTGACATCGTCACGGATTGTGAGTGGGACCAGTGAGCACACCAGGTGCTAATGCCTCGAAATGGGCTTGTTTGTGTGCAGCATAATATACAATCTGAGTAGAGTCCATTCGGGTATCGCATAGTTGAAGGCCCAGTTCTCAGCTTCACGTTCGTGGTTTTGCAGCAGCTGCGATGCACGCAATCTTGGTTCGAGTCTTGCGCGCAGCCTAGACTCACTTGCGTTTCTCGTCGTAAGCGGCGATGATTTTCAATTCTCGCCATACCATCCAAGCAGTTCCAGCCCACACCGAGGCAGCCATTACAAGCATGACTGTCGTCGTAACAACGCCCTTTGGATGGATCCAGCCGACGTTACCCTCGTAAGCGCTGAAAGCCAGAGCCGCAGTATCGAAGAAGCCACTGACGGACGGAATCATTAGTACTGCCAACTACGCTCGCTCTAAGATTTGCTTACTGTACGAAAACGGAAGGCCCGAGCACTCTCCACCAGCTTAAGTGCGTGTCATCATAGTAGTCTCTCCGTGTCGCTCGGAGTGCTGAAAGTACTGCCATGAGTACATGGCCCGAGGAGCCGAGTGCCAGGCGTTCGACAACGGTAAGAGCTAGCTTCGCTCCAGTCTCCTTTCCGCTGACACAAGATGAGTAGAAGAAACCGATGACTTCCACCACGCCAAAGGCCAGTGATGACGCCATGACATAATCCAAGTATGACCTATGTCGTGGCTTCCTCTCCTCAGGTGTCCCTCGTTGGCTTTCGTAAATGATAGGAAGAAGCTTCAGGACCTCCTCTCCCAGTCCAGCAGCGCTAAAGCACGTTAACACGTAGAACGCGATGTATCGGGAGGATGTCGCAAGTTCAGCTCGTCGCTTAATGATCTCAGGCGAAAGGTCGGTAACAGTGTTACGCATTGCTTCCTGCAAGAACATCTTTCTGCCTTCACCGTTGCCATACAGGACTGTTGCTAGGCCATATCCGACTCCGGCCTGAAGGGCTGAGACGGCGGCAATGCCGGCAGTAGCTGTAAGCGCATAAATCCATACCATCGGCTCCAGCTCAGCGCGACGAGAAGGGTCGACTTCATTGGCTTCGCGCCACTTCTTGTATGCCCACGCGGTAGGCAGGAAAGCCAGTGGTGCCAGGAGTCCTGTCTTGGGCGAGATGTACGAGACTCCAAGAACAATTGATGGCGGTCCAAGATAGCAGAGCAGACGGGCTGGAAGTGACAGCGAGGTGTTGTGTCCGGGTTGCGCCATGGTGGTGGTCACTGGTACATCTTACTATCCTGGACCTGCCGAAGTGTTATAGGACATGGATCGGTCTCGTGACTCATGTTGGGCAGTGTGCCGCTGCGCGAACGACGTACAATATCGCATGGCTGGATCTTTAAGCGAGATGAAATGGAAGACGATGAGCTCCCGGATCCCGATCTCGCCCGACGTTTCGGACACCAAGTCTTTACCTTTCGCATTCTTGGCCGGAAGCGGTATAGAAATGTGAAACCCGTGTTCCATCGGGACGATGGCCCTGACGCGAGATGATATCGCAGAGGGCTTAGTCATGGCCTTGACGCGTCCCCTGGTCTCCTACACGCGTTCAGAAGAAGACGAAACCTGGTTGTTTATGATGGCTTCACAATTGTTGGCTACAGGACGGACATCATCGCCAGACTAAGGTAAGGTAATGAGGCGCGCTCGAGAGTGAGTCGATCCGGCTCGATGTTAATCAAAGACGAACTACAACAAGCTTCTCGCCATACAGTCTACCTAGACAACTCGACGTCGGCATCAGCAAGTCATGCCACCGTCAATCACCTGGAGCAAACACAGTCAGTACTGCTCACTGAAAAGGATACAATAGGCACTCACCTGCACAGAGCCAGTGATGAAAGAAGAACCGTCACAGAGCAGCCATGCAATGAGCTGGGCCACTTCCTCCGGCTCACCCTTACGTTTGATGAGCCACTTGAACTCCGGTGCCTCACCACCCCTGATGTCGTTCGACTGCCGATGCATCGGGGTGTCGATGATACCTCTGTTCAAAGCAGTTCAGCGTATACTCAGTTGTCAGACCTCAAGGGCTTCGACTCACGGGCTAATACAATTGACCCGAATGCCTCTGTCGCCAACCTCTTTAGCTGCCGACCTCGAGAGGCCAATCACACCGTGCTGGAATCGGTCAGCACTTGTCAACATCTCACGCAGGAGGACTCGCCTTCGCTGCTGTGTACGCAGCGTTTTTAGCGAAGCCAATGAGGCCTGCAACGCTGGACGCGTTCACGATGCTCCCCTTCTCGTTCATGTTCTTAATCTCGGCTCGCATGCAGTGCATGACTGGAGCTTGTCAGTGGCTGCCATGCCCGTTTCGTGTCGGACAACATACCTCCATGCAGATTTACGTCAATCACGAAATGCCAGTCCTCATCTGGCAGATCTTCGACCCGATCAATGTTTATGTTCTTCGGAATCACACCGGCCATATTGACACCGCCATCCAGTTTACCCCACCGTTCGACGGTCTTCCGGATCCATTCGTCAACTTGATCTGGCTTGCGAACGTCGACGACGACTGTCATGTACTCTCCCGAAGCCGGAATAGCCTTCAGCTTGCTGTCTGCTTCATGCAGTGCTTTCTCGGAGACATCTGCGATCGATACTTTTGCTCCCTGCTGGACTAACAGTTCGGCGGCAGCATATCCTATGCCCCCAGACCCGCCAGTGATGGCAATGACTTTGCCCTTTACCTCAAACATCGACGGCATGATGGCCTTGTGCCGGTTGGTACCAATAAAGCAACGGTTCTCAGATAATGTTAAAAATAATGTTAGTGCCAAAGTCCAATCTGCGAAGTATGAATCTATGAGGCTGCCTCGTGGCTAGCGACGTGAATGGGTATAGAGTGCAGCTTTATGTGTAGGTGTCGATGCGGTTCAACTCCAACCGCGGATGTGTTTATCCTGGAATCCACCAACCTGGATCAAAAGACCAAGACTTCAACAGTCGACTACGACACTCAAATCACCACAACCGACGATTTAGAGGTCCAAGGTTCCTATTACGATGACCGTTGAAACGCATCAGAGATCGGCCAAGACTCTGATTACTCTACTGAGGTAACTTTTCTGCAGCTATTTCTGCCCACCGGCGTTGGGCTGATGGTCGACGAAACAGACCAGTACTGCACGACTACATAACACACATCGGAACGCATTCGGCAACATCAGAGCTTCGACGGCTTGTTGTAGCCACCTCTTCCTTTTACAGCCTGCAGAAACTCCAGAACAGCTGTGTTAAAAGCCTCTGGCTGATCAATATTGACCGCGTGGCCTGCATTAATAATCACGACCTTCTTGCAGTCTGGGATTTTCTTCTTCTACAGAAGAGAAGGGTCGTATAGTTAGCAAATCTCTCGGCTTGTCGGAACGGTTCAAAAAGCCTCAGAGCGCAACACGGACTCCAGTCGTGTCTTGGAGCGCCCTTTGAACGATCAGTGCTTACCATATAATCTGCAGCGGCCAGAAATGCTTTATCGTCGGCGCCCACAACAATGAGGGAAGGGACCTTGATCGCGGGCAACGCGGTAATGACAGCATCATTCCGCTGAGCCAACATGCCTCTCGCTGCCATCGCCAGGCCTTCAGCGTTACGGTGCTTGACTTGCGACCGTTCTGGTGTTGAATCTTGAAGTAGCTTGAGACCTTCACGGTCGAAACGGTCTGCTGTCTCGTTCGCATAATTGTTCCAGTCGTCCCGCGCTTTCTCGCTTTTGAACCCAGGTCCAGTATCTGCGAGGTGTCAAAGTTGAAACAAACATTGAGACGAGGGCAAACCATACCTATTATCAAAAGAGACTCGACCCTCGACTCGTGGCTACGATAGAACGCCTGGCTCATGTAGCCTCCCAAGCTTAGACCACCAACTATAGCAGTCTTGCCCTCGCCACAGACGTGGTCCAGCAACGCAGCCATGTCCGCCACGGTGTGAGCCTCACTGTAGACGCCCTGATCGTCTGGATATGACGAGCGCCCGTGACCTCGCATATCCCAAATTATGAGCTTGTACCCGGCATTCGTGAAAGCATCGATCTGGCCACGCCACATGGCGGAAGTCGACGAGTAGCCATGGGTGAGGAGCAGTGGTGTCCCATCGCCGTGAACTTCGTAGTAGAGCCGAGTCCGGTGTTCACGCTTGAGGAAAGGCATCGCGGAGACACGTGCTTGAGAGCGAATCTAGGATGTGCTTTCGTCGAAGCATCTGTGTTTCTTCTTCCATGTCTTCAAGCCGGAGTCCAGATAGTCGCTAACATCGATCGTGCGTGTTCGGTAGAGTTTGCTGCTGCAGAAGCGGGGTTCGAAATCATCCTGAACAGGAAGGAGCAAGTGCTCGAGCCGAATGATGAGGTGGGCATTGACACAATTACGTTCGCATGGTCATAGAGTGAAGGCACACGTGTCTGTCCGTGATTTCAACTTATAGCATACTACCTCCTTGGGCTCTCCACAGCAACGAATCCTTCTGAACCCGCCAAGACTGTCAAACTCGCATTGATGACCGAGGTCGGCGAAGTGCAGCTTATAGCATCTCTCAATTTGGTCCTTGGATTCGAAGAGTTGCTGTCTGTTGTTTGAAGTGTACGGTGAAAGCAAGACGAGAGCAGATCGAGAACACGGTACCCGACATGGCCAGCGCCGTTGCCAACCTCAGAGCAGTCAACGCAGGCAATTCGCGATTCAACAAAGAGGCACTATCCTGGGACTCTCGACCATTCGTCAACGAAGCAAGCCAGGCCGCAGCCAAAGCCATTACTGCAAAATTGAAGTCCCTGGACTGGCAGCCGAAACAGGTATTGGAGATTGGATGCGGCACTGGTATACTGTCATTTTTGATTGCACCTCATGTGGACAGAGTGGTAGCGGTTGATGCCGCAGAAGGAATGATCGACGTCTTGAAGCAAAAGATCGAGAAGGCCGTCGCACCAAAGAACATCTTACCCTTGGCGGTCTTGCTTGAGGATCCAGAAGATCCCCAACTTCCATCCACTAACGCTGCGACCAAGGACGGAGCTAGACAGAAATTCGATCTGATCACTTCGCATCTGGTGCTCCACCATATTCCTGATTTGAGAGGTGTGCTGAAGACGATGCTCGGTTGCTTAGCCCCTGGAGGCCGAGTGATGTTGACAGACTTTCAAGACTATGGCCCTGAAGCGAAGCGTTTTCATGCGCTTTCGAAGCTCGATGGCGTTGAAAGGCATGGGATCAACGTAGAGCAGATGAGTTCTTTGATGAGTGACGTTGGATTCTCAAACGTCAGCATTTTGCCGGAGTGGAGCATGCCGAAGATGGTAGAGAAGTTTGATGGAGAGTTCGGTGCTGAAGGAAAGCCGGCGAATGATTCTCAAGGAGAGAGAGTTGCAGTGCCCTTTGTTTTATGCTATGGAGAAAAGCCACGTTAGATACGTTTCTAAAGAATCGGGATGTCTGCACAAATAAGACTCACTTTCGAAGTGTCCGGGCCTCTTGAAAGTATCAACACATGTCACCGTCTTGAGAGGCCATATGTTGTGGTGGAGGAGTCGCTAGAGCGGATGAAGCTCCACGAGGTTGTGAGCATAGGCCGAGACGTAGGTATCACGAAGCTGTCAGGTCTTCCCTGTATTCGCGCAAGTGGCTTCGCAAGAAATCCATGCTGTCTCGTGCCTCAGGAGTGTCCTGAAGGGAAGCACTAGTAATGGGTTCCAGTACTTCGATCCATCCGTCATGAGCCCGATTGGGTTTGATAGCCTGCAAATTGAGCTGGACTCTTATAGCAATACTTTTGTATACATCCAGGAACGTCAACAGCACTTTGATCGCACACGCGGGTACAAGCTCGGCGGTCTGCTTGGTCTTCTTCAATGATCGACGAAAGTTGCCGTTTCCGAACATCCCTGGTGACAATGTGGATGAGAGGCGAACTTCCCGAAGATATGCTGCGTTCTTTGCGCCTATCGAAGAGATGAAGTTTGCGAGTCCTTCCTCGCACGGTGTTCCCTCAACAGCGGGTAGGAAACAGAAGGCATTCTCCGCGTAGACCCGCTGTACGGCCTCGCGATACACCTGGCGACACGACAGTAGTAGACCCAGGCGTACGAGAACCGAAACATAGTTTGCGTGCGGTGATACAGAGTCATGCCGGACTGCTTCGATGTGTACCTCATTGTTGTCGAATGATAGAGCAAGATCGTAAACATAATCGCGCAGCTCTTGAGGCAGTCGGGCAAGAGGCGAGTTGTCCATGGGTGCGTCGCAGGTTCCAGCTAGACCGCAAGATTAATGAGATGCGATGCCGTCTAATGCTATACAGAATGTTCTTGACGGCTGTTTGGGCTTTGAGAGCAGGACCTGTCAGTCAGTGTGCAAAACAAGTGGTGGTACAGTAGGACGAGAAAGGTCAGGATCATGAAGCCAACGCCAACGCTGACGATTCAAACCTAAACTAGCTCGCTCCCCTCGATCTCCAACTTCACTTCATCTTTGTCTGGTTTCAATCGAAACTGTACAGTTGCCAGAGATGTCGTTTGGCACGAGAAGATATTGCAGATGCCACAAGCGACGACCCTACTATATGGTGCGGAGATAAAAAGGTGATAGAGCCGCAGAAGCTGAACAAGCATCTAGGGCATTTCCTTCTTGGAACGGACTTCGGCTTGTCAAGTCCTTGCGTTCTTCTTTACAGACCGGCATTCCTCTCAGACGACTCATGTCCTGTTCAGTGAATGCCACTGGAGACGCGGATAGGGCGATTGCTATAACAACGTTCGAGCACAACATAAGTACTCCTTTCTTAACCTCTACTTGTTGAAAATTTGTCTATCGACTTCAATCACTCCTCAGTAGCCAGGCATCCCATATTACAAGCCTCTCTCTTCGCGATCTTCCCGAGATACATCTGCAGCCATGTCCTCCTCGGCGTCGATATCGAGCGACGCTCAGAAGGACACCCACGAGAAGGACGCAGCAGCCGCGGCCTCGCAGCCTGTCGACGTCGAAAAGCAACCAGCCGAGCCGACGCCCGATCAACCAGAATATGTGACAGGCCTGAAGCTGTGGATCATGATGAGTGGTGTTACCTTGGTGTGCTTTGTGATGTTGCTGGACATGTCGATCGTCAGCACGGTACGAGGACTGATCAGTCCTCCGAGATACTGCTTGATGCTGACAGCTGCACCAGGCCATACCGAAGATCACCAGTGAATTCCATTCCCTCGCGAATGTAGGCTGGTACGGTGCAGCCTACCAACTCGCCAGTGCGACACTACAACCCCTCTCCGGCAAAGTCTACATGAACTTCAGCCTTAAATGGACTTTCTTCGCCTTCTTTGTGGTGTTCGAAATCGGTTCTCTGCTATGTGGTGTAGCCACTTCGTCAAACATGCTCATCGTCGGCAGAGCGGTTGCTGGTATGGGCACGTCAGGCTTGCAGAACGGTGCATTGACGATCATATCCAACGCCGCGCCGATGCACAAGCGACCGATGCTCATGGGCATCGTCGTGGGTGTCGGCCAAATTGGTCTCGTTGCAGGGCCACTCATCGGAGGCGTGCTGACCGAGTTTGCAACCTGGAGATGGTAAGTCTTCAGACGTCTCGAATCAACGTCTGTCGGCTAACACGTACGTACAGGTGCTTCTACATCAATTTGCCGATTGTAAGTCAGACCACGAGAGAAAGCTTTCTCCGAGTTAGGATCACGCTCGATGCAGCGCCCTGCAACCTTTCCCGTAAGATCAAAAATTGAAAACACTTACTAATCACCCTGGTCAACAATCTAGGGGGCTGTGGTGGCCCTGTTTTTGGTCTTCGTCCGAGTTCCGGAGCAAGTGGTCAAACCGCCAGCTCGGTCGGTCCTACCTACTCTCCACAAGAAGCTTGACCTCATAGGTTTTGCTATTTTCGCCCCCGCGTCCATTATGCTCTTGCTGGCGGTGCAATGGGGTGGAGTCACCTACCTTTGGGATAGCTCGGTTGTCATCGGCCTTATCTGCGGCGCAGTGGCAACAGCGTTTGTCTGGGGTGGCTGGAACTACCACAAGAAAGACGCGGCGTTGATTCCGTTCTCGATGCTCAGGATGAGGAAAGTGTGGACCAGTTGTCTAGTGGGTGGAACACTTGGAGCCGCTATGTTCTGCAGCTCATAGTAAGTCGTCATTTCGAATTGCGCGAACGGCCGAGGAGCTGACAAACCTCTAGCTACATGCCAATATATTTCCAGGGAGTTCGAAACAAGTCACCGTAAGTCAGAGTGGTGGGCAGGTTCTCCGAAACACAATCAAGCACCATGCGGTGCGATGTGACCACGCTTGACTTGATTAGAGTCCGAGACACTTACTGACGCCTCTACCCATCACTTCAGGGCCATTTCGGGGGTGTATCTACTACCCGCCATTCTGCCCCAGCTATTCGCGGGAATCCTGATGGGGAAGATGCTAGGCGTGTGGGGCTACTATCTGCCGTGGATGGTCAGCTCTGGTGTGCTCCAAGTCATTGCATACAGCCTCTTAGCTACTCTGAAGCCTCACAGCTCAACGGGCGAATGGGTTGGCTACCAGATCATCGGTGGAGTGGGTCGTGGCATAGGCATGGTACGTTCGCCGATGTGTGGAATTCCCGCCAAGGCAAAAAGGCATCTGCTGACAATCTCAAAGACAGTGCCTATGATTGCGGTCCAGCATTCACTCGCTCCCGCTCAGATACCGGTAGCAATGAGCTTGTTGATCGCCACGCAAACATACTTTGGGGCACTTGCCCTTAGCTTTGCGGACACGATATTCATCAACAGCCTACGCTCGATTGTGCGGAACACAGTAGGCGGAGACAATGCCAACGCGATCGCACACGCTGGCGCCTACGCCTTCCGAAGCATTGTGCCGGAAGGCGATCTGCCTGCGGTCCTGTTGGCGTACTCGAAGAGCATCAACCGAGTGTTCTATATGTGCATTGGCCTGGCTGTCGTATGCTTCGTGGTCTCGTGGGGTCTGGGCTGGGTTGACATCCGACAGAAAGGTGACAAGGAGAAAGGAAAGTCTGAAGAGAAGTGAACGACTGCGTCTTGTGGCTAGAAGTAGAAAAGCAGGAGCCCTGAGCGCAGGCGAACCGTCCGAGGATTGGTTGCTACATCGAGCGATAGACTGCGACAGTGTTTGTGTTGACGAGGCCTCGATGACAGCATAATATCTCTGGCGTGAGGTCGTCGGGAGCGACCAATGGCCTGCAACATCTGGCTTATATGAGCTCAAACCCTGAAACTGCCTCAGTGTTGCCCTAGCGGCGATCATGTCGAGCTTGGAAAGTTGGGTAGAAGCTGCTGTGGTATAGAGAATACTCTGACTTCTCATAAGCTGTCTCAATCCTTTCCTCATCGTCCCTCTTCATGGTTGACTGAGGGAATGTTACCTAACTTGCTTGGGACTAGCCTGATGCAGAAACGGAAAGTACAATAGCCCGTTCCCGGTCGATCCTGCCTGTACCGTATCCTGTACCAACATGTGTAAGTCGGATGAAGCTGCCTGATACTGATGCGACTGCCTGTCTCGTGAAAGCCACTACACTACACTACAGGCAATTCTGACATCTGAATGCTTCCCCAACCCCCTTGCACAACATTATGCAGAACAAGCGGTAGTGCAGCGAAATCCGACAAACTGGAGGCACCGAGTACGAGCATCGACTTCACCAACAGAAAAACGGTTAGGTCGCCCCTCTCGCCTCTAGTAAGTACAGAGCCCAGTGGAACGCTCTGAAGTCCAACGGCACCTGGGTGCGTTCAAAACGTGGGGAGTCCGTACTACCTGCAGCACTATGGACTCTGCCACTGCCACTCCCGCTCCCTACGGGCGGTCATGCGATGTCTGTACGAAAGCTAAGTGCAAATGCATCCTTCGAGAAGGTCTGGACCGCTGCGAAAGGTGCCATCGGCTTAACAAGGACTGCCGTCAGCCTGCCAGCAAACGTCGGCGCATCGGCACCCAGAAGAGTAGCGCTACGACTCAAGAACAGCCCGTCGATGCGAGAACGGCGAGACTCGAAGAGAAGCTGGATCAAGTCCTCGCGTCTCTGAAACCACGACAAGACCCGATCACACCCTCCTCAAACTCAGATGGCTCTACGTTGGGGTATAATGCTGCAACAGAATGTGCAAACAAGCACGTCAGTGGAGCGCGATTGCTGTGGAACGCTGCAAAGCCAGACTTTCCGCAAGAAATTGGACCACCTGCTTTCGCACTCGCAAGAGCCGCACGCGTCTGGCAGCTCGCGCATGTGTCCGTATCTGAAGCCGAAGACAGTGTGGCCGACTTCAGAGAG
>JAABUW010004980.1_pt1 | contig 17700 bp, 22 predicted proteins | sample 5560081 | NCBI WGS metagenome assembly JAABUW01 (sample SAMN10711882, study PRJNA513363) | rock metagenome | isolation source: Antarctica rocks | place: Antarctica: Victoria Land, Knobhead sud | reverse complement strand
GACAGGAGGGTGACAAGAGGGTGACAGGAGGGTGACAAAAGGGTGACAAAAGGGTGACAAGAGAAAACAGTGAGGGTGACAAGAGGGTAGCAACCTTCAATGCACCCTCAACACTCTGAACTTGTCTCTCGTAGCTCTCCAGCAGAGCTGCTGCAATGCGCATGTGGGCTGTCTGCCTGCATCAACATAAACAATCTTCGTCTGAGATATTGAAAAATGTTTGTCTGAGATGTAAAATAATCTTTGTCTGAGATGTAAAAGAACCCTCATCTGAGATATGAAAGAATAGTTTCAGACGTTGTTCACACAGGGCAAAGCAATTGCTTCAAGCTCAGCAGCGTCAAGCAAAAGCAGTGTTGCAAAACAGCTCGCGACAGGCAGGTTACGGTATGGCTCACCCTCATTTTATACAGGTTATGACAGCAAACCGTGTTGTAGCATCAGTCATAGACAGCAGGCACATGCGCACCATAGCCAAAAATCCTACAGCCTAGTCAAATGGACCAGAGCAACAAACCCTAACTCCTAATTGCTTGCCATAATCTACAGCCCCGCACAGCAGGCTTGCAGGGACCACAGCAAGAAACCCTACGCACAAAGGCTTACCATACCCACAGCCATGCACCAGACCATGCACAGCATGCACAGACTGCGCAGCCACACACTGCACAGCATGCCCAGCGCGCATAGCAGCAGAGACTGACATGTGCAAAGGCATGCACCAGACCATGCACAGCATGCACAGACTGTGCAATCACACACTGCACAGCATGGACAGTATACACCGCAGCAGAGACTGACATGTGCAAAGACATGCACCAAACCATGCACAGCATGCACAGACTGTGCAATCACACACTGCACAGCATACACCACAGCAGAGACTGACATGTGCAAAGACATGCACCAAACCATGCACAGCATGCACAAACTACAGAACCACACACTGCACAGCATGCACAGCATACAACACAGCAGAGACTGACGTGTGCAAAGGCATGCACCAAACCATGCACAGCATGTACAGACTGCACAGCCCCACACTGCACAGCCACACACCACACAGCATGCCCAGCATGCACCACAGCAGAGACTGACATGTGTCAAGGCAAGCACCAAACCAGGCACAGCATGCACAGCATGCACAGCAGCAGAGACTAACATGTGCAAGGGCTTGTGGGAGGTGGTGGACCAGTCCAGAGCAGTGGCCCCCTCAGTCAAGCAGACAGCCGCCAGGATGGCGTTGTTATCTGCCACCTCAGCAATGGCTTCCCTGGCTTCCTTCACATCGTGCTGCATCTCAGTCAGTGCCCTGCAACAGCACCAAGCAACAGTAACAAGCAAGAAAAGAAAAGAAAAGAAAAAGAAAAGACTACGCCTTTTGGCGTCAATTTAATGAGAAGCCAAGTATCATACCGGGCTGCCCTGCAACACCAACAAGCAACAGTAACGGGCAACATCATTGATTCCGATTATTGGTTTTTAGTGAAAGTGTTACTGTTGAACAACTTCCACAAAGATCTGGATATGAGGGAGGGAGACAGGATAGCTCAGCATCAACAAGCAGCAGCTATGGCCTGTGCTAATATCAAAGCTAGCGTCTGAGCTGTGTCAGGGCGAGGCCAATCTTGCTTCTGCTGCATCTCAGTCAGTGCCCTGCAATATCAACAAGCAACAGCTGCAGCCTGTGCCAGTGTCTGAGCTGGTGTCAGAGCTATGTCAGTGCCAGGCCAGTCTTGTTTCTGCTGCATCTTACTCACTGCCCTGCAATTGCAATAAGTCGCAGCAGTAAAATGAGCAGATGCAAGCTGATCAGGTGCCGGCCTGTCTTTCTTGACAGCAGAGGCTCTTCCTGAGCTTACATGAAGCTGGTATCCTGAGCATGATAGCAGTCATAAGAGAACCTCAGCAAAAAGACAAGGCAAGGTGCACTGTTCAAGACATAATGTCATGGGTATATTGTTAAGCGTGATCTCACATTGCAAAGCGTGGTCCCATATTGCAAAGCGTGATGCCAGATTGTGGGGTGTGATCCCATATTGCAAAGCGTGATGCCAGATTGTATCAGGGTGTGATTCCCGATTGCAGTGCGTGAGGCATGTGTGAGTACCTGATTACCTTTGAATGGGCAGCAGGCGCTGCAGCTCCCCAGTGCTGGCTCGCAAGCTGTGGCTCACCTCCGTCACAATGCTCTCAGCCAGAAACGATAACCGCCTGTCAGCACAGCAACAATAACATGTAATAAGTAATAACAATGATGATGATAATAATAATAATAATAATAATAATAATAATAATAACAACAACAACAGCAGTAACAACAGCAATAACAATAATAATGGTGGTAATGATTACGCTTTCCAGCTCCAGGTCATGATGAGCTAGGTGCGTGCAGGACATGTCTTGTCTCTCCAAAGCAGTCTGTCTTGTGCATCTCTGTACGGTTTGACAGCAACAATGTCTTTGAAGATGCTCACTTCTGTCACAATGCTCTCAGCCACAACAAAAATCGCCTGTCAGCACAATGACGCGGTGTATTCAAGGTGCTCACTTCTGTCACAATGCCCTCAGACAGGAACACCAACCGCCTGTCAGTACACTAGCAATATGTTTGACGAGATGTACTGATGCAGCAGAGCTGAATCTTGCTATCTGACTCAATTAAGCCTGATCTAACTACTGGAATTTTACTCTGGTCTTGCTGGGAGCTACGACGAGCCAATGCAACTGCGTCATGTCACGGCTATGATCCCAACAAATGTGTCGTACAATGGCAAGGAAAAGTGAAGAGTTCACCAGTTCAACTTGCTAGTCTTGGCAGTTGACAACGCATCTTTCATTTGGACTGGCCTAAGCAGTAGCATGTGCTACATTTGGAGGGACAGTCTTTGTACCTAGGCAGGCCATGCAGCCCTGCTAGTAAATCATGTGATGCTGCCAATCTGATTGAATGCCAGTCTGCATGCTGCGTAGCATCTGGTGTGAAACAGTACGCAAATCACCCTGACTATATCAGGCACGCGCTGCATAGCATTTGATGTGAAACAGTATGCAATCACGTTGCCTATGATCAGGCTTGTACAGACATTGCTTGTGTGTGCACCATCTTTGCTGACCTGTATCAGGCCTGTAACAAAATGCAATCACCTTGCCTGAATCAGACCCATAGAGACCTCATATTTGTGTGCACCGCCTGTGCTTACCTGGTGTTGCCCTCGAAGTGGTGGGCAGTTTCTGCTTGCCTATGATCAGGCTTGTACAGACCTCACATCTGTGTGCACCATCTCTGCTTACCTGCTTTTGCCCTCAAAGTGGTGGGCAGTTTCTGCCAGCAGCGCCTCTAACACTCGGAACTCAAAAGGTGCTGCCGTCTCAGCTCCTATGGTGGCAGCAATAGTCTGAGCTATGTGCACCGTGTCTTTCAGTCTCCTGCAGCAAGCATTGCACATGCATCTTGATGACCACTCATCTGGTGCAGCAATAGTCTGAGCTATGTGCACCATGTCTTTCAATCTCCTGCAGCATGCTGGCATTGTGTGAGGAGCATGCTGGCCAATTGTTATTTCATTATTTTTACATTATAGATTGCATCAAAGCATGTTGTGCAGACAAGGAAAATTTGCTTGCAAAGCAAGGATACAAAGCAAGAAAGCGGGAAGCAAGCACAACTGAGCTATTACACAGCCAGACTGATCGCCATAGTAGACACGTGTTACGATAAGCAGGCAAGCCTCACAGCCTGTTGCTGTTTGAATGTTTGCATGAGCCCTGAGGGCCTTCACCTGATTGACCAACGTACATGAAGGAATCACTGACCCAGTAAAGCACATGCCTGAGATGCATATAGTATTTGATACTATCACATGATATTATATTATGTTCATATAATGTTTATATCATAATACATGATATATGATGATATGTGAACTTGAAACCAGCATCAAAACTAAAGTCATCAAAACTAAAGTAATATTTGAAGCAAAAATCACTGCTGACCTGGAGTGGAACAAGACAGCTCTGTCTTTGTAGATGATGGCCTTGGCGATCTCTGTCCTGAAGAGCACAGCTCCATTTCTGGGAGTGATGGTAGCTCTCTGTGCTTGCACACCAAGCTTGTTGGTGGCAAAGATGGAGATGTCCCTTGGCTGCAAGTTCAGCTGCTCGGGGGTCTTTGTCGTTTCTATGATGGTTGAGTCTGGATGAAACTCAACTACCTGAAGAGAAAACGTGAGCTCTGCTACTGAAACCACATTTCGAATTGACTTTCTGGCGAATAGATACAAGTATGTACAGACATGACCCAGATTGTGGCTGACACAAGCACAAAGGAGAGTGCCGCTTGACATCAAAGAGACTGTCACCCATTGCAGCATGCATGACCATACCTTCTGTGTATGCATATGTGTATGTGTGTACATGTCAGAAACGTGTTACAAATGTGTTGTGTACATGTGTATGTTGCCACTGGTCTTACTAGTTCACCAAATTTTGCAGCAGGAAGAGCAGACTCTACCTCCCATTTCTGCTGCTGTGACTTGTGCAGAAGGCTGCGAGGAGTCCTGACATCTGACATGTGTGCAATCACGCTTTGATGCTCAGCGGTCTTTGCTTTGCGCGAACCCAGGGATCTATCAAACTTGGTTTGTTTGGTTTTCAGCTGTGTTTGTTCCTTCTCATCTGCTTCCTGCTGCTCTATGATCTTCCTTGCCCCGCCGTTGTTGACTTGGCGCTGCCACTGAAGGTTGTGCAACTGAGGCTGAGTTGCTGTGACGAGCACCTGTGTGCAGAGTGCATGCAAGCCTGCTGGTGCTTGCCAACTTTTTGGACCGTCTCCAGGCTTTTGACTACTACTGTGTGCAATAAGCAGGTCACAAGTGCCAGTATTGAAAGCACGCAATGAAGCAGGCTGATGCCAGCGGTTTGGCAACTCTGTCTGGGCCTGGCTGCGAAAGCCATCACGGCTCGAGTATGAGACAAGATGCTCTGGAAGGCAAGGGTGATGACTGACGAAGTAGCTGGTGGAGTTTCGAAGAGACAGTAAGTGTCTGGCAACAGAGCTGAAAGGAGCCATTCTGCAGCGCTATTCACCGCGCCACGGAGAAAAGGTTGGTGCTCAAGGGTACATTGCATGGATCAAAAGACATCGCAGGTCTGGTCCGATTCGATGTACTGCCAGCACATGCGATTGCGATCAAACCATTTCTCCTTCGCATGTACGGCAGAGCGTCTGCTCGCCAGAGTGAGAGCCGATTGTGCCTGAGCAGTTGGTATGGCGAGACTAGCGTGCCGAAATTAGTATAATAGCGCTGCCACTCCGGTCACAGCGCTGGTCGCTGGTCACAGCATACGCGTAAACGAGGCAATGGGATGATTGATGATTGTCTGCATATGCACAGCATTGTACCAAACATCAAACATCAAACATCATTGCATGCCATACCAAACATCAATGCATGCTCAAGAGCTGTGATAGGTACAGCAGAATCGGTACACCAGTTGCAGGACGCAAGTAGCAAGGTCTGGTTGCAAATTGACATGCTATGCAGAAGACCTCTGCAAAAGCACAGCTGCTGCATCACGTCCACAACTCTGCAGCATGATGCATTGTACAGTGAACAGATTCCTTGATAGCTGCAGATTGGATCTCAGATACACGTCCCCAAGGATGCACTGATTTGCAGAGCCCGGTGAAATGCCTGGATCATAAGTATTGTGATGGATACAGTATGCAGTCATGCAAGTACAGTGAACAGATTGTCAACACTCCCGTGTCGTGAGCATAGCACGGATATATACTGGAACAACCAAGTATCAACGTCAAAGATCACAGCTCAAGAATTGCTTGGATTGACAGCTTGTGGTATGACTGCAGCTCTTATTGTCTCAGTCCTACCGGACGTTCAATTCCACCAAAATCTTACCGCTCACAATGCGGTGAAGCAGTACACAAATAAAACACAACAAAATGTCTTGATGCATTATTGCAAAGATGCTGCTATAAGGGTCCAAACCAGGACGAAGGCCAAAAAGATGCTGCTATGCCTTGACATGACACCACACTGAAGACAGCAGTGCAAAACTAAAATCCCATATCTCCAAAATTGGTGTAAAATCTTCGAGCCTAGCTCTCAGGACATGCAAGAAAAAGTGCAATTCCTCTACAAATACAGATGGAAGCGTCATCAGATGCAGGTGTGTACAGTCTTCTAGCTGGTCAACAGCACCAGCACCTAATTGCTACAACACAGGCTCACGATCGGCACACTGCTAATTGATACAAATCTTTCAAGAAAAGGAATAGTCATCATGTGATCAGCCATCTGATGCCTTGCCTTTAGGAGCAATTCGCTATGTTTTGTTTGAACATGTGCAACACGTTTGCTGCTGCTGCTGCTGCTGCTGCTGCTGCTGCTGCTGTAACATTGCACAGTCCAGCACGTACAAGCAAAGCATGCCATGCTTTACATTGTCTTTTCCACATATCCTTCCCATGGGCAGGCAGCCTGTGCCTTCAGTTGGCAACATATTCAAACCTTCTTGGCTTCCATGTCCTTGATAGCTTGATCCATCCCAGGCATGTCATCAGGCTGTTCACCCTTCTCCAGTGCATCACGAGCCTTGTTTTGCAGCACCAGCTTCTCCTGGAACCCTATACCTCCCAGGTTGGCGTACCTGTCACATTCACACATCAGCATCAGCCACTCATTCGTCCATCCGTTCATTCATCCATTCATCCATTCAATCATTCACTTGTTCATTCATTCATTCGATTGTTTGTTCGTTTGTTCAGTGCTCACTCATGCTTTTACTCACTTACTAATTCATTCATCCATCCAACCATTTATTCAATCCTTTTGTTCATTTGTTTGTTCATGCCTCATGCTAAATCAGTGAGATTGTACACAGGGCTCTTTAGGGCTGTATGTGCCTGACCCTATGGGAAGATATGTTTTGACAAATGATTGAGCTGACAATCCATATGTATGCAATGATGACTAGCTCTGGATGACTCATGTGTATAAGATGGTGCCTCGCCTCTTCCAGAACCAGTGCTTCTTGAATATGAAGGGGCACTCCTCCAGAGGCACCCCCTTGGTCTCCACGAAGAAGAAGCCCACAAAGGTTGTCATGCAGACCACACAGATGGCAAAGAAGAGGAAGGTTGCCCACTGCAGCACAAAATATGCCATGAAGTTCTGTGAGTGACAGGGTGTATATACTGAGCTGGTTTTAACGTGTCAATGGAGTTACATGTGGCCAAAAAGGGTAAGTCTGCCAAACGATAATAGTACAGTAAGTAGTAAATGCACTTACGCAGGGCCAGTTACACTTGCAAGTCACAATGACAGTCACAATTACACTTACAGGCAAAGAATTACAGTTACAGGCAAAGACATGCAATAATGTGTACAGCAGCGTACCTATCAGCTCAGAGTTTGTCAAGCAGCAGAGAATGTGTACTTCTCATGTAGTAATAATGAATTGTGGCAAACACATAACAAAGCACAACATAGTTACACAACGCAGACTCTGTACAAAATCAAAGAAAGTGACAAACAATGAACAAGCGCAATTACAGGCAGTTCAGAAAGTGGTCTATAAGGACAGCACAGCATAAACAGCAAGACCTGACGAATGGCAGAGCAAAAGAGGAAAGCAACGCACAATCAGCAAGTCCTGAGCAATGGCAGACTGAAAGAGGACAGCAGGTTCCACATGAAGAAGAAAAGGTACCTGAAGGGAGCAGAGCATGGTCAGGAACGTCTGTGCAATGACAAAACTGAAGAAGAGGTTGCTGAAGGACGCCACTGCCAGCCCAGCGGATCGAGTCTCCAGGGGTTGGATCTCAGACGGATACAACCAAGCCAGTGGACCGTAAGACCATGCGTATGCCCTGCATTACCAGCACCTTACATGTCATACATGCAGGCCAAACCAGCCAGGTACCTGATTGTATGCAGCATGCAGGTTTTGGCACGGTACCAAGATGTAGGTCTCTTTGTTAAAAGAAGGAGACCCAAGTGTTGGGACACGCTTTGACAGCAGGATGATGCAATCAAAGGGGAGTTACATGTCGTGCAGAGGTCATGGCCAGTTTGTATCGAGCCAGCCAAGTAAGCTCATCAGCAGCCAGGCACGTGCAACATGCTGCATTGACACATATGCGTGACAATGTTGCGCAGTCAAAAGGGACGTGCGTTTCGTATGCGTATGTCATGGCCAGAATGCATCAAGCCAGGCAGACGCTTAAGTAGAAAGCATATTGATGCATATTCATGGGTTTGGTTTTGATCGTAGAAATAAGTTATTCCAAATAACAAGTTGCATAGCATTAAAATTCCACACATAAGATTGATCAATACTATGCCAAAACAAGACATGTTGCACTCTCATAGCTGGGTTACGCAGTCAAAGGTGACTTACATGTCGTACACACAGGTCATGGCCAGGATGTACATGCCTGGGTTACACAGTCCAAGGGCACTTACATGTCGTACACACAGGTCATGGCCAGGATGTACCAAGCCAGCCAAGTGCCCTGCCCTCCACCTAGGCACTTGAGTGAGATGGCAATAACCAGCAGAGCTAGAGACATCTGCACCCCAGCTTGCAGGAACAGGGCTCGTCGCCCAAACTTGTCGGCGGTCCAGAATGACACGTATGTGGAGAGCTACAAAGCAGGAAGGCGGGGTGAGCTGTGAGGGGTAGGTCAGTTTAGCCAGGGTTACGCCAGAGTTATGCCAGAGTTATGCCAGGGTAGGATGTTGCCAGCTGTTATTCAGGAGGACAGGTATGGATTCAACATGTCTGGAAGATAATATCAGTTTTTGAACACAAGTATACACGTGTGATACAATAGAAATCTATGGGTATAAGAATTGACATGATAATCTGTGTAACTACAGCTGATGAAACAGAGCTCTTGATGAAGCATGAGTGTAGCTGCATACGCAGGGGATGATGAATGACCTCTGTCACACAGTTCATCATGATGATCAGAAATGTCGTCACAGCATATAAGACAGCACATGAGGCGTCATATGAGGCAGATTCATGCTACCAAATGACAACACAAAGGGCAGAAGCATAGTAAGGCAGCAGCAAGGCATCAAGACATGTCATGCAAGGCTGTCGTGCAAGAGTTTCTTTCAGCAAGGGTGTGGGTGGAGGGGGGGGGGGGGGGTGGGAGGCAAAAGGCTTACATGGTTGCATGCCCCCAGAATGATGGCTGATACAAGTGAAATCGTCTTGGTGGTCTGCAGCACAGATCAGATTTGGCATCAGGTGGAACAGATACTGCTGTGATGACATGCATGCCAGGTCAGCATATTGTGAAAGCAGGCAGTGCTATCATGATGTTCAGCATCAGGTGAACAAAGACAATGATATGGTGCCATGCATGTCATGGCAACGTCAGGTTAAGTCAGATAGTGCTATGACAACATGCCCATCAGGTCAGTATCATGTAAAAACAGACAGTGCCAGGATGACATGCACATGACATTAGTGGCAGCAGCTGCTGTGTATGATGTCTGCCTGCTTCAGCCTTTGCCTTGCAGTCAAGCTTTTCGTGACAAAATGACTTGCAAACAGGTTCACGGAAGAGGCTCAAAGTAACTGCAATCCAGGATGCACCAACACATGTACTGCCATGACGTGTCTACTCCCTGCAGCACTGACATGTCCACTGCAGCAGATGTCAGCAGGGGCAAAGATGCCCCAGATCTGGTGGAGACACAGAACTCAGTCTAGCAGGAATGCATAAGACTCATTGCACAATGTCCTATAATTTATTGTACAAAGATTTGAGTGGAATTACTCACCCCAAGGGACAGGAAGATCTGGGGAGCCTGCACAATACAACAGTATATGTTATCTACTGTATTTAGGGTTTAGGGTTTCACAACAGGGCATCATCAGTCATCATCAGTCATGCTCTTGTTTGTGCTGACTATATGAAGACTTGGAGATGTGTGATACAGCAAGCAATCAATCAATTCAACATGCCTTGCATGACAGCAACCAGATGCAGCATTGAGCTGCATTCGACAGGAGAACAACGATGGCAAAAGGTTTATGAGACACAGAGCTGACAAGCCAGTGATGTGTGCGTACATGCAATATACGGCGCATGGCTGATACTGAATGCAGGTGGGCCATTCAGGCAGCCCCCCACAGAGAGAATGCATGCATTGTGCAATACAGAAAATGCATGCGTTGTGCAGTACACAAAATGCATGCGCAGTGCAGTGACAGGCAAATCAAGTGCAGGACCATGGGGATATGCTTTCCCCAGGCAGCCCTACACTGCAAACTGCTTCTGCTGTTTGTTGCATGCAACATAATATAACCTGTACCAAGATGAGGGCTCACGTAGAAGATCAGGATGTTGATCCTGCAGCATCACAGAGAACCCTGGTCAGAGGCGAGCAGTCTGAATGCAGTCTGGGTGAGCAACTCATCAGCAGCACGATAGAGAGCCCTGGTCAGAGGCGAGCAACCTGGATGCAGTTTGGGTGAGCAACTCATCAGCAGCACCATAGAAAACCCTGGTCAGGGGCGAGCAATCTGGATGCAGTTTGAGTGAGGGAACCATCAGCAGCACCATAAAAAACCCTGGTAAGAGGCGAGCAGTCTGGATGCAGTTTGAGTGAGCAACTCATCAGCAGCATCATAGAGAAATCTGGTCAGAGGCGAGCAATCTGGATGCAAATTGGGTGAAGAACTCATCAGCAGCATATCGGCGGGCTTGCACAGCAATCATGGACAACAGTCACAAGACTTGTTGTAGCTGATTGCCTTTGCTAATGTCTGTCTGTGAGCCGTGCCAGCATTCACTCATTCAGCCATTCATTAAGCAGTTCATGATGCTGTCCTGATGCATCTGGTATATGGCCAAACATCAGAGCAAAGGTCAGCAGAGACACAGCATGTGTGCTGACGAACTGCTGAATCGATGCTGATCAACGCATCAACAGACATAGCATGGGACAAGACTCAAGAAAGAATACGTCAACGAATACAAAAAGGGGAAACAAGAGAACAGGGAGGAATGACAGATAACAGAAGAAAACAGAGGAAGAAAAGGAAAGAAGGGGAAAAAACAGAAACAATGGAAGAACTAAACATCTCCACAGTGTAGAAACGCGTGGTTACTGTCCCCAGACGTTTCTGATTTTGGATTTCCAATGTAGAAATGACATTTCTGAATTAAAATAGACATGTCAGGATTGAAAAGAGCATAGAGATAAACATACCCGGTCCACTGTTGGAAGCCAGTGCTGCAGGCAGACAAGATGAGCTGAGGCCTGTACTTCTTGGAAAACAGAGTCCTCCAGGGGTGCTTGCACTCAGCAGCCAGCTTGGCAAACTCCACCAGATCATTAAACTCTTTGTCCACATCCTTGGTGCCACGCACCAGCTGTAGGTTCTTCCTTGCCTGCATAGCATGCACAGCAGCAATTTGAAACGTGGTCAGTTTGGGCAGCGTGAAGCTGCCAGTGAGTGCTTTTGTATATTTACAGACTGTACGGATTGTTGAAGCCTCTACACCAGCTGTAGGTTCTTCCTTGCCTGCACAGCATGCACAGCAGCACTTTGAAACATGGCCAGATATACATGTTTTACTCAGGCATAGGTCAAATCCGCAATGATCATGCTATATAGATGGCAGCCTGATGCATTCATCAGGTATATTGTCTCCAAATGCAAGGAAACCATGTTGTGAAACAATGTCCTAAGACAACCCCCGTGATTGAAATGCAAAATGACTGAAATGCAAAATGACTGCTCAGCAAGTATGTTGTGTACAGACCGGAGTTTGTCTTATGAAATGTGAGACAAAATAACATGATTTAGAGCTGTGACTAATCAGACACTTGCCTGTTCTGGCTTGCCCCGCTCAAGCAGGGAATTCGGTGAGTCTGGCAGAAAGACGCCACCCAAAAACAGCACAAACGATGGGCAAAAGGCAAATCCCAGGGACAGCCGCCATCCCCATCTGACGGCATCTGTAACATTGATGATCAGGTTGATGACTTGGGCTACCAGGATGAAGAAGGTGAGGACTAGTTGGTACAGCTGGTTAAACCTTCCTCTCAGGTGTGGAGGTGCCATCTCACTGCACACCATGTGAACCATGTGAGCCATGTGTGCTCATGCAAACATCCATGCATGTCACAATCAGAAGCAGCACATCAGCTGGATGAAGGTGTTCTGTGTAACAGCAGGGAGATTGTCTTGCAGCAATTTGTCAGCGTTTACACAAGCAGGCACAGCATACTTAACCAAATTTGATTCTTGTCATGAGGACATGCATGCATAAGTGTTTGCATCAGCCAGTTGGACATTGAAGCAGGAACACAGTTTAGGCTGTGGATAGAATCATCAGCCATACCGAAGCAACATGCTCATGCGACAACATGCTGCATGAATGTGACACTCTGTGATCTTGATGACTGCCCATGCGGAACAATGAAGTGATGGAGTGCGCACGCGCATACAGATTGTGATGCATCAGTTCACTGAATTCTGTGCCAGGCTGTTGAACGCATGTGGCAGCATCATGCATGTGCTTGCATGAGGCATCACCTGTTGTAGATGGGTACTGAGACAGAGGCAAAAGAGATCTGCAGCACACACTCCTGGGTCATTGTTGCGCCATATTGCATGCATGAATCTGCTGCTTTTGGTGACGGTGCAAGGTCATTCAAAGTAAATGCAACGGCATCTGCTCCATTGTTCATGTCACACAACCAAAGCTCATCTCACAAGGGTGTCAAACCTTCTGCCTGTAATTGTGCAACTGCAGGCATAAGCAATGCGCCCTGACACATAACATGTGACCCCCAATGCAGGCTTAGATGCAAATGCACTGTGCTCTTAACAATCAACAGTGTAGCAAAAGTGTCAGCAGTTTTGTCTCCACATGCAGACAAGACCATGCAAGCTCTGGGGCCGCTGTTGAAAGTGAAGCCACTGAAGCAGATTCATGTCTTTGCACAGGGATGACATGTGGGATGTGTCTTACTGCTACGCCTTGAAACACTCTGCCGATGACAATCATGGCAATGGTCTGTGAGGCAGCAAGAATGATGGCAGCTATCATGAACAGGATCCCACTGTACCTGCAGAAACGGTTACAGAACCAATCTCTAGCGCTGCCATCAGCATGAGACCCACATGCTGTTTACTCATTACACATAAAGCCACGACGAGCAGAGGATGCTTGATGTGCATGATGCAGTGCGTTGCCTCAAGACATAAGCTGAGAGGATTCCACGTGCTTGCAAGAAACAATCAAGATGTGGTCACATGTTGTTTGTGCATCTGAAACAGTTGACAGAACACAATGTTGAGCCTGACAATGTGGATTGTACATATTTGCTTTATGCACTTGTATCAAGTGCCAGCTACAAGCATTCACGCAGCAGCAGAAGGAGTCAAGCACATGGACTTGTAGAGGACTTACATCATGACGCGCTTGCGTCCGTGATAGCGACTCAGATATGCTGCACATAACAAGTGGCACATTTCAGACATCAACACTGATAGTCTTGCCACGTCCAAGAGTTTTAGCAGTGACACAAGATGCTAGGTCAGTAGCTATGACGTAAGGAGAACCACTATACCTGTGGTTCCTGTGAGCTCACAGATAGCTCCAGAAATGAACAGCACTGATGTCATCAACTGCAGGGTCTGGGAATCATATTGGCAGTACAGATTGCCCACAGTGTCGACTGTATCTTGTTTTTCCAGAACACTGGGAAAGTAGTTGTTCAAAAATCCATTCATTGATGTCACTCCGCCCATGACACCTGCAGATACCAATGAGATATGCACAAAGAAGCAGACACTGAAGGCCAGAGGACAGAGCTTGCATGCCCCGTGCCATGCAACTCAGATGCATGCGGGTGCCGTGAAGCGCACGCAATCAGCAACAGCGAGGGACGTCACTGCCTTGATACAGAAGTATAGTGCCCAGTGAGATAGGCGTTTGCTGCGACGCGCAGCAAGCTGCGACCCGCGGCAAGTTGCAGCTGATCAAGACGAAGGACTGCCAGCGAGCCCATTGCTATCTCATCTGGCTTTGCAAGCCAGCTGATTGGGAGCAAATGACGTACCGTTATCGTAGCCAAAGAGAGCACCCCCGCTAGCAGCGGTCAAACAACAGAAAAAAGCCGTCCATGTGAACTGGGCGTTGTATCCATCTACGGCGCCGTCGCCGATTGCCCCTTCCATGATGCCAAGCAGAACGCAGCCTGTGACAGTTCGAGATTGCCGCAAGGCAGCTCTAGCGATTTTGGACTTATCCACCAACAGGACGAGTAGCCGACAATGCAGCTGTACGACACATATCTAGATATATATACAGCAGGCATCATACCCTACTGGAGGATCAGCGATCCCCCCCCTGTGGGGGTTTGCAAGCGGACCAGAGGGGGAATGCCAGGGGAGGGCAGGGGAACACCAGGGGATGTTACTTCGCTGCCATTCCCCCTGGGCGGAATGCTGGGGGAATTCCCAGGTGTACACCAACCGTGGGGGAATGAACAGGAGTGCAACACTCTGCCTTTGTACAGTCACAAAGTCGTTGTAGCGTCGTGGTTCAGCACTCTAACGTTAACCTTGTAAACTAAAATCACACCGGACAGCTGTGTCTGCAAACACAACAAGCTTCGTGTCGACAGGGTCCAGCAAAAGCAAACCAGGGAGGCAGTATTGCAACACTAGTTCTGCAACTGATGTTGCAACTCTAATGCAACCAGCAGAACAGCAACACTCTGATAGTGACGTATATGCCACATATTTTCAAAATTGAACATGCATGGCTAAGAAATCAAAACTGCTGCATGTTATGAGGGCACATAGGGTGTATGCAACAAAGCATGACTGGACCAGAGGAACAACTGGCTGCATGGTACAGTTCCTATGTGTGTAAATGTAAATACCTTAATCGTAACTCAACAGTGCAACACAACAAACACCAAGCATGTGCAGAGTGTTGACATCCTCTGGCACCATGAAGTCAACACAATGCATCAATGCCGGTCACTGGATCTCCACTGGCTCGCCATCCTCCGACAGAATAATGTCAGGCATGACAGTGGCTGATGACTCGTAGTGCATGACCCATAACCAGGGTTGACTGCCAGCAATGCTGCCCGGCACTGATGCAAAAAAGACATCATGCTCCACGTTGCTAGCCAGAATATATGGCTGCTGAGAGTCAAAGTCACTCTGGCTTCCGGTGGCTTTGATGAGCTGCACGCCTGTGCACTTGGGAACAGGGGAGACAAGCAACCTGTTGTACCAGCAAACTCTGAAGTACACCTCCTGTCTGGTTTCATCAGGCACAGGCAGCGCCAGGATAGTCTGGATTTTGCCATAGTACTTGACATATACTGAGGACCCATCAGGCAATGCATCCCTCATGATTGCAGCCACACCACAGTTTGCAAACTTCATGTTCCGCTTGTATGCCTCTGTCCTAAAACTAAAGCCTTTGACAGTTGCGCTATGATAACTTGCATAAGCTTGTGGTGGGTTGACAAGAGCCTTGAGCTGCGCTGATGTCAGACGCTTCTGGTCTTCTGTTGACACATACCATCTTGCCAGGTCTTGCAAGGTAGCCATGGGTGTGCTGCTAGTTGCATCAGATCTTGTCTGATACACACTGCAGAGCAACCAAACCGCCTTTGTAACAAATCAAGCTATGTGGTGTGTGAACATGTTATGTTTGACAGCCAAAGCATGACTATATTGCTGCAGTGCTGTGCACACCACAAGCATGCATATCTGTAGTGCTATGCACCACACAAGCTGATGTTGCTGCAGCAACATTGTGTGCAACATGCAGGATGACCCACCTCAGCATGTGCTTTTGATCGTCAGAAGATAGACGAGTCAAAGCATGCACCTTCAACAGTCTCTGATCACTGCTGGACAGATACTCCCATTTGACATTTCGCTGTGACACTTTGGGAGGCTCTTGTCCTGGTGGCAGCCCAAACACAAGGCCAGACTTGACCAGTGGGGTCTGGTTTTGCTGTGCACATACAGATTCCAGAGCTGACAGGGCACTGTTGTTGATGAACCGTTCAAAGGCACTTGCCTCAACCTTGCTCCTGCAGCCCACAACAACAGAAATCAGTGCAGCTTATGACATGATGGATCGATGCTCCTGTATTTAGATCGTCATGTGTCGGTGCATCATATCATGCTCAACTGCATTTTTACAGCAGCCTGCATGACGCGTTGCGGTTGTACTCACTTGTTCTTGACAGCTGCCTTGAGCACTTTCATGTACGCCTCAAAGGGAAACATCCAGTTCTCGCGCAGTGGTCCATACTGCTTGAATTGATGCACCAGATGTGACATTCTGTGGAAGCACATGTTGTGCTCTGATCTGGGGGAAAATTCTTCAAACTCAACCAGCATACTGTCTACTGCCATCTGTAGATCATTCAACTCCTGCACATGGATGGCATTGTTGCATACACACCTATATGTGCGTATCAATTGTCAGGTCGTATGATGATTAGCCTACCATGAGCTCGTCAGCCGATAAAATGCTGACGACATGTACTCAGGCTTCTGGTGCCAGCACTTACCAGCTTGCTGCAACTGGGTTGGCATAAAACAAGCCAGATGCACAAGCAGTTACTAGGCTTGCAACCGATGCATACTTATGTAGCTTGTTACTCCAATGCTGTCACCACAATGTACATTTGCAGTGCATACAGTAGAAAACAGGTGACATCAACACAGCAGAAGTGAATATACCTGTCGGTCATGGTTTGGCTTCAACAGACGCCGCCAGCAATCAAACAACTTGTCCAAGACTCTATGCTGAGCCTCTGCAAGTGGTTGCACTCAAAACAAAGGTTTGCTGACTGATCAGGCTCAACCTCTGTCAGAGGCATGCTTGTCCAGGCAGCAAGCCTTTGCTTAAACAGCCACTGCTTCCTGCTTGCTGCTTTGCTGAGAAAACTAGATACTAGGCAAGACAGCTGGCCTGTTTTGCCAGAGAGTTTGACCTTCACAAGGTATTGCTTCCTATGAATCTTGCCTGCTGGGCAGCCTCAAACCTGACTGTTGGCTGACACAATCTTTTTTGCCTCACTAACCTGCTGTAGCCAAAGCCTTGCAGCCTGCGGCACAAGCGTTTTCAACGGCAACGGTCACAGCAGCAGGTGCGCAGGCTCGTCTGCTAACACTGGCTGGCCTCACCGCCATTTTCATTGCGCACAGCATTCACTCCAACGCTTCTGCTGAAGCAGTGCCGTTACTGTAAGCAGACTTTTGACGGCAGCTGTAGTTACATAAAACCCCATAAGTATCACAACATTTGCAAGCTCCGACACTAAAGAGAGAAAGACAAGTCACTGTCAGAGTCACTGTGCAACCGGCGGTCCTTCCGAACACAGCAAGTCAACCAGCAAAACTTTCTGTGTATGGCTTCACTCGCGCAGAAAGCGCTTGTAGCATATGTGTGCTGCCGTAGAAATAAACAGGTCTGTGAAGAAGAAGAAGAAGAAGGATTTTACAAGTTTCTGCCAGCCAACACAGCGGATCGCTTGTGACAGTGGGGAAAAGGCTGACAGCCGGGCCCTGGGCCGGGCATGGTCACGTAAGATGCAAGACTGCTGAGTCACTCGGTTGTCATGGTCATGAATGGCAATGTACCATGCCATCTTC
>JAABUW010004979.1_pt1 | contig 17702 bp, 25 predicted proteins | sample 5560081 | NCBI WGS metagenome assembly JAABUW01 (sample SAMN10711882, study PRJNA513363) | rock metagenome | isolation source: Antarctica rocks | place: Antarctica: Victoria Land, Knobhead sud | reverse complement strand
ATGCCAAGCCAATGCTCCAGCAGCGTGCGGAGTCCTCCTTGCGCTTCACATGGCGAGGCGGACCGCTGCTGCTGCTGCGGCTGTGGCTGCTCGTCAAAGGGTTCGTCGTCCTCAGCCTGTCAGCGCGCACAGAATCCGCCTCCTCGGCCGTCTTCAGTTCCCTCGCCGCAGTGTGCAGCCTCATCTCCGGGCCTGGCGCGTCCAGCACGGGCGGCTCGGTGCTGCAAGTTGCCGCCGAAGATCTGGAGGAGGCGGCCACGCCCTCGCCGCCGAAGAAGGCCGGTGACGTCAACGGCGGCGGCGGCAGCAGCCCGCCTGCAGGAGCAGCCACGAAGCGCCGTACGGGCTGCAATGCCTGTGCGGGGGGCCAAGATACGCTCCACGAGCTGCTGGTTGAGGTGAGGGCAATGCAGGCATTGTTCAGGCAATTACAAACCCAACCTTTCAGCGTGCAGCTGCATGGTTCTTTTCGGTCGATGTGGATGGAACGCACAGTGTTTGCTGGCAAAGACTCTGCAGCAGTACAACACAGAGCACGTTGCAGCAGTTGTCTACAATGCTCAAAGTGTCAGAAGTCCGGATCGACATCCTGGATATCCTGAAGCTCACGGTTCTTGAGGCGCATTGCTTGAGACACTCTGCAATGTAAGGCATTCTCTGTCATGCAAAAGCCTGGCGATAGAGAACTCTGATTTTTGTGCTGCTAATAGATGCAAGGCTGGACTTTTGTGCCGCAGAACAAGCGGCTGCGGGGTTTCGTGGACGTCGCCATCATGAAGTGGGACCTCAAGCTGGCCTGCGACTACATCGTCGCAGTCTGGGAATTCAAGCATGCCATCGCTGAGAATGACTACGACAAGAACGAGATGCAGGTGTGCATCGGTCTGAAAGTGTCTTGAAGCACTGGCACATGCACTGGTGGATGTGGTGGTGTGTGACTGAATCGCCAACTGATTGGCTCGCAGGCGCTGGCCGAGGCATTTGCTGCTCTGGTGCGCAACGCATGCCGCGGCGTCATGCAGCGCAGCGTGCACGCCATCCTCATGGCGCGCAATTTCGCGGTAATGCTCACATCCTGCTCACATCAGCAGAGAAGGCATTGCATTCGTGGGTGCATCACACGTCTCTCATCAGCTGTGTTCTTCTTCAATCGCCGATGGTCTTACTTGCAGGCTGTGTACCGCTGCGAGCTGGACAAGGACGCCGCCAACCACATTTACAAGACCTACGGGGAGAAGAACGAGGAGAAGGTGAGTGCACGACGTTGCTCACCTTGGTGATTGTGCGGACGATGTGCTATTCTTGGCAGAACAGCAGCCCTTGAGCCAGCAATGTGAAATCTTGCTTGGCAACTGCCTTATTCTTCCCTGACACAGAAACAATCGGCAGATCAACCGTTGGCTGTTATCGAAGCCTGCCATGTTGTAGGTGGAGGCGAAGGACGTGGTGGGGACATACGTGCGCGTGTACGCGGGCCAGTTTCTGAGCGACCCACACGGCGTCCTGGACAACACGCTGGAGACGTTCAGCGCCATCGCCGCCGCCACCGTGCCGGAGGCGTGCTCGATGCAGCAGTCCGAATTCTGCCGCACGCTGCTGGTGCGCTTCATGTACATCGTCTGTCATTCGACCAGTTTTGACTGTTCGGCCGTGCAACGCAGACGGCCGCGACAGGATGGAGACACTTCCATGTGATTGGGGTGTTTCGCTTTGACGACCGGTGGAACAGTCCCGCAAGAAGAGTCCACAACTCCGACCACTCGACCAAAACAAACCTGCAAACCATGCTCACATGCAGAACGCGCTCAGCGGCACCGCCACCTCGTGGAGCAGGGACCTGGGCGTTTTGGGCATTACGCTGGACAGCCTGGCGATTCAGCAGGCGGCCGCTGAGCTCAGGAATTCCGGCCCCAATGCTGCTGGCAGCCTGCTGGCGGGCATTGTGCAAGCGGCAAGTACAGCAGACTTCGAGCCCTGATTAGATGTCGACATCTCTGCGGCTCCTCCCTGCAGTTCCTCAAGCGCTGCGTTTCAGCTCCAGAAGGTTGTGCATGAGGAACAATGCACAGAGTGGGATGGACTTGGGGACACAGGTCGGAAGGAAGCTGGCGATGTGCTCACAGCTCTTGACAGGAGTTCTGACACGAGACGCGGCTGCAAACGTGACAACGTAGTCTGTTTAATTCTCCAGGCAGAAGAGGGTGCGGGCACCGCGAAGCTGGCGTCGGCGGAGGAGGATGTGGCGGCCAGCACGCTGCTGGTGTCCCTGCCGCAGCATAGCACAGCGGCATCGCTACTGCCGGAGCGCAACATCTTCCTGTACAACCTGGATGCGGGTGTGCACAGCCTGGTTATGTATCGCCTTGCCGTATGCCATACTGCCGTGGTGGTCAGACTGCAATAAATCAGGACGTTGCATGCTTGCACCGCCTTCATGCTGTGCGCCTGACTTCTTGCAGCTTGCGTGCGGCTGAGCATCAGGATGAAATATGATTGCCGATCATCGCCGATCGGATCAACAGAGCACCCCCTGATAGCGGCTTGGGCCTTGCAGTCGCAAGCGCACTGGCGACGGTGCTGGGGAACAACAGGGCGGGCGTCTTCCTGGGGTTCTTTCGCGCCACTGGCCTCAGGATGGAGTCTTATATGCAACTGGGCTTCGAGCACCTCAAGCGCGAGATCGCAGGCTTTGCACAGAGGCAGAAGGGTCAGGAGGCCGTGGCTCCTCTAGAGAAGTGGGAATTTATCATGCTGAAGCACATGACGCAGGAATGCGACAAGCCCTGACGGCAAATTGCTCGGGCTTTTGAGAACGAGACTTGGCAGAACCGTTTGTTTGTACCACATGTCCCTTTAGCTGTCACAAACACAGGACAACAGCCTGGTGGGCTTCAGTCGCAAGCCCTCGGTCGCTGGTTGAGCTGGCCGCACAATGCACATTTTGTCACGCGGTCCAAGCAACCTACGATCCGTTGTGCTGCCATGGGTTAATGCCAGCCAGTGCTTTGTAAGGCGACACAACGAAAGTGACAGATTCACGACAGGAGAATTCCCTGCCACCGTGCACAAATTCAACTGACGGTCCTGGAGTGCGGCACGTACGGGTAAAAAAAGGGTATCGCTTTGCACTCAGGGTGCTCTGCACTTTCGACTATCTCCGCCAGCGCGCTTTCTTGGTAAGTTGCTGAGCGCCCAGCAGCACGCCAGGACCGCGTTGACCGCCATGTGCTGGCATGTCCCGTGGGGCGTGTAGCAAGGAGCAGGGCTAATCACGAGCCTGCTGGAGCTAAGCCCTGACGATTGCTCATTAAAACCTGTCATAGCGTGACTGTCTTCACATAGCAAAACAGGCAGCGCTTCCGCTGGCCGCTTGCTAGGTGTCGGAACATAGTCCACTGATGCATTCTGTGAATTTATAACGAACACGATGTCTTGTGTGCTGAGATAATTGACATTATGCCATGTCGAGGACCCATAGGGTTTCGGGTAGAATGGGAATTCTCGCAGCCCAAAAGCTGGCACGTTCCTTGTTTTAGCATCAGAACTCAGTTTGCAAACTTCGATCCTTCGCTCTAACTTGTAATCTAACCAGCAGCCCGCGACCTACTACCGCTTACCTAGTGCCTTGCACGGCCTCTGCTAGCCAACCCCCGATACCCAAGCGAACGGGGTATTGCTGACGGTTGATCCAACCCGCCCGGGGTGGTTTCTCTACGCATTAGCCTTAGACAAACAGGCAACTGTTTCATTTGGTTTCGGTGGTTTCGCTCGACTAGATCAAAAAGGGCCCTCCACACCCTCTGCATCGCGTAAATCAGACGTCACTTGTACCTGTACAGCGTGACTGTACCGGATCATTGTGACTGATCATCATGATCATCGTGACTCACATGCCAGCACTCGAATCAGTGGACATCAGCTGCCTTCGCTTCACCCAAAGCATCAGGTTACTGATCCCTGTCCTCGTTCCTCTACCAGTGGCGAGGTATAACATGTTAGGGGTAACGAGGGTAACGTGTTACCCTGCGCTGGAGCTGCAGGCGTTACCCCTAACATCTGAACAACGTTTTGTTACCTGACACGTTAGGGGTAACGTTGTGGGTGGTGCAGGGTAACGGTTAGGGGTAACGTGACCTTCCAGGCTGAATCGTTACATAACGAAAACCTCACAACTCATCAACGATACAAGCATATCAGAGAACATCCTGCAACAAGCCATATCGGTGGCATCGCACAGTCTCCTTGCACGCCCACCCGAAGGTGCTGTCGCATTCCCGCTACAAATGGTGGAAGCCACTCAACTGTCACCCTGGCTGCTCAGTCCATGGCCTCCTTCATCAGAGCCGTTGCCCTGCGCTTGGCTGCTGCCCTGTCGGCCAGCGGCGCCGCCTCCTGCTTCACTGCCGCCTGTCGCGCCGCTGTGCTGCCCCTCGTCCTCACGACCTGCGGTTCAAAAGTTCAGTGGCATGAATCGAGGCCTCTCGTGTATTGCATGCTTCCAAAAGCTCTCGACTCATGGGCGAGCTCCGTCTCCCCTTCAAGTTCATGAGTGCCCCATTATGCGCGAGCGGCACCAACAACATGTGCGATTGACGTGCGCCGTGCGGCATCAATCCGAACGTGTTTTCGAAGCAAGCCGAGATGAGTCTTGCGAATTGCCAGAATGTCACACCGAATGGATGATGCAGGTCTGCTGGAGTCTGGACCCTGTCAACTGCACCCACCTTGGTGCGCTCCTTCACGTTGGCGTCCGCCTGGCCGTCGGCGTCCTCCTCCTCCGCCCGCTTGCGCTTGTCCGACCCTGCGGCCTACAGGCAGAAATTCCAAAGTTCGTCAATGAATACAGCCCAGGGTGCGCGTCGGCCACTATTGTCGACGAAAACTGCTTTGCTTGCCAGGGCGGCCACGGGCTTGTGCGGCACCAGCAACCTGTGCAAGTTCAAGCCATTCGTCCCCTTGACGCCCGACATCGGTTGCAACCCTCCGAGCTGCATCCAGTGCACCCGCAGGGCATGACACGGCGGGCCCATCGTGAGCGAGAGCGGCCCATTGACGTACGGACGCAGCGCCATGTGTCCAGCATCCAACCCGAATGCGTTTCCAGAGCTGAGGTGGGTCCTGCGAGTTTGCCAGAATGTTGCACTCAGCCAAAATGCAGGTCTGCTGAGGTCTGGACCCTGTCAACTGCACCCACCTTGGTGCGCTCCTTCTTGCTGGCGCCAGGCGCCGATGCGTTGCCGGCCTCGCCGTCGCTGGTGTCTTTGGCCACCTCCACCGCCTTGCGCTGGTTTGGCACTGCGCTCTTGAGAAACTGCAATTGCGCCATCAATGCCGCTGGACAGGATAGGGTTCAGTGTCATTGGTGTCAATGCAGGGGTGAAACTGCACACAATACTTGTGTAGCATGAGCAATCGACTCTGCGGCTTCGCACTGACCACCTGCTTGAAGCACATGTGACTTTCAAAGGTTGAGGCACAGCAGGCAAAAAAATGACCTTTGCCATAAGCCCAGCGTCACACGGCTGCTGGCTGATGTACCGTACGGCGGCGGCAGTCTGCTGAGATTTGGCCGACGCAGCCGGACCGTCCTTGGCCGAGGCTGTGCTGCCTGGAGTCGGCACATGCGGGTGGTTGGTGGCAGTCATGCGTGGCATGAGGTGATGCAGCTGCCTAGAGTTGCAGGCATAACAGACAGTCAATTAGCTAGGCTGACATAAGACTGACATTTAGCTGTGTTGCCCACCTGATGCCGGCGCCACAGTGGCAGCTGCCTTGCCGCAAGCGGCTTGCATAATGGATGCAATGGCATCAGCCTGGACGGTGACACAAAGAGGCGTCACCGCTTGCAAAGTCGCGAAGATCATAACTTGAGACAGCGATGAACAGCCAGCAGCAGTTTGGCAGAACAGATGGTACAGACATAAATCTGCGCAGATCCGGCACATGAGCACCATACCTGCGGCGCGGCAGCGCGCCATGAATTAGCGGCTGAGTGCTGTGAGGATTACCTCCAGCTAGTGCTCAACGACCTGCAACGCAGAGTTTAGGGGCGCTGAAGTCTCAACAGATCCAACGCCCACAGTCTTGCTGGCAGGAAATACAGCATCTGCATTGCGGTCACGGCGCCGCAATGCGCTGTCAGATCTGCCATCTGAGTAGCGTGTGTGCATGAAGCATCGATATCCCGTGCACCAGTACTCAACAGCTGAGTCCAGACACACACTGAACAGGTCCACAGCGCAGGCTGCTGCATAACGCAGCCACAAGATGTCTGCTGGGATGCGCCGCTGGCCCTGGAAATCAGTGGTGCAGAGCATCCCACACCGAGGGCTGATGCGCAGGCGAGGCTACTGAAGCAGATGTTGAGGGAGCACGGACCTGTCTGCGCTTGCTGCAGAGGTCGGCAGAGGTTGCTTCTGGGCCAGACGCATCAGTCACACCCGGCCGCACCCTTCAGCATGGCAGCTGTTGCTGCATTGGCCGTGCATTCGGAGGCTTGCTGCTGAGAGACGATCGCTGTGCCAGGTGAGGCGCTAGGCCCTGCCGCAGAGGCTTGCGAAGGTAGCAGGCAGACATCCCAACGAAACGGGCAGACCCAAAGCCGCACACGCAGAGCGTAGCGTCAGCAAGTTGCTGTGCGGGCGCAGCAGTAGTGTGTGCACTACGAGTGGGCTGGCGCGACATCGGGAGCTCCAGACAAAGACACAAATGCTGCCGGACGCCAACAGCTGGTAGCTGGGATTCGAAGCCCTCCATGAGAATACCAGAATGGAATCCCGCGGAGGTCATCCCGCGGAGGTCATCAGGGCGTGGAAACGTGTCGTCGATGCCGTGCGCCGCGACGCTGCCACAACAGTGCCGCCGCCTGCCTGTGCTTGACCGCTCAATTTTCTGGCACGTTGCACAGTTCCAGAAATATTGCGAGATCGAATGCGCAGCGTCAGCCATGCTTGCGAGTGTTATGCTGAAGTATCTGCAGCAGAGGCGAAGTGATGAACCACGAAGGGCAAGCGTTGTAGTTGTATGGCAGTTTCTACAGAGTTCCAACAGGCACGTGTGCGCGCAAGTGCCTCGAAGCTGACCGGGCGACTGATTTGCTACCAACTGATACTGTAACACCCGCGCGGGTGAGGATGGTCACAGATTATATCACCAGTTGAGACCGCCTGAGACCGTTCAGCAAGATGCAGTGGTAAACGGCATCATATTTGGTACCAGACTCCATGGATATGCAGGGCACGGTGATGGCGGCGATCGTCATCTGCACGCAAGGGTGCCGCCTGAAGTAGGCGGCACGCTTCTGGTCACAGGATTGCTGCGTCCGGCAGACGTGCCAACAATGTACATGTGGTGCCGTGGGGACAGCCTCGCAGTGATGCTCCACCCTGATTGGCGTGATTTGTAAGCGTAATGATTGTGACAGCACCGGGTTGCCATGATTTTGCAGTCGTGAATCACAATGCCGACGCCGCATTGGACACTACCTTTAAATGAGAAGGAATCGCACACACAAACAAAACCCTTCTCCATGACCATGCAAAATTAGTGGTTCAAGGCGTCCCCAGGCGCAGCTGCATGGTTGTTGCGGTGAGACGTCTCTGCTGGGTCGGCCTGAGCAGCAGCGTTTCTGCTTGCTTGCCCGCCATCTGTCGTGTTCTGACTCAGCGATCGGGTACCCTGGTGTGCATCGCTCACCGGCGCATGCAGACCTTGCTCCAGGTTCTCCTCGCGGGTTCTACTGCTGAGCTGTATTGGTGCTGCCGGCGGCGGGAGCAGGTTCCTTTCCCAGGCCGCGGGTCTTAGGCACAAGCCTCTTCGTTCAGGCTGGTCTGCCCTCGCCTGCACCGCCGTCTGGCGGAGAGCGGGCATGACTCTATGACTCTGCATCTGTGGCGGGGGCCTCGCCTGCATGTCCTGGTTCACTGGAACACCTACGGCCAGGTCCGCCCTTAGTGCCGCCCAGTGCGCCCGTTTCCCTGCGATGGGAAGCGGTTGCCTTGGGATGTACTTGGCGGATACCTTCTGGCCCGGTTTGGGCAGTTGTTGGCGTTGTGGTCTGGCCGCTTGCAAAAGCTGCAGCGTCTTTTTTTTAAGAAATACCAAGATATCCATCACCATCAATTAAACCACTTATCATATACAAAAATTAAAATAAAAATAAAATAAAAATCCATAATAATTTATCGTAAGTAACTTGAAAAGCTTTTTAGTTAAGGTTTATTAATAAGTTAGTAGTAAAAATCCTTCTACGAATTTGAATAAAGGATTTTTATAACAGCTGGTTTGTTGATAAAATTAAGGTTCTGGTGGTCGTCGATGGACGTGATGTTGCATCTGTGTGTCAAATGAATATCTTTTTCGTGGACGTCACACGATGCACCTGCCAGCATGTCGTGAATTCACGCATATCACGATGAACATGTCAATCGATGTCATCGCTGCTTGCCTCATATGACGACTCGTGCATTCTGACGTCAAATAACGCACAGACTACTGGCGTCCATTTGCGGCGATGCTGCTGATGTCAACTGACGTGCCTGGTATGCAGGCGTCGTGCGGCATTCAGGAGCAGCCGCAGCAAGTGGCGCGGATGCCTTTGACAATCTGGTGACGTTTTGCGGAGCAATTCGGCCATTGACATCATAGAAGGCTTCCGCTGTTTCGCCATGGATATATACAATGATGCTGGAGGTTATATCCGCCTCGTTCGAGATATATTTGAGCATTACATGTGCCCTAGAACTGATGCTAGAGGCTGCAACCACGCACTCCCACTGCCAGCAAGCGTGCAAACAATTCGGGTGCGGCTGTTGCACTCTCAAGGGATACATTGCCAACCGAATTGTGTGCCGCAGCTGCGCCGATCACAAAAAGCTGAAAATATCATCAACGAAGCACACAAGTGCCGACACCCATGCCGACGCCAAGCGCACCCGCCAGAGCTGCCATCGCCGCTTGGTCACAACCGCTGGCGCCCTACGTAGGGTATACCCTGCTGCAGGCCATTTTCAATCGTGTGCTTCATGTACGGCCACCACCTGCAAGAGCATGCCGTCACACTTTAAAGTTGATGCGTGGCATGAGGTGATGCAGCTGCCTAGAGAATTGCAGGCATAACAGACAGTCAATTAGCCAGGCTGACATCAGGCTGACATTTATCTGTGTTTTCCACCTGATGCCTTCGCCATGGGAGCTTGCACAATGGCAGCTGCCTTGCCGCAAGCGGCTTGCATAATGGACGCAATGGCATCAGCCTGGAGGGTGACACAAAGAGGCGTCACCGCTTGCAGAGTTCGAGCTTCGGAAGCCCTCCATGAGAATACCAGTATGAAATCCAGCGGATGTCATTCACTTCAGGCCCCCCACATGTTGCCACACCCGTCTGTTTCCGATGACTGTCAGAGTCCTCCATTGATGGACGCCGTCGATTTGCGATCACAACGTGCGCGGCAAGTAACGCAGGCGGTGCGCTGGCGTCATTTGCCGCTGCAAGACTGGTCTATCAGCGGATGCAAGCGCTGCAGATGCGTGAAATGACATCGATACATCTTGTGTCATTTGGATCTCATCAGCGCGGACGTCAATCGACATCATGGGGCCTGGCGCCCGCTGACACTGGGTGTCTTCTGACGCGCTCTCAATTGACATTGATCGATATCCGAAAGGGATATCATGACGATTGACGTCAGTGAGATTGCTCATCTATCTGCGCGACCGCCATATTGATGCTGATCGACGCCCTTCACAAACTACTAGTACTACTACTACTAGTACTACTAGTACTACTAGTACTACTAGTACTACTACTACTAGGCTAGAGACGTTACTAGCGGCTGAGAACAATTTGTTTGATTGTAGGCAGGCTTGGAGGTTGAAGAAGAAGAAGAAGATGGTAGTTGCCTAGTAACACAGGTGTCCGCCCCTTGAAAGGAGTTCGGAAGGGCTCTCGGGCAACAAAGGGCGCTGCCCCTCGGGACAAGTTGCCTTGTGACGCACGTGTCCGCGCCTTGAAAGGAGATTCGAAAGGGGCGGGTGAACTTCTCCACGAATCGTTGGCAATCAAGCTTCTCCCATGGGCGGATTCAAAGATGGTCTCGACTGCATTTGCCAGTGCAACCGCTGCCATACACGCGCGGTTACATGGTGGCGCCGACCCCGATCATTGTGGAGGATCACCCCACCGACTCGCAAAAGTGGGTGGTGCTGCACCGTGATGGCAAGTGCTATGCCCAACAGCCCATGCGATGGCCCAGGCAGCAGCAATAGCCCAAACAGAGCAGCCAGTGCATCATGCAGACGAGATACAGCAGCCGCTCGTCCTGCCAGGCTTCCTGAACGGGTGCCCTGCATGATTACTTTTAAACCGCGGCGCTGCAGCCAACCTGATGAACCCAGTCACGGCTGAAAGACTCCAGATCCAACTCCCGCAGATCGTTCCAGAAATTTCCCGTGAACCTTGGCTCACGGTCGGATACGATGGACAAGGCCATGATCCTTGAAGACGTTCTCGAAGAATAGCTTGGCGGCGCCAACCACCGTCACTGTCGTCTGCGTCGGGATCAGTATGACCATTTTGGACAAGCGGTTGACCACCACCATCAAGGCGTCGTTGCCTCTTTGCGTCTCTGGCAGCTGGGTGATAAAGTCTGTGCTTACACTCTGCCAGTAAAATTCCGGGATGTCCAGGCTCTGGAGCAGCCCTGCCTTTCTCATGTTGCTGGGCTTGTTTCGTTGGCAGAAGCTGCAGGTTTTGATGTACAATTTCACTGCCAGTAGAATATTTTCTGCAGTGCTGCCAGGGTTTTGTCAGTCCCCAGGTGTCCGTGCAGGGGTGTGTCGTGATACTCAGACAGGAGTGTGTCTGCCGGATAACTGCTACGTTGGGTATGTACAGTCTGTCTTCATAAAACCAGAGACCATCGCGCTGCCTGAACTTGCCGTCCTGGTTTGGCTGGTCCGCCATGTTATTGACCAGTGAGTCCAGTTCGTAGCCCTGCAGGATGTCTCTTTTGATGCGCGGGTCCACCTCGGCGAATGAGATGGCACCTGCCGCCATGTGGTCCGGCCGTTTTGACAAGGCGTCCGCAACCACGTTTTCTTGCCGGATTTATACCTAATCTCCAGATCATAGGCGGCAAGGAGCTCCGTCCATCTGACCTGTCTTGATGAGAGATTTGGCTGCGTCATGAGGTACTTTAGTGACATGTGGTCTGTGTAGACCACCACTTTCCTGCCCAGCAGATAGCATCGCCACTGCCGCAGTGAGTGGATGATTGCCAATGTTTCCCGCTCATGCGTCGCTTACCCTTGTTCCGCCGGGCTGAGCTTTCGTGATTCGAAGGCCACCGGGCGAAGCTTGCCTTCGTATTCCTGTTGGAGCACAGCGCCTATTGCGTAGCCGCTCGCGTCTGTGGTTACCACGAAGTCGCCGTGTGGGTTTGGCGTCAGGAGGATTGGTGCCGAAGTGACTGCAGCCTTTGAGGCCGATAAACGCTACTTCATGCCGCAGCTCCCATTTGAAAATGATACCTTTGACGGTCAGATCCGTTAGGGGCGCTGTTATGAAGGAGTGTTTTAAGATGTATCGCCTGTAGAAATTGACCAGCCCGAGGAACGACCGCACCTCTGTCGGGTTCCTAGACTCGGCCATTTCCTGATGGCGTCCATCTTGCCTGGTTCCACGTGGATGCCTCGTGCTCCCACCATGTGTCCCAAGAAGTTCACCTCTGTCTTGGCGAAGTTGCATTTGCTTAATTTCGCGTACAGTTGGTTTTCCCTCAACACCGACAAGACCTTCTTGAGTTGTGTGGTGTGCTCTTCCGCCGTCCGGCTGTAGATGAGGATATCGTCAAGATACACCACCACGAAGTCGTCTAGAAACGGCCGTAGGATATCGTTCTTGAGCGTCATGAACGTAGCTGGCGCGGTCGTCAGACCGAATGACATGGCGGTGCACTCGAAGTGTCCGTACCTAGTTCGGAAAGCCGGTTTGGGAATATCTGGGGGGTATATTAGGATCTGGTTGTACCCCTGCCGCAGGTCGAGCTTGCTGAAGACCTTGGCCCCGTGCAGCCTGTCTAGCATGTCGTCTGTCAGCGGCAGCGGGTACCTGTTTTCACCGTCATCTTGTTCAAGGCCATGTAGTCCACATGTGCACACACAGCCGCATGCTGCCCTCTTTCTTCTTTACAAAGGGAATGGGTGCTCCCCATGGTGACTTGCTTGGCCTGATCAGACCTTTCGATGATAGGTCTGCGAGTTGTTTCTTCAGCTCGTCCAGCTCCGCATTCGAGAGCCGGTAGCACGGTCTTGAGATGGGACGGCTGTCAGCTTCCAACTCGATCCGATGGTCCACTCTGGAAGGCGGCGGGTGATCTGGCAGCTCATCTGGGAATACATCCGCAAAGTGCCTCAGCAGTTTGGACATCTTCTGGCAGATCTGTTGCCGCTTTCCCAACCGAAACCTCATTGAAGTGGACTACCCCCAGGATCGTGTCCTTGCAAGGCGGCTCGGAATGGTACCCCAGAGATCGCCATTGACGTTCCTGGGTCAGTTTCGGGTGGTGGTTCCGCCTGTGCGGGCACCTCCACTGGTCTGTCGGGATCTGTTGCAGGCACAGCCGTCACGCGGCACCGCCAGTCCACTGTAGGATTGATGCCCGCCAGAAAAGGCATGCCAGCACAGCCTCGTGCTGGCTCCTCGGCATATCTGGGACAAAGAAGTTCCTGACCGTCTCAAACAGGCTCTCGCCGTGCCCCAGGTCGGATGTCAGGTTCACTCCTCTTGCCTGCTTCATGCAGGTACTCTCAGAACCGTCTGCCAAGACCACCTTGATAGCGGGGCGCTGAATGCCAGCACAGGCACCAACCTGCGCATGTCCACAGCATACCACCCGCAGACAGACGGGCTGACAGAACGAGCCAACAGGACGGTCGAACAGGTCCTGAGAAATTTCGTGAACGACACCGTTGACGACTGGGACGAGCACATTGCCGCGGTACAGTTTGCTCTGAACAATTCGCAGCAAGCGTCAACCAAGAAGACACCATTCGAGTTGGTGTATGGCAGGCACCCTCTCATACCAGCTGCCCTGTTAGGGACAACCGACACGGCGGTGCCCGCTGCAAACTCGTTCCTCAACACACGGGCCGCCGACATCAAGCTGGCCAAGAAACACTTGAAGGAAGCACAAGAACGGCAGGCACGATCCGCCAATAGAACCCGCAGGGATGCTGAGTTCAAAGTTGGGGACCTTGTCAAGCTGTCAACCGAGCACACCTCCCTCAATGTCGGGCCAGCCTTACAAGCTCAAGGCGAGGTTTGCTGGACCCTTCAAAGTGCAGCAGGCAGTCTCAAAGACAGCCTATCGGTTAATACTACCACAAGACTGGACAATCCACCCAGTATTCCACATCAGTAAACTACTGCCATTCCACAAAACCAATGCCTTCCCAGGCCGACCCCAACCAATAAAGTTGTCCTCAATGAAGGAGCACCAGCGCGACTCCTGGGTGTACAGCCTGGAGGATGTGCTGGACCGGTGGGAAGTGCGCAACAAAGATGGCAGTATCACTGTGGAATACCTGATCAAATGGGAGGGATACAACGATACGTTCAAGCAGCTGAATGCGGCGGCGAGGAGATTTGTGAAGGAAAAGACATGGTGACCATGATGACGATACGGCGGAAATCTCGGCGGGGGAATTCGGATTAAGCCCGGGACGTGGCATTGTTGGAGTGGGGGAGAACGTAGCAAGCGGCAAAGCAACAGGGCTACTCACGAGCCTGCTGGAGCTAAGCCCTGACGATTGCACATTAAAACCTGTCATAGTTGAGTGACTGTCTTCACATAGCAAAACAGGCAGCGCTTCCGCCGGCCGCTTGCTAGGTGTCGGAACATAGTCCACTGATGTATTCTGTGAATTTATAACGAACACGATGTCTTGTGTGCTGAGATAAGTGACATTATGCCATGTCGAGGACCCATAGGGTTTCGGGTAGAATGGGAATTCTCGCAGCCCAAAAGCTGGCACTTTCCTTGTTTCAGCATCAGAACTCAGTTTGCAAAACTTCGATCCTTCGCTCTGACTTGTAATCTAATCAGCAGCCCGCGACCCACTACCGCTTACCTAGTGCCTTGCACAGCAGCCTCCGCTAGCCAACCCCCGATACCCAAACGATCGGAGTACTGCTGACGGGTGATCCAACTTGCCCCCGGGGTAATTTCTCTACGCATTACCCTTAGACAAACAGGCAACTGTTTCATGGCGGGCCGTGCATGCTGCCTACAGGCGGCACTCTACACGTGAAAGAGTCCCTTTACCACAGCGGTAAACCATGGGCTACCACGGTATACCCTGCTGTTGTGGTGAACCACAGAGTGTAGCCCGGTGATACCATGGGCTGGCACCGGTGCGGACTAGTGGCTACGGGGCGCTGACCGGGCATGGCCGGTCCCGGCTGCACCACCACAGCCTGATCCTGAGCATCACCAGCTTACCGGCCGCCAACCAGCGGCGGAAAGACAGCTACGTGCGCGTCGGCATGTTCCAGGCGCCGTCAGCGGCGGACCTCGACGCGCGGGAGACCAGTCCCAGGTGTGCTGACATGGCTGCGGGCCACACCTAGCGCTCAGCACCCAATGAGCCTTATCCAGCACCCAGCGGCAATGCAAGGAAGAGCTGAAACATGCACTCAGTGGGGTGGGCGCGGCGTCATTGCAGTGTTCTGCTGCGCATCACCTGACATGTGACGTCAATGCCATCATCTGTCATCTATACTTCTGCTGCCTCTACGTCATGGGCCATGACTCATGGCGTCACATTTGACGCACAGCGCGTTATTCAACACCTCTGATACCGGTAATTCGGTCCCGCAGATGGGTTGCGTTTGGCCGTGAAGCCTTTCACGAGAGCCAGCGCGCGCTGCTGGCGTCGTACGTCGACCTGAGCAACAGGTTATAACCTGTGCAGCTACTGGTTTCGAAAAGGACTAGTCCAGCGTGGTTTCCTTGGGCACAACGAGACACATCGGTGCATAGGTCTGCGTGCAGCGCACCTGCGTTGCAGCCTCGGCGCTTGTGGCGGGCTGTCTTCACAGCCTGAAACTGCAGCGCTGTGCTTCGCTCGAGTTATGAGTGGAGAATTCACATGTGTTGGCCATGCAGGGTCAGCTGCATCAGCTGGACGTGATCCGGCAACCTCACAGATCACGCTTGCTTCAAGCATTCCTTCATTCATGCCTTGGTGGTCGCCTGCATCGCAGGTGCTGCCGTTCCTGTGCCACGACGGCGTCACGCGGCACATGCGGCTGTCGCTGTTCGTCTACCCGTGCGACCTGATGGAGGGCTACAAGGTCTCAAACATCCGACAATGGACGTGGCGCAGCACGACGCGCAGCGACCTGTTCACCATGGCGCTGCCGTCCGAGTTCGACCAGCCTGACCCGCAGCCGCCGCCAGTGCGCCGCACGCAGGAGCTCATGCGCCGGGTGCGTGTTGCTCTGCCATCGTTCCCTCTGCAGGCCAGATCCTGACAATGTGTGCTCATATTCGCAGGTGTCAGATCATGTATGCTTGGCAGCGCCAGCTTGGCCGCCGTGCGCGAAGAGAATGGGGACAATGGCGGGAGAATGAAACATCAGACGACAGCGACCTTGATTTGACTGGCAGCGGCAGGAGGTGCAGCAGTGATGGCAACGAGCTTCATGCAGTTATGTATGTGCATACCGGCAGAAACATCGATGATCTCATTGTGGGCTTGTGCTGTGGTGAACCGGTGTCGGTGATGCACTAAACCACAGCCATATCACGTGTGATTCATCCTGTGCGGCACACAGTATACCCACAAGGGTAAAACACAGCTAGATGAGGTGAACCACCCGCAGTATAACACTGTCGCTGCTCTGGTGAACCGCAACCGTACACTACAACAACCCGGCAATACCACGCGGGGTGTACCACGCGGCAGCCCTTGGTATACACTACTACCCCCGGGTAAACCATCGGCGGTATACCACAGCAGCAGCAGTGGTACCACGTCCCACCTGGTTTACCATGGTGCCGGCACCATGGTATCACCTGCAGTAAACCTACTAGGTATACCACAGCAAATCCTTGTAGAGACGGCACGATCATGGCCATCCGCCAACTAACCCACATCGCGACGCTGGACGTCTTTTTAATGTGCGTTTTGTCGTGTTCAAGACCATGGAAGACATGCCCATCAATGCCGGCAATGTATGCCAAGAGCTGCCAGGCCATGAGCCGAGTCAACAACATAGCCTTCTAAGCTTGCCAGCCTGGACATGATCCCACATGCTTGCAGCTGTTGCACAGTCAACGCGGCAGCTCTGCCTGAACTTGCTTTGTTCTCGACTGCAGGGCATTAAATCTCATCCCGAGAGCATCATCATAGACAACGGGAAGACGATCATCAACTCCTTGTGACGCGTCGCATGCCTGCTGGTCTTTACATTGCAAGACTCATGTTGCAGCTGTGTGTTCTGCGTTTTCGAATCAGTACGCTCAAGCAACGGACACGAGCTGCTAAAAACAAGACCGTCCCAGCATGACCCCTGTCTGCCACTGTCCTCCACAGACTCCGCATGGCACAAACTGACTGACCCGCTCTCTTCGACGTTGTTCACAACTCAAATCAGATAACTTCTCACTCAGCAGAATTCAACTTGATGTGCTGCAGCACGCAGAAATGCCATTCTAAGAGCCGGCCTAGGTGGAGGCCGGCAAGAAGGGTGGTGCCATCAGCGGCAGGGCTTCGCCTGAGGAGCGGCACGTGAGTTCCTGTTGCCACAATTTATCTTGTTATGCAGCTGCAACATCTCAATGAACCAATTCCGTACGTCGCCCCGCTGAGAGACAAGCTTGTCCCTGCTGTTGGACATCGTGCGCAAGCCCAGACAGCCGACTTGCCTGAATGCAGGAGCGTGCTCAGAAGGCGGGCGACAAGCAGCGCAAGGGCTCATCGGAGTGTTCTTATCAAGCTCGTGTGCCACTCTTCGCCAGTTTGCTGGTGATGCACAGCCATGTTGACCATTACTAATAATAAGTTATCCATGTATATTGCAGCCATAATATTTGTAGAACGACCAGCGATTCTTGGTCCACCCATATATACATGCAGTCGTGTGTGATATAGCGTCAAGTTCAAGTTGCAATTTCAGAGCTTCCGACACACATTGTGTATCTCATCCCCGGGGACATGTTTTCCAGGTCTTCACCAAGATACAGCTCGTACCCGTGTTGCTCCAGTACAGAAGCCCAAAGCAAAAGGCAATAAGGGGAATGCACGTAATGTAGTGCGATTCTTTCAATGCACTTCACACAGCATATTCTAATGCTGTGCTAGGACGGAGACAGTACTGACAACTCTTGTTTCATAGTAGTATTTGCCCCTTGTCAATCGACCATTCGCACATCCCACCGTTGTGCTGCGAATTATCCTTACTCTGCCAGAACACTTACCACTCGTCACATTGAATTCTGCCACTTGAACCATATGACCAAGGTTTCTGCCAAACCTGTTGCACGATATCTGGCGCGAGTCACAACGGATCACCAAACGCCAGCCAGATCTGCGGATTTTGAACTGGGAAGTAGGAAGTAGGGAATGCCCTCGCAGGTGATTGGCAATCAGGCCGCGGCCGCATCTTCCGGAGCGACGCGCAGATTGCGATCGATCCA
>JAABUW010004978.1_pt1 | contig 17704 bp, 21 predicted proteins | sample 5560081 | NCBI WGS metagenome assembly JAABUW01 (sample SAMN10711882, study PRJNA513363) | rock metagenome | isolation source: Antarctica rocks | place: Antarctica: Victoria Land, Knobhead sud | reverse complement strand
GGAGGAGAGTAAGAAGGGGGAGTATCAGCTTTATTCAAAGAGAAGCTGATGAACATGAACAGAGCGAAGGTGACAAGAGATTAGAGGTAGTGATCAAGCTAGAATAGCTCGAGATTCTAGGAAAGGTGACGTTGTGGAGATACACCGCGCGGTCGAGTGACAAGGAATACACTTGGAGCTGAAGCGGAATCCCGCTCACCTGACAAACACCACCAAGAACGGGAGATTCCCCCTCTTTGCCATCCTCACCGCCCTCCCCACCACAGCTCTCCCGATCCCCCGCACGCTCGTCTCTCCAAATGGCAGCGACTGCCTCGTAGGCGACGATGACGTTCCTCCCGAGAAGTGAGGTGAGGTGGGCGTTTCTGGAGAGTGGGGAGGTGAGCGGGAACGAGCACCTTTCTCTTCGGTGTTGTATGATGTGGGAGCACGGGTGGTGGAACATGCGGGGATGAGGGGATCGTGCGCGGTGTCGGATGGGGGGACCATCAAGCGTCGAAGATTCTGGCAGCGCGATCAATCGCGGAGCGAGAGGGAGGCGAGTGTCCAATTTGGGGGGAGTAGTCGGTGAGACATGTCGGATGGCGGAGGTGAAACCTGGCAAAAGTCGCGCATCGCGTCCACCGGAATCATCAGAATTTTTCCACTGATTTTCCAGTCGCGTTGTCAAGGTCATGGACGTCCCATCTATTGCAGCATGATTCGTATAGTCCATTGTCCAGTCATCTCCGTGTATATAGGAGCAGTGAAGGTCATGAGGAGGAGGCTGGGGATTGAGAGAAATACTACAGAATTGTCCGGTATATGCCATTATGGGGCGAAGAGTCAAGCTGACACAGGAATCTACCTGGATACGCAAGCCGTGCCGTTAGCAGAGAAGCCGGTCTTGCACGAGTAGACTAGACTTGGATAAGCAGAAGGTATGAGGCAGTCGAGGCATTGTCTCACCTGCGCATGACCCACTCTCGCAACCGACAGAGGCGGCATGCGGAATGGCCATGCAGTCGACGCCCTGGCCCATCGACACGCATCCACCGCATGATTCGAGCTCAGTTGCGAAGTCGATGCATTCGTAGCTACTAGCGTCAGCGCTGCACTGAATGTCTTGGTCGATGACTCACGCCCACTCGCCGCCACCGGGCGTGATGATGGAGCTATTCAGGCCGTCAGGCCATATGTCAGAAGAACATTGGGACCACTCACCACGCATGGAGCTTCCCCGGACAGTACATGGCATCAAGATCGGACTGAGGGAAGACGACGGCGGCCTGCTGGCGAGCATTGAAGTCGCGCTTCTTGCCATACCAACCGCCACCTGTAAGCGAGGTCAGTACTACTTCTGCTGTCGCCCTTCCAATGCGGCCTTCGCCGTCTCGGAGACACCGAGCTGGATGCCTAGCAAACCGAGACGTGACGATGCTCAAACGAGCTTTACGCACCGCCAGGGGGTTTGGAGCCATGCGAAGGCGTAGGGTCATGACCGGTACCACAGCTTTCTATTAAACATGGTCAGACGAGTCTATTCAGGTACTGGACGGACTGAACGTACGCTCGTTTTGGTTCCAATTGTCGCAGCCGGGAGCAGGGGAGCGCTTGTGTTTGGGTTTGCAGCATTTGTGACCCTGGTCTCAGCGTCAGGCTCGTTGCGCGCACACCAATATGACAATGCTCACGTCATGCCAGAACCAGTCTGTCCCCCGGTGACCGCGTGAGAAAGCACCCGAGTTCACCGTTGTTCGGACTCACCGTGCGGGCAGGACTTGCCAGGTGGGCAGGATCCTTTGGGCGGGTTCCACGACCATGAATTGTCGCAGCATGTCCCGGAGCGGTCGTGCCACCTTTAGCGGGGCCAAGTCAGCTACCATTGGCAAAGGAGCGGGAGTCGACTCACCACTCGGAAGAAGAACATTTCTGGGGCTGGTTCCTGACGCACTTCTTGGTGGAAGGTTCGAAGGAAGACGCTTCAGCGATCAGCGGGATGACGATATTGAAAAAGGGTCATACCTTCACCACAGTCGCATGGCTGGACTTCGGTCTCCGGTACACAACATTCGGCGGTCTTGTGGAAGCCCCATGAGAGAGGGCAAGTGACGCCTTCGGGGGGACTATGGAGATGCGAATCAGGACAAAGAGTGTGGACAAAGGCATCACTCACGTAGTGCGAGTTTGATAAGACGAGCAAAGAGGGGCGCCTATATGATGATCAGCATGGGATGCTTCACAAGGACCGATCATACCCAAGTATTCGGTGATGAAGCTGCCCGAGCCAGAGCACTGGTTCTTCACCTGGCCAGGGGCGCTCTGCTTGATGGAGGAAGGTGCTCCCCAATTGCTGTTTGCAGACCCATAGGTATTTGCGGAGACATAGGTGGTAAGCGCGAAGAAGCTGAGTAACACGTTGGCGCGAGGCATTTTGGTCGATCAATGAAGGTCTCGAAAGGATCGAATAGGTCTCGAAGCGATGCGAAAAGGGAGAGACGACGATGAGAAGAGCGCGTCAGAAGAACGGAAGGTGATGGGGAAAAGAAAGGAAGATATTGAAGCGTGAAAAAAGATGTGTGCATCGTTCAAAGGAATCAAAGAATCAGGCTGATCACAAAGGATGTCTAGGTCAGGGGTAAGGTGGCTCGAGCTGATCGAAAGGGGGTCCGAGCGCAGGGTCAGTACGACAGATTTGCGACGGATCAATTGGGATCAAACCAGGTTGGCGTTCGGCGTTGCATCGCTTCGCGCCGCCGTCGGCGAGCCCGATCCTGACTCAACAGCTCGACACATGCGAAATACCAGATGATTCTGGCTACCAGATTGCCGATTCGAATTTGCTCCATCGCTGCATTGGCGTACTGTTGTGAGACATCGCCATCTTTCGACAGATCAGTTCGAGTGAGGGCCCGGCTCTTTCGCTAAGGAAAGGTCTATGATGCCGCATCAAACGCGTCCACTCAACGTCCCTGATGTTTCCGGAGAGCAATATCAGATGTTTGTCTCTGCACGCGTTGGTTGTGCGGGCGTCACTGACAATGGGGGTGTTTGGGAGCTCCAGACAGGGACGATGTGTTATGTTGAAGCAGTGAGATATGGTCCAGTTTGGACTTGTTTCTCTCTGTCAGGCGTTCATATGCAAGTATGGATTTCTCGCAGTCGGTGCCTGGCCATGCCTGGGGCGGGCTGAATGTCATGCCACGTGCGAGCCTGCGGAGCGGGTGACGCGTGTGTTATGAACGGATCTAACACTACCCTGAAAGCGGCTTTGGATAAAATCCGCCCCCTTTCCTCGACAAACCTTTGCCACCGTCACTCCTTGCTTTCATACTCAAACCCCTCGCCTGCGACCTCACTAAACGGCAAAAGCATTCGCATCTTTCACGATCCCTCTTACGTTTCACTTCATCCTTTCACGGTGGGTAATTCCCTTCCAACAGACGTATCAAAGATGGACGGACCTTGCGATCTGGCATTGGTGCTGATGTTTTGTTTCCAACCTCGTGATATTGCGCGCCCGCCATTTTCCGTCACAATAAAAGAGTGTGTATCCGCTCTGCGTGAACCTCGATTGTCGCTGACCTGCCGCAGCTCACTACGATGATCTCCCAAGTTATCCTTGCCGCCGCCGCGCTCGCGGGTGTGGTATGTTGACACTTCCACTCGAAGGACTCTTGCTGAAGTACATGCTCATTATAGGCCCAAGCGCAAGTCACCGCCACTGGTACTATGGGCTCGACCAATCCGCCAGCCGCGACGATGGGTACCGCCGTGAACGCAACTTCCATGGCCCGCCTCATATCACTCAACGCAATTAACGACTTGTGCGTCGTCCACATATGATGCTTTCATCGAGTTGAGGATTTCTAGCTGCTTGTTTGCCCCTCCCGCACCTGGCCAAACCATTGGAGACTCTGAGGCGATTGAGGTGGCTTATTGTGTCCGTGAGTGCAATTGGTCAATATCCCTGCGACTGCTGATCGCGTCGGCAGAGCCCCGAAATGACGCCAGACAAATTCCCGATGGTACACTCACCGCTGTCCATTTTGTCAAGACCCCGCTTTACTGGCAAATCCAGGGGTCAGTCTCATGCGCAGTCACGCGACGACCGACGCTGACTGGCTTTGGAGCTTTGGCGATTTCACCAAGATTAACATTATGGCCGGAGACCTGGGTGGTGAGCTCGACCCTCACGGCGCTACCGGTCTCGGCAACCCGGTTGGCGGCAACGTCACGACCAACGCTTCCGGCCAAGACGTGTCGTATGAGGAGTGGATGAAGTATGTCACCGCTATGTCGCCGGTAGAGGCATCGCTTATCCGCTGCTCTAGTTACATGTCTGCCAACCAATTCTGTCTGCGTATCTGCATCGCGGAGAATTCGACCGTGTCCGCTGCTGAGCAATGCCAGCACACGCTTGATGAGATGGGCTGCGAATGGGTCATGCCGGGAGAGTCAGTCGAATCTGCTTCTTGATGATTGTGGGACATCGCTGATATGTCTCAGCTACACCGAGAACTCATTCACTGAATGCGACGGTGACTCAGCCTACCCTCCAGGCCTTTACCCTCTTACCAACGGCTCTACTTCGACATTTGCTCAACGCTACACCGGAACTTACACCGTTGGCAGTACTTCGACCGGTACCTTCACCGTTGGTGAGACGGCCACGCCTTCAACTCCTTACTCCATCCCGTCGACCTCCAATTGCATCACCTACGCCACAATCGGACAGGGTAAGCATCTCTGACCCAGGACTCCGCTGATCTCTTATAGGTGCTCTCGCTGCTGGTACAGCAGGATCGGCGGCCAACATGACCAGGGCTATGAACTCTACGTCGATGTCGATGACTTCCTCGATGATGAGCTCGTCTACCGCCAAGATCGGTGCGGCTGCTACCGGCACCGCTTCGAGCTCAAGCGCGTCCGGGTCCAGCTCTCCCTCGGGGTCCGGATCCTCAGCCTCAGCGTCCACTAGCTCGAAGGCCGGTGCTCTCACCAGCTTCACCGGTGCCAACTACGGACCCGCCATCGCTGGTATCTTCAGCTTCGTCGCTCTCCTCGCAGGCGCCGGCGTCCTCCTTCTCTGAGCGTATTGAGCATCAAACAAGTTATCTGTTTATGATCTTCGGATGTTCACTCCCTTCCCCTTGCTTTCGACTTTCGTTACGACCTCTTAGTTTTCCTTGCAACCCACGTAAATGAGCGAAGGACACTATCTTTTATCATGATGCAGATCCTGCGCAAACCAAAACTTGACATCTGCGGTCATTCGGCGAAAGTATAAGCATGAACAGCACCGCCCCGTGAAGGGAATGACGGCATCGATCGAAATCTGGCAGAGCTTCCCGGCGTACCAAAGCGGTGATCTCAAAGTGTTCCCTGGGTTTGTCTCACTCGCTCCTTATCGTCTTAGCTGTGCTCCTCGGAGCTCAGGCGGTGCAGAACACCGAGACCGTCCCGTGTACACCCACGTTCCTAAAGCCCACCCTCTCGGTGTAAGCATATACCCACCTCCATCGACATGTTCAAATCCCGCAAATCCACACCACCCCAGATTTCCCCGCTCGCTCCTTCCCCAGCAGTCACTCAATCCATGCACGTCAACGGTACCGGTGGACGATTGCCTACCTACAACGCGGGGGACCCGATGGATAGGGCTGGGAGCTATAATTCGGATAGTATCAGGAAGGATAAGACCGAGAAGCGACGGAGTGGGTTCTTTGGGTTGGGTAAGAAGGATAAGGATAAGGAGGTGGTGAGGGAGAAGAATGTGAGTTGGCAATTAGTCCCGATCGGTTCTTGGGACTGGAGATGGGGCGTAGAGCCATCACAGGTTGTCGTCCACAACCATTCACTCGTCACGAGAGGCAACGCTCTGCTTCTTGACTCTGGCGGGGATCGGGACCCCAGATTGTGCTCACATCCGGTCGCGCCCATTGATTACCTCGCGCTGAGACACCAAATCAATCAGGCTCCCCGACAAAGCTCCTCATTCACCGTCGAACGTCCCAACCCTTCCCAACCTCACGTAGCACCGCCGCCTTCCCAGGACTTCCAGCCACACGCGATGCACCGCTATCCCGATCCGAAAGGTCACGCACCTCCCACTCCCCATGCCCTACACGCTCAACATCTCCAACAACAACCTCAGATGCGGAACGTCTCTTCTCCAGCTGACGGTGCGCCATCCGACCTAGCCCCGAGCACTTCCATGCCCAAATCGCAAAGTATGGGATTCAATCGGCCAGCCTCGGTCCCCGAGACACATCCGTATCGAGGGTACTTGAAGGCGCAACAGGAGAAGCAGATGCAAGCGGAAGCTCAAGCGCAGCAGCAGCAGCAACAAGGTACTTTGCCGAGATCACAGTCCATGCCTCTCAACGATGCAAATGGTCATGCCGCTCCTCCGCTTGTGAAGGAGATCGAGTCGCCCCGAGGTGGTCCACCGGCCCAGGCGGCTTGGATGAAGGAGTTTGACGCGGTTGTCGAGCTGATCGGGGCGCAACCGCAGAAGACGTACGTCGCGAGTCCACCGGAGCTGGAGATGATCCTCGCGAGGACTAGTGCTGGCGGGCAGCCAAAGTAAGTCTCGTTCTCGGGTCGGAAACAGCTCTAATACTTCCTCAGGCAAGGTCAACCGGGCAGCGCGAGCAACGACTGGGACAGCGTCTGGCTCCAGCTTTCCGGTATTTCTCTTTGTGAGCTTCAAGCCTGACTTGTGAGCCACGCTGACCCCCGAAGCGATGTGGTCGATGAAGGAGACCCGAGCCGCTGCGTCGAAAGGCGAGAAAGTCCCTCCGACATACTTCAACATAACAGACTCCTCACTCGAACTCCTCGCCCCCCTTCCACCACCCCCTCACCGACCTACCTCCCACCCACATCATTTCGTCTTTTCCCTCAATACCGCCGGCTCGAATCGCCTCCTCTTCTCTTCTCCCTCTGAGCGCGACCTTGCACGCTGGGCTACGGGTCTTCGAGTGGCTGCGTGGGAACGCGCCAGACTCGAGGAGATTTACACAGGTCACTTGATCCAGTCGGGTGGTCGCGAGCCGAAATCCGACCTTGTCGGTGGTCGTTTGGAGGGTTGGGTGAGAGTCCGAGTAATGGGCGGGACCGACTGGAAGCGGCTATGGGCGGTCCTTCATCAGCCTGGGATGGAGGAGAGCAAAGAGGATGAGAAGAAGGCGCGGCGGAGGAGCTTTTTCGGGAAGGTGGACAAGGAGTCGGTGCCGATCCAGGAACCGAATACGGGTGTCAGTATGGCTTCGTTCTACCTCGAGCCGAGAACGCCGAAGAACAAGACCATGCCTGCGGTCCTCACCATCACCAATATCACCCAGGCGTATGTCCTATTCAAACTTGAGCCGAACAGTAGCTGATGGTCGCAGATATGCCGTCTTCCCGGAACGCCTCGAGGTCATGGCCCAGTCAAATCTGATGAAGGTTATTGGTCGTGTGGGCGGAGAGCTGGTCACCATCGAAGGACGACTACGGGATTCTGGCTGGGCGCTCATGATGCCTGAGAGCCCCGGTGAGGGAACGGCGAGCCCGCCTCCGTCAACACCGCTCGCGAACATGATGCGCTGGGTTACCGGTACGTCGCGTCGTCGGAGACTCGGCTGATCTCAGGCTTCCACGACGTATTTGGACTATACGGACGGCCGCAGAGATACGCTTGGGACCAGAGTGATCCGAAGAGCTTGTTCTTCGCCTATCCGCACGGGGAAGAGAGAGAGGTGAGCACGCTTTCAAATCACTTGGAGCTGCTTCATCGAGCTGATCCGAGCAGCAACTCTTCCTTGACATCGAAGAGGCCCTTGCATCCGACTTCCGCACCAGCAGCCTCGCTGCCATTCGTTCGCAATTCGTCAGCATTGTCCAGCGAAAGATGCAAGGTCCGGCGGCGGAATATGGTCGCGAGGACGACGAACATCCGACTCCGCGACCCGAAGGTAGCTACCGCCTTCCCCCTCTATCCTTCCACGATCCGTCGCCGCAGTCATCAGATCACAGCGCGCCTCGTTCGCTTACACCGATTACCGAGCGCACCGACCTCGCCAGTCGAACCAATAGCACCCGAACGGCGAAGTCGAACTTCCTCGTCAACGAACGCCAGCTCAGTCAAAGCTCCTCCAAGCAGAACAGTGGTGGCTCGATGAAGCATCCTTCCACCTCCACCGCCGGCCAGGAAGATCGCCTCGCGCCGATCGAGGACAGTACGGAGGCAATGGGGCACAGCCCGGAAGAGCCAATAGAGGAATCCACCGCGGATCCCGAAGAAAGAGGAACCCCAACGCCTCCTGGGGTCACTCCCACCACTGCAGAGTCTGGTGGTACTGCGCCAACAACCTGGTCACGATCAACTGGAGATACTCCAACTCAATCACGTGTCGAAAGGGCTGAGCCTATTCATGCTCAGCCTCAACAGGTTCCAGTGCCTATCAGGACCTCGCCCCTACCTGGTCCAGAGCATGGTCTTCCTGATCTTCCTTCCACTACCTCTACGAATGGCCCTCTCTTGGGCAGGATCATTTCGTCGCCTACTCGATCAGACCCTCATGTCCTCTCGCCCACCCCTCGCCGAGTCTCCATGGGCGAGGTATCGCCGGTCGGCAGTCCGATCCATGATGAGCCTGCCGCCATGTACCTCATGAACATGGTGGAGAGGGATCCTCCACCTCCAGCTCAGCAAGACCCCGCTCAACCAGCGCAGACAAGGGATCTCACCCCAGAGCGCGCTCGTCCGTCGATCGTTACCTCTCTCGACACTTCATCCCACCAGAAGTATCCAAGTGACAGTCTTGCACGCAAGCCTTCGGGTGCTCGAGCTCCGCCGCCGCCGAAGATGAGCGGATCGCGGAGTCTCGAAGCCATCGGTGATGAGGACAGGCGGGGTCTATCTTCGGCTACTACCCAGCCTGATCTGGGAGAGGATGTATCGGCCTACGTCGCTTATGCTGATCAGCCTTCTCCAGCCAAGCCGATGGCTGAAGCCAAGGCTCTTTCCCCTCCGCCGGTCCAGGAGGACGGTATGCGATCGTCATTTGCGCTGTCGAAGTCAGCCGCAGAGAGGCGAGCGAAAGCGGAGCAGGCTGCGGCGGATCAGCAACGAACGATGAGCATGCCGGGTGGAGGGAAGCGGACAGCAGGTGCAGAGACGTGGAGCGGCAGCGACGAGGAAGAGGATGAGGAGGAATCACCGGTAGTCACCACACGATCAACCCTACCTCCACCACGTCAGCCCAGGCAGGCGTCTCCTGAACAACCTGTCCAACGTGTCTTATCTCAGACTCGAGCTCTTCCCGCTATACCTCGTGCACCTGAGATCCGCATGCCGAACGGTGACGGCCACCGAAACAGCTTGCCCCAGGCTCCGACCGAACAACCGCGCTCCCGCAGTCCTGCTCAGCAGCAGCAGCAACCTTCCGCCCCTAATCGCCAGACAGTGTGGAATGCCAACTTCTCGGCAGATCACGGGATGGCGGAGAACAAGTCTGGGAAGTTTGTCGAGCTTGAGCAGCCGTCGGAGCAGCTTACCAAGGCGTTCGCACCTCATGGCCTCCTTCAGGCGGGGATGCAGAATAAGGAGGACCGCTCTGCGAAGAAGCAGGAGGAGCTGGCGAGGGAGATGGGAAGCTCGCTCATCAATGTGCCGTCTAAACCGCCGCCGCCCCAGACGGGGTTACTGGGTGCGGTAGCAGCGCATGAGCGGGATCGGAAGAATGCGGGAGGGATTGGCGCGACTTTGACTGATCGAGAGAGGGAGCGACGGCAAGGAGTGAGTTGGACACCGAGTTTGCATGAATCCGCTGATGAAAATTAGGAGGACCGACAACAAGAGATGGAAAAGCTTCAGCGTCAACAGATGGAGCAGATGAGCCAGTACGGCGGGAATAACATGTATGGCGGGCAGTACCCTTACGGGATGAACATGCCGATGATGGGGATGCCTGGGATGCCTGGGATGCAGCGGATGCCGATGGGCTACAACGTGAGTCTACCCTTTGATCTGGTCCTGTCGATCCGCTGAAATGTTTTCAGCCATACCAAGGCGGATACAACCCCTACGCCCAGCAACAAGCGATGATGGCCGCCCAAATGGCCTACCACCAAGCGATGATGTCCATGTCGCAACAAGGCGGCGGCGGCTCCCACTCCCACTCGCATTCTCCCGAACGATCATCCTCACCCTCCGGATCAATGGGGAGACATTCCTCGCCCCCTCCGATGCCAGGATACTACTCCCCCTCACCTTATGGTCATGGCACTCCCCAAGGACACTCACATATGTCGATTCCGCCATTTGGGTGGCCGGGGATGGGCCAGATGCCGTGGGGATCGCCTAGTCCCCCGCCTGGACCGGGGTCGCCTCATCTTGAGGGGGATAGGTCGAGGCCGCAGACTATGAATCCGGACCCGAGAGACGGAGAGCAACGGGCGTCGTAGGCGGAGGGACGCTTTCATAGGGATGTGGGTAGCGGAGGATGGCGATCTTGGTGGGTTTCACTTTGTTATGGCGAAGCATGCGATCTTTGGTGTTGGATTCGGTAATGGCGATGCATGCGATCTAGCTTTTCTCTCTCCATGGTGCTACATGCCGGTCCGCATTAGTCAGTATGAAGCGGAGGTAGCGATCTTGGTAATTCCGCTTTGTGTAGGCGGGGAATGCGGTGCGCAGTGTAGATTTGCATACATCACGATCTTGGGTGTTTGACTTGGTGACGGCGATGTATGCGATCTAGCTTTCGTCTCTTCACACATCAGACGCATGACACGCAAGAAGGTGCTTCAAGGTGTGGGCATCCGATGATGCATGCAGAATGTCGTTCGAGAGATGGGAATATGCCTACAATCCCGAATCATGACGAGGGGAGAAGTACCTCATTATAACAGAGTGAATACAAAAGATGGTATGGGTATCGCCATACCCAGACTCGAATAATCCCAATCACCAATCCCCACCTAACGAGCCTTTCCGAGCCTTCGATTCCCTCCCACCCTCACTCGTCACTCTTCCTTCTCGACCCCTACCCCGCTCTTCGCTCTGCCCGTCCTGATCAGACTCCCCATCCCCGCCTAATGAGCTCGGAGCGGTACTTTGCCCCGCCAACTTCCGTCCCGCTCCATACCCAGCGAAGATTGGCGCTCCTGCTCTGGTAGCTCTTGTAGCACCAGGCCGATGCCAGATACCTGAATCGTCTTCTGCCCGCCTGTCCACCGTTCCCCTCTGGCGATTCAAATCCCGGACCGGACTATGCGATGGGCTCAAGCTTGGGCGTTGTTCGCCAAACCCTCCTCGAAGAAGGACGGGTCCGCGTCGTGAGGTGCGGGTTGAGGTCGACTCGTTCGTAGCTATTGAGGTCCCGCCTGTCGTCTGAGGTGAGAGAGCGGTGAGACCAGCTGACTGAAGGGGGAGAGGTGAGTCCTCTGTAAGAGGTGCGGGATTCCCGGGCAGACTCCGGACGGCGACAGGCTTGATAATGTCGCTGCGAGGGGGATTGAGAGGCGAAACCGCGAGCTGGGAGCGAGTTTGAGCCGAAACGGGACGAGTGGCAAGGGGTGAGCCGCCCGAGGTCTGCCGTCGGAAGCCTGGCCGAGCAGATGGATCGCTTTCGGCGGCGGAGACTCGTCGAGGCGCCGAATTTGGCCGACTTGCTGTCAAGAGGCCAACAGACAAAGGACCAGATGACGAAGCGGTGGATGATGGCACGCGTTGAGAGGGATCGCGGGAAACCGGGGCAGATTCCACTAGCTTTCCGGTATTAAGGTTGAAGCTACCTGCCATCCGCTTCAAGGTATCGTCGACTTGTGCCCGTGTCATCGGTATCCGCGCGCTAGGTCCCCCTGGCGATTCACCAGAAGCGTGCATCGGCGATGGTGATTGAGGTATAGATGGTACGGAGAGCGACGATGATGTCGAAGGGAGAAGCGATCGCGAGACTTGTACGGCCGGAGCAGCCAGTGACGGAGGTTGCGGAAGTGCATCGAGCGTCTTCAGGAACGCTTGGATATCCTCATCGTCCGGACAGGGTATCGGTAATTGAGCCCGACCTTCGAGGCTGTGTCGAAGACCGCTTTCTTGCGACATCCTAGTGCTTACTCGCCGCGATATTGTTTGACCTGGAGCATTGACGCTACTCGGCAAGCTGGTGCCCTCTCCACTACTCTGAGAGCCCGTCGTTACCGCCTGCATCCCGCCCGCATTACCCGCTGATCGTCCATGTCGCTGGGACAACGATAAAGAATACCGCTTGATGATCTGAGGTGGCGCATTTGACGGGGAGTACAGCGTAGTCGTGTCCCGCTCGAGAGAACCAGGGATGAAAGGCGACGAGTTTGAGGGACCGGCAAAAGGAGGTCGTCCGGACAGACTGCGAAGGATGGGCTGCTTGGTGAAGCTGAGCGATGACGGTGATATCGGTGCATAGATAGGCGATGACGAGCCTCCCAGAATCTGTTCGCTCGACATGGCACCTGTGACCGGCGGTGATGCATCCGCATACATGTTCGCGATCTGCGCGTGGGTGAAGGACCGGCCTGACTGGGAAAGGAACGAGCTCGTCCGGCCGATCGAAGATGGCCGGTTGATCTGTGGTGACGGGCCGACAAGCTGGTTCGGAGGTGGTGTGGATCGAAGAAGGGATGTGGAGGGGGATGACGACATGGTGAAGGGATGAATGGACTGGTTTGACAAGCGACGGGCAACGACTGAAGCGCGACTGGTGGGATTTCCTGCACTCGGCGAGGGCGGCTCCTACAAGCGAAGTCAACATGAGGTAAAGTGGCCGGATTCATGAAAAGCTTACCTTGGTAGGATCCTCACCAGTCGGAGTGGAGGATCCGCCAGCGAACGATAATCCCTCAGCAAGCGCTCCCCATCGAGTGGTCCCGAGGCTTCCCGGATCTGCCTTCGCCTTCCGCGTCGAAGCTCCGGAAGGTACCCTACTACCACTGGGACCCGTCAACGATCCAACTCCCAGAGTCGAGCCGAACGATCCCGGTGCCGCAGCCTGCTGTCTCGGCGGGATAGGCGAGTTCGCCCGGATAGCGGTAGGCGTCGAGATTCTCCTCGTCGCCCGCTGTTCATCCTCGATCCGATGTCGGGCAACGGTAGGGGTGAACCAATCCTCGTCCATATCCACGAACTTCTCACTCAGTACCGTCTCCATGTCCTCCACGTGAAAGTCCACCTCGGGCCGATAGTCGACGCCTAGGACAAACTCCGTGCCAAAGAGATCTAATGCCGGAAAGTCGTATCGCTCAGGAGCTTCCGCGGGGACTTCCTCAGAGGCAATGAATTCCTCGAGACCTGTATCAAGACCGATGAGGTCCCGTTCCATGACGACCCAAGCTTCAGCAAGTCCGTCGGGGGAATTACGGTAGCCTTCAGGGCCCCAGAGCTTGATCCCCATACGAAGACCGTTGTTGGCTCTTCGCAACCGACGGAAGAGGCGGTAGGCGGGCAAAAGGCGGATGAGGGAGAAGAGGGCGCGGAAGTGGATGATACCCATACGATAGGCGGTATGAGGGGGGAGTTCAGAACTGGTCGCCGATCCCGCTGAGGGAGTCCTGCAAGGATAGGCGTTTGAGCGACTGATGCGATCTTTGCGAGAGAAGCAGAGCTCACCTCGCCCGTAACGTCCACCTCTCCAGCACAATCCCCGTCCTCCCCTCCCTCTCTTTCCCCTTCGCCTTCCCAATCCCCATCAAACCAGTATCAATCGTCATCCTCCCACTATTCCTATTCCACATCAGAGCCTGTCCACTCGGGAGATCGCTCGTGTCCAGGATAAACGCGATCAGCAGTGGAGGGATGGCGCAGGGGTTCAGACCCGGCTGATGGGGCAATGGAGGGAAGGTCGATACAGAGCGATAGAGGTGGAGATCGGATTTATGTAGATCGACTTCAGGGAGACTGAGGTTGAACTGGTCCCATCAGAAGTCATCTTTGGGCTGACTTTGAGCACCTACCCATCTATCCTTCTTCCGTTCCCCGCCCTTCGATCCATTGCCATAATGCGTCAAACGGCCGTCCACCAGTACTCCCACAGTCTTCACGTAGACCCGATAGATGACCTGGTCCGCTCGACTAGGCTGAGACGCGGCAGTCACGCTCGAGCTGGCTGATGACGGTCCAGTGGTCGGGGGGAAGAGCGGTTGTTGCGATCCCGAGGACTGCCGAGTCGGGCGCAGAGGATTGGACGACATGGCGATAGCCCGATCGCCTACAGTGATGATGCAGGTGGAGGCTGACCCATAGTGTCAAGTCCGATGGAAGAACCGCTCGGAGGAATCACGTTTATGGTTTGATGGTGGAAAGGACCCGTCATTCAATCGTCAACCCGCGGGTGGAGGCGTCGATTTCCCGGGATGATTCGTCAAGGATGCTTCGACGAGTAGAGAGTCTGTGTATACGTGTCTAGCTAGATGGAGAGACGCTCGAGCGTAAGCGTGACATGACTTTACTATGCATCGCATGCGAAGGCCAAACCGCTAGGCCCGGCTCTTCTTGCCAAAGCCCCGGACATCCTTCTCGAACCGCGCCTTCTGATTCTTCCGCGGGACCACTTCGCTACCTCGCTTCCGACCACCTTCCAACACTCCCTCTCGCTTACCCAGCTTACTCCCTACTCCCTCCCACAGACCTCTCGAGCCTCTTTCCCCAAGCACGCCCTCCAATTCCGCCTCCAATCCATTCTGTTTCCGCCCACGGCTCCTCGCCGGTCCACCAACACCGTACCCCAGCGAAAGAGCGGCCTCATCTTCCTTCCGCCTCTTGGCTTCCCGCTTCGTCGTCACCAATCGCGTCATGTTCTCCTCTTCGAACCGGTCGATCCGCTCGAGCTCAGCTGCTCGCTTGGCGGAGGTGGAGTTGGTATGCCGATCGGCCTGTACAGGGCGAGTGGAAAGGCCTGACGTTGATTCCAGCAATGGTGCGCCGTCCATGGTCGTCGCGAACTCTGACAGAAGTGCCGGAGCCCGACGATCAGTCCGACGTCCCTTAGACGAAGATCTCTCGTTGTAAGGAACGGCCGAAACTCGTGGTGGCCGGTATACACCGGTCCGGGACGACTCGGCTTCCAGGTCGGAGCCGTCGTCTCGATTTTTGGTACGGCCCGACCGAGCTAATGAGCGTTCTGATATGATAGCCGAGGGATTAGGCCGGAATGACAATGGGTCTGAACAGGCTATCAGATACGGCACAACTGCTATTGAGAGACGTCTTCTTACCCTCCTCAATCCCCTCCACAACCTCCGTACCCTTCCCCCTTTCTGCTTCGGCCAGACCAACCAGCTTCTTGATCTGATACTCTAGCTTCCCCTCGAGCCCTTTGACCTTCTCCATAACCTCATGATTCGTTCTCAACTCTCCAGCGAGCTCGTCGCCAGCAGCTTCAACATCGCCTAGCGCCTTCCGGGTCCGCCGAGGATCGCCAAAAGAACCGGTGGACGAAGCGTTGATCTCATGAGATGAGGGAGAAGCGAGTCTCATCGCAAGGAGGATAAGGAGGTGATGCAAGGAGGATAGTAATAGGTGGGGTCGAACGAGCAGGAGGGATAGGCCGGATGAGAGGTCGAGCGAGGGATCGGCATTGCAGGCTCTGCGTCTGTTAGTCTCGCTTCAATCGAGCTTGGCAATGCAGACGAACTTGGTCAAGAGAGGGTGTGCCGAAGAGGCAGTCGCTTCCACCGCAGTCTGCAGGGTAGTGAAAAGCTTGGTGATCTCTTCGGTCGTCGGAACCACAGAGTCCTCGCCAATCATCGTGTTCTGCACAACATGCGTCAGCGACTAAGACAAATGCTGCTGACACAATCTTGGAGCATAGGGTGCCGTCAGTCACGAGTTTTCTAGGCTCGCTCCACCCGACTTGGGTGGATTGTTGCGTATAATCAAGCTCGAAGCTGTCAGTGCCCAGTGCGTGTATCGTCTTCGGTATTGGCAGGAACATTCGCGGTTATCATCAAAGAAAAACTCACTTGCTATGGCCCTCAATACAAGGATTCCGGAGGAGCAGATCGATGCCAGGTCCTTTACGTGTCTCACCCTCAGACAGACTTGCTTCACAGAGATCCCGTCGATGCTGAAATAATTCGCAGACGCCTAATTTCAGGAGGGGCCCGTGCCTATATTATGAGCCACTTCCGTGGGCGAAACGCCGAGAAACTCCGTTTGTACCGGTGCTAACTTTGTTGCATTTTCAGTCAATTCCTGCATAGACTGCTCTCAGGTTTTCGAGGTCAGCCCACATCGCCAATACAGGTTACAGACAACAAGCTGACGGGTGTCTGTCCTCTTCGTCTCGTGCTTGTTCTCGGTTTTCCAGATGGTCAAAAGTCAGTCCTCCTTCCTCTCCGCCTTCAACCTCCCTTCCCCGTTACACCCAACCTGCTGGGTTAAGAAAGTGCTAATCATCACCTCCAGTCTACAAGCCCGGCAAAGTCGCCGTCGTCCTCTCCGGCCGACAGGCAGGGAAGAAGGTGGTGGTGATCCAACAGCGAGATGATGGGACGAAGGAGCGACCCTACCCCCACGCGATCGTTGCGGGCATTGAGCGGTGGGTTTCGCATGTCGGCACCTGAGCACAGCTGATGAGCTGTGCCCCTCCCTGCTGCTACCCATAACTCTCGCTCCCTCGGTATCGCTCACAGATACCCGTTGAAAGTGACTAAATCGATGGGCAAGAAGAAAGTCGCGAAACGATCCAAAGTGAAACCCTTCATCAAAGTGGTCAACTACGCACACCTCCTCCCGACCCGATACATGCTCGAGCTCGAATCGATCAAGGGTTCGGTCAGTAACGATACGTTCAAGGAGCCGACCCAGCGTGAGGATGCCAAGAAGGCGATCAAGAAGGCTTTCGAGGAGAGGTATGCAAAGGGGAGTAACCGGTGGTGTGAGTTCCTCTCTCTATGGGAGGGGACGCTGCTGATGATGGGGTCAGTCTTCTCGAAGTTGAGGTTCTGAGTGATGGCAGATTGAGATGTATACCATGGTCGCCATGACCGGTCCAGACTCTGTCCAGTTGCCTCTCGTTTGACTGCTTGTGCTGCTCATTCCGCCTGAGACGCGATCAAGGAGGGATTGTAGGGACCGGGACAAAACGGAAAGTCTTACAGCGAGTTCAGTCGGAGCAAGCTCCCACGACCTGTCCACAGCTCCGCTTGGCTGAAAATACAGCTGCGGACTGCTACATGCTTCCTGTCCGACTAGCGGGTTTCCACGGGCTGCAGCATCGCTACCATTCATGCCATCCATCTGGCCATCGCTGCCTCCGTTCCAAACTGACGATTATCAATCCCATAGCCCCTCGGGCGTCTTGAAGGAGTTTCTTTGATGGGGTGAGGCTGAGGCGCTTGATTGAATCCTGGACATTCCGAAACACATTCTTGTCATCTCGTGCAAGACTTCTGGGCGATGGTTGATGGTGATGGTCGACCTCCGCGACTAGAGCATTCGAATTGACAAAACTGCTGTCCAGTAAAAGTACAACAAAATGCATGGATCTCAATGCGGTATGCTCGTGAAGTGGATGATGGGACAAGATTACAAGTCTGACGTAACGCTCACTGAGCAGCCCTCTTCTTCGCCGTCTCAAGCTCCATTCTACGCTTCTTGAACAACGTATGCTGCGGCTGGTTGCCGGCACCGTTCGCCTTCTGACGTTTGTTCACTCTTTCCTCCCTACTCAGCTCTTTGCTGTGAACATCCCGCATC
>JAABUW010004977.1_pt1 | contig 17705 bp, 13 predicted proteins | sample 5560081 | NCBI WGS metagenome assembly JAABUW01 (sample SAMN10711882, study PRJNA513363) | rock metagenome | isolation source: Antarctica rocks | place: Antarctica: Victoria Land, Knobhead sud | reverse complement strand
TCCATCCGAACTGGGCCATTGTCGCCTCACCCTGCTGCAAGCGCTTGCGATACTCGCCCCACTCATAGCTGACGATGCGGGCCTTGATGCCGATCTTGGCCAGGTCCGCCTGCATCAGTTCGCCGATACGCCGGGCGTCCGGGTTATAGGGGCGCTGCACCGGCATGGCCCACAGGTCGGTGTCGAAGCCGTCGGGGAAGCCGGCCTCGGCCAGCAGCTTCTTCGCCGCGGCGGGGTCAAAGGGATAGAACGGGACAGCGTTGTTGTAGGACCAGATGGTAGGCGGGATCAGGTTCTTCGCCGGCTCTCCAGCACCAAGATACACCGCCTCCAGGATCGCCTTGCGGTCAACCGCCATGTTGATGGCCTGGCGGACGCGCTTGTCGTCAAATGGCTTCTTCGTGACGTTAAGCGCGAGGTAGCCGATGTTCAGCCCGGGCTGGTCGAGCAGTTGCAGCGCGGCATCCGTCCGGATGCCCGGCAGGTCGGCCGGCGCCGGGTAGGCCGACACCTGACACTCGTTCGCGCGCAGCTTGGCCAGCCGCACCGCAGGGTCCTTGTTGATGGAAAACACGAGGGTGTCGAGCTTCGCCTTCTCCCCCCAGAAGTCGTCGAAGCGGCGGTAGCGCACGCTGGCATCGCGCTGGTAGGTGACGAAGCTGAACGGCCCGGTGCCGACGGGCGCCTGGTCAATCTGCTCGGGCTTGCCGGCCTTCATCAGCGTGTCGCCATATTCAGCAGACAGGACGGAGGCGAACTCCATCGCCATGTCGGTCACGAAGGGGGCGTTGGGCGTCTTGAGGGCGATGCGGATGGTGTAGGGGTCCACCTTCTCAATGGACTCCACCAGCGTATCCAGCCCCAGGTCGCCCCAATAGGCGTAAGCGCCGCCGGAGATCTTGTGATACGGGTGGTCTGCCTTCGCCATCCGGTTGAAGCTGAACAGCACGTCGTCGGCGTTGAACTCCCGCGTCGGCTTGAAGGCGGCGTTGGACTGCCACTTGACCCCGTGGCGAAGGTGGAAGGTGACGGTCTTGCCGTCCTCCGACACGTCCCAGCGTTCTGCCAGACCCGGCTCGATCTCGACCGAGGCCGGCTTGAATTCCACCAGCCGGCCATACACGGGGTGGGTCGCGTCGAACGTCGTGCCTGTCGTGTTGAGCTGCGGGTTGAAGTTCTCAGGTGAGCCTTCGGAGCAATACACGAGCGTCTTGGCCTGGGCCGCGGAGAGCGACAGCACGGCAGCGCCGGCGAGCAGGAGGGTGCGGAGCATGATCGGCCCTTTCCGGATGATTGCGCGGAGCATCATGGCTCTTGGGCCGGGGGTCAACGCCTGCGGTGGCCGAAGCCTCGGACGCGACCGTTGCAGATAACCTCGGCCGCAAGCGGCAGGTCTATGCGGCAGGCTGCATCCCCAAATACTGGGTCGTTGACCCTGCCGTACACGCCTTCCCCCAGTATGGCGCGTCCTTGGACGGCAGCTCTGCCAATGAGGCGGTCGTGCCGTTCGGCGGGCGGCTCTCGGCGGCGACGCTGCCGCACCTCGGCATTGATTTGGCAGCGCCGGACGACGGGGACTGAAGAAGCGCTCTACCGCGGTTGACCCGGCACGGGAGCGGGTCAACATCCGGTCCAGCGCCACGTAGCAGGACGGATGCATGAAGAAGATACCTCCCGGCGTCGGTCCTAGGCTGCCGCAGGTCGTCACCCTGGTCGGCGCAACCGGCGACCTGTCCCAGCGCAAGCTGCTGCCGGGCCTGTTCCACCTGGTCAGGGGCGGCTTCATCCCGGGCTGCCGCCTCGTCGGCATGTCGCTGGACGACATGGACGCCGACGGGTTCCGCACCCTGGCGCGCAAGGCGCTGGACCAGTTTTCCAGCCGCAAGGTGAACGAGGCCGACTGGGCCGCCTTTGCCGAGAACCTGGATTACGTGCCGATGGGCGCCGGCGCCCTGCCGCTGCGGCAGGCAGTCGAGGGGGCCGGGCGTGCCCTGGGCGGCGACGCCCAGCACATCCACTACCTCAGCGTGCCGCCCAGCGCCGCACTGCCGGCAGTGCGGCTGCTGCAGGAGGCCGGCCTGGTCGAGCGTTCCCGCATCATCATGGAAAAGCCGTTCGGCACCGACCTCCCCAGCGCCGTGTCGCTGAACGCTAGGCTGCACGAGGTGTTCAGCGAGGACCAGATATTCCGGATTGACCACTTCCTCGGCAAGGAGCCGGCACAGAACATCCTGGCCTTCCGCTTCGCCAACGGCCTGTTCGAGCCGATCTGGAACCGGAACTTCATTGACCACGTGCAGATTGACGTTCCGGAAACCCTGGGCCTGGGCAAGCGGACCGGATTCTACGAGGCGACCGGAGCGTTCCGCGACATGGTGGTGACCCACCTGTTCCAGATACTCGGCTTCATGGCGATGGAACCGCCGACGGCGCTGGAGCCAGCCTCGATCAGCGAGGAGAAGAACAAGGTGTTCCGCTCCATGCTGCCACTCGACCCGAACCACGTCGTGCGCGGCCAGTATGTCGGCTACCGGGCCGAGGAGGGCGTGGACTCGGAATCCGACACCGAAACCTTCATCGCCCTGAGATGCCAGATTGACAACTGGCGTTGGGCCGGCGTGCCGTTCTTCCTGCGCACCGGCAAGCGGCTGGCGGAGGGCCAGCGGATCATCTCCATCGCCTTCCGCGAGCCGCCGAAGAGCATGTTCCCGGTCGGCTCCGGCGTCGGCGCCCAGGGGCCGGACCACCTGACGTTCGACCTGGCCGACGCATCGAAGATGTCGCTGTCGTTCTACGGCAAGCGGCCCGGCCCCGGCATGCGCCTGGACAAGCTGAGCCTGCAGTTCGCCATGAACGACACCGGACGGATCGGCGACGTGCTTGAAGCCTATGAGCGGCTGATCCTCGACGCCATGCGCGGCGACCACACCCTGTTCACCACGTCCGAAGGGATCGAGCGGCTATGGGAACTTTCGGAGCCCCTGATGACGGCGCCGCCCCCGGTCCGGCTTTATGAGGCGGGGTCATGGGGGCCGAAATCCATCCATCAGCTCATCGCCCCCCATGCCTGGCGCCTGCCGTTCGAGCGCGCCTGGCGGGACCCGTCGGCACGGGGAGATTGAGGGAAGGCTGCGGGGCCGTCGCTCCCTATTCAACGGTGCGAGCGGCATCCTGGCGTGGCGGTCCAAGGGCCGGCAGGACGATGCTTGCGGCACCTTGAATGCCGCCGCCCTGCGCGCCTCGCACTGATACCAACGGCCATCCGCTCTGACCGTTTTTCCCGTCATTGCGAGGCGCGCTGCGCCGCGGCAATCCAGGGCCGCCAGCACGGTGCTTCCGGCCTCCCTATGCCACGCCGCAAGGGCGGCTCGCAATGACGGTGCGATTGCGTAAGGGTCAGGGCAGATGGCCATTGATACGACAAGTCGAAGCTGGCGCCGCCAGCATCAACCCCTCCAAGCCTGTCCAGGCAAGTGGGAACGCCCCGCTTTGACAGGTTTGGCTCAATCCTGCACCGCCAGCGCCAGAGCATGCAGCGATTTCAGGCCGAAGTCGTAGGACAGCATCCGCCACGGCCCGTCCACCTGCGTGCCGTCCGGGGCGCGCCCCGGCGCTTGGTGGCTGAACTCCTGGATCAGCGACTCCTTCACCCCAAACACCGCGTCGCTGTCGAGGTAAGGCCCGCCGGCGACGAAGATATGCGTCACCAACTGCTCATGGCCGTCAGCCGAGATCATGAAGTGCAGGTGCGCCGGCCGCCACGGGTGGCGCTTCGTAGCCGCCAGCAAGTCGCCTACCGGGCCATCATCGGGGATGGGGTAGGCGGTTGGCATGATGCTCCAAAAACAGAAGCGGCCCTGCCCGTCCGCACGCAACCGGGTGCGGAGGGCCGGTCCCTCCAGCTCCGGCCGCTGCACGTCATAGAAGCCGTCGCTGTCGGACTGCCAAATCTCAAGCACTGCGCCAGGCAACGGGGCGCCCCCAGCGGAGGACACCGATCCCTGGACGAACAGCCTCTCTCCCACCGTCCCAGCGCCGATGTCGGCGCCATTGGGCACGAACGGCACGTCCATGACGTGGAACGGGCCGAGCACCGTCGTTTCCGTCGCGCCCTCCGGCATCCGGTGGTTGATCGCATCCACCAGCATGGACACGCCCAAGACGTCCGACAGCAGGATGAACTCCTGCCGCGTGTCGCTGCACATCTGGCCGGTGCGGGTCAGGTAGGTGATGGCGTGCTGCCAGTCGTCGAACGTCGGTTCAACGTCGCGGACGAAGTTGTGCAGATGCGTCACCAGGCCTGCCATGACGGCTTTCAGCCGCGCGTCAGGCGTGCCGGCAAAGCGCTCCAGCACCGCCGATGTGATCGTATGTTCGTTCAGGTCACGCATGCCCAGCCTCCGGAATCAAGCAACAGCCGCGCCTCGCGGCGGCAGAACGTATACGGCGTCAACCGGCTTCGCGGCCTGGTTGACGCGGTTCTGGACGGCGGGAACGTCCTCTACGCCATCGGCAACGGCGTTCCAGGTCCTTGCGGGCTGCCGGGCAACGCCGGTATCCATCAGGCCTTGCCCAGCTTCGACCCGATCCAGCCGGCAACCCCCGGGCTCGCCAGCAACGCTAGGATGGCGTCCCGGGCAGCGTCGGTTCCGGCGGCAGGCCCAAGCGCCGCGGCGGCAATCAGGTCGCACTTGGCGGACAGTGCGAAGCCGGCCGCCATGTAATGCCTGCCATCCCCCGCCGTCAGCACGTAGCGGCGCACCCGGCCTGGCATCCCGCCCGCCGTCACCGGCTGCCCGGCGGCAAGCGGTCGGAAGTCCGGACTGATCATGTCGAGGTCGCTGACCCCGTCCACCTCCGCATCCCCGCTGACTCCAGTGGCGCAGTTGCAGAAGCCCACCTTGGGCCGGACATACACCTCCATTGTTCCGCCACAGGCGGCGCCTGCGCAGCGAAAGGCACGGCCCGCCGGCCAGGCGTCGCGCGGAAAGGGCCAGCGTATCTCCTGCCAGCCTTCCTGCCCCGCTTGGGACGGTCCGCCGCGCGGAACCACAGCGGCGGCGCCCGCAGCCGCTACGGCCAAGCCCAGCGCGGCGCCCAGCCGTGCGCGCCGGGTCATGGCAGCCCGGCGGCTTCCCGGGCTGGGCCAGTCAACTCAAGGATGTGCAGCCCGGTGTTGGCGCGGTCCACAATGTAGATATAGCCCCGCGCATCGGTTTCCACGTTGTTGGTCTGGATCGCCGTCTTGCATCGGGGCGCGCCGTCCACCGTCACGCAGCGCTTATCTGTCGCCGCAGTAATGGACGGAATGAAGTAGCCGACCTCCTTGGGGCTGTAGGGGTCGCGGATGTCCAGCGCCCGGACCCCGGCGTTGAAGAAGCTGATGAAGGCCATCTTCTTGTAGAAGACCGGCGCCATGCTCTCGTTGGACGAATGCGACCCGAACCGCCCGCCGCGTTCGCAGAAGCGGCCCGGCCTCTCGGCGGCGGTGTAGTTGGAGACTATCATCGGCCGGCTCTCGATGCTGATGTCGGCAAACCATACCATCTGGCGGGGCTCGTTGCATTCGTTGGCGATGGCCTCGTCCACGATCATGACCATGTCGCGATGGCTGCCCTCCTTATCCCCGGCGAACTCGGGGATCGGCATGTCGAGCATGGGAAATGTCGTATGGGCGCCGTTGCTGGAGGTCATCACCAGGCGGCCGACCTCGGGGGAGCGCAGGTTATCGGGCGTCGGCGCCGCCGGGCCGTGCAGCAGCTTGTCCCGGTCCACGATCTGCAGGATGCCGCCCTTGTCGGTGCCGTAACCGAAGTAGATGCGGTTGCCCTGCGGCCCCGTCGAGATCATCCCGTGCAGCTCGGTCGGCACTGCACCGGTGGAGCCAGGCTCCTGCCCCGGCAGGCCGAAGTCGCGTATCTTCACGGGGTGCACGGGATCGCCGAGGTCATAAACCTGCGTCATCCGCCGCGTGCGCCAATCCGGCGCGCCCGACACCAAGTAGGCGATGCCGGTGTCGCACTCCCACCAGCTTTTGTGGGTGTCGTTCAGCCCGGCGATGCGGGTGAGCAGCACGGGGTTTTCGGGGTCCGCGACGTTCCAGATCTCGTGCGCCTGGCTGCCGAAGGTGCGGAGCATATAGACCGCGCTCCGGTCGCCCTTGGGCAGTTGCGCGCCGTCGCACACCCGCACCATCTGCGCGCCGCCGCTCTCATATTTGCCGGGCTGGCCAGGGATGTGACGGAGGTATCGCGGGTGCGCCGGGTCGGTCACGTCCACGATGGAGGTGCCGTTTGGCTCCGCTGCTCCCGTCATGGGATTGACTGGGTTCGGGATGTCGTCGCTGCCGCCGTGGTGGCCGATATAGGCGATCCAGCGGTTGCCCTGCTGGTGGATGGTGGGCTGGTAGGCACTGCGCGCCTGCAGGCCGTCGGCGCCGACCAGGCGCATGTTCGACGCCTCCAGCGGATCGCCCGGCTTGGGCTGGGCCTGTACTGGCAGCGCAAGGCAGGCGGTAAGGCCTGCCGCCGCGGCAAGTTGGCTGGCGAGCTTCAGCATTGTACGCCCTCCCTGTTCGGCTTTGGTGCTTGATGGATACATAGCCCCCGCCATGATGGCCCAGGAAGTGCATCCTCGTCACGCCGGTCAGCCTCACCTTGGCCATTAATCGCGCTAGGGACGCGCATCACTGCGCGCGCGCTGCACAGATCGCAGCGTCGCCGCGCCGCCGCGCCGCAATCCAGACGTTCACCGACCAGCACAATGCCGGGCCGATGCCGTTCCGCTGGGCCAAGCCTGCTGACGACATCCTTGCGTCCATCGAGCACATCTGCAACCGCAACAAACCAGTGGCCGCAGAATAAACCAATGAACTTCTGGTTCAGGACACCAGCGCACCGAAGAGGCATCTGCCGGGCCGTGCGTAGTTTCCGTCCCTTACGCCGGGTCACGACGCACCGGTAAACCGCATCCAGCCATGCGGGAAGCCCGCGCTGGCGTCGCCGTAGGGGATTCCGCATGGATGGAGCGATCAACAGCCACAGGCCGGACACCGGTCCTCCGGGCGCCGGACGCGGCGGCGGCAAGGCTTACCTGGTCGGCGGCGGCATCGCCTCGATGGCAGCGGCGGCGTTCATGATCCGCGACGGCGACATGCTGGGCCGCGACATCACCATCTTGGAGGAGCTTGACACCCTCGGCGGCAGCCTCGACGGCTCCGGCACGCCGGAAGGCGGCTACGTGCTGCGCGGCGGCCGGATGCTGGAGGCGAAGTATCTCTGCACCTTCGGCCTGTTCGCCTCCATCCCAACCCTCGATGACAGCATGTCGGTGACGCAGGAGATCGAGCGGTGGAACGCAACGATGCCCACCTCGTCCAAGTCGCGCCTGGTCCGCAACGGCCGCCGGCAGACCGCACCCAAGTTCGGCCTGAGCGAACGGCACATCCTGACCATCGAGCGCCTGGTGCTGGAGCCGGAGGGCTTGCTCGGCCAGGGCACCATCGCCGACCAGTTCGACCCGGCGTTCTTCACCACCGACTTCTGGTTCATGTGGTGCACCACCTTCGCCTTCCAGCCGTGGCACAGCGCGGTCGAGTTCAAGCGCTATCTGGCCCGCTTCGCCCACATGGTTCCCGGCTTCGAGCGCCTGGAAGGCATCCTGCGTACGCCCTTCAACCAATATGACTCCCTGGTCCGCCCGCTGCACAGATGGCTGCTCGACCGCGGCGTGCGGTTCGAGACGGGCACCCGCGTGACCGGCCTGGACTTTGCCGCGCAGCAGGATGGCAAGACGGCCGTGACGGGCATCGCCGCCGTAACGGCCGGGTCCGCCCATACCATCCCGGTCGGGCCGGACGACCTGACGCTCGTCACCCTGGGTTCGATGACCGCGGCGTCCAGCCTGGGCGGCATGGACGCGGCGCCCGTGATGGGCACCGAGGGCGACGGCGGCGCCTGGACCCTGTGGGAGCAGATCGCCGTGGGCCGGACCGGGTTCGGACGGCCAGCGGTGTTCGCCGGCCATCCCGGCCGATCCCGCTGGGTGTCGTTCACGACGACATTGCACGACCCGGCCTTCCTCCATCTGCTCCGCGATCTGACCGGCAACGTGCCCGGCGAGGGCGGGCTGGTCACCTTCCCGGACAGCGCCTGGCTGCTGTCCATCGTCATCCCGCACCAGCCGCACTTCATCGGCCAGCCCGAGGATGTCGCCGTGTTCTGGGGCTATGGTCTGCAGGTGGACCGGCCCGGCGACTTCGTGGCCAAGCCGATGCACGCCTGCACCGGGCGGGAGATCATGACGGAGCTGCTGGGCCACCTGCGGATCGAGGCGGAGGCCGCCGGCATCCTGCGAACCTGCACCTGCATCCCCTGCATGATGCCGTTCATCACCAGCCAGTTCATGCCGCGGGGCCGTGGCGACCGTCCGCCGGTGCTGCCGCCGGGCACGCGCAACCTCGCCTTCATCGGCCAGTTCGTCGAGCTGCCGCAGGACGTGGTGTTCACGGTCGAGTATTCGGTGCGCTCCGCCCAGGTTGCCGTCCACGGCCTGCTCGGCCTGAAGCGCAACGCCCCGGCGGTTTACCAGGGCAAGTTCGACCCGCGCGTGCTGCTCCATGCGTTCCGGGCACTGCACGACATGCGGGCATGAACGGCGGCCCATGATGGCCGGCCACGATAAACCGGCACCCGGCGGCGCAAGGCAGGCGTTGCCAGCCCTGCTGCCGCCGGACCTGAACCTGTTCCTGTTCGCCGCCGTCGGCGTCGAGCGGAGCGGGATGACGCTGACCGTGCTGTCGGCCCTGGCCCGCCTGGACCTTGATCCTTGGGACGAGGCTGGCCGCCTGTCCAAGCTGTCCCGTGCGGAGGCGGCTGACAGCTTCGCCGGCAGCCTGGCGAAGCTGCCGGCCATGCCGACCTGGCCCCAGGGGACCGCGGCGGGGACCACGGCGCGGCTGGTTGCCTTGCTGCCGCAAGATGGCAGCTTCTGGCCTGCACCTGCAACGGAACCCGCCTCAGCCAGCCTGCATGCTCTCCGCCAGCGTGCCGCCCTGCTGGCATTGCTGGTGGTGGCCGTCATGCTTGCGCTGGCAGCCATCGGGCATTGGGCAGCAGCGGCGGACATCGGCGCCGCCGCACCGCAGGACAGTCCCGGAGGGCAATGCGCGCCGGCCGGCCCGTCCTCGTCGTGCTGCGTGGCGCCGGCACGCAGCGGTTGGACCAAGCGATGATCGGCTGAAAGGACACCCGGGAAACCCGGCGCGCCGTAGCGGACGCCATACCGCTGCTGTAGAAGGTGACGCGCATCACCTTGGCCGAGGTCCCCGGCAAGGATGACCTTGCAGCCGCCGGGTCGCACGCAGGCGATGTCGCCGGCTGGCTCGCCCGTCATAAGGACCCTGATGCCAGACCAGACCCTTGCCGCCGTCCTGCTCGCGGCCGGTGCCGCAATCCTGGTTTTGCGGGCGGCCCTATGGCGGCTGCTCGTCTTCACCGCCCGCATTCTGCCCAGCCTGAGTGCGCGTGCAGCGGCATGGCCGGTCTGGGCGCGCGCCGCCCCCTTCCGTCTCCGGTTCGCCGCCGGCCACCCCAGGCTTCATGCGTTGCTCATCGGACGCCTGAACCCGGCATCGTTCAGCGGCCTCCCGCTGACCCTGCTGTGCCTCGCGGCCGTTTACGCCGCAGCACTCCTTGGCGGCCTGATCGACGACCTCCGCGAAGCCGGCGGCCTGGTGCTGTTGGACGCGGGCGTGAATGCCCGCCTCGTGCCCTACAGGGCGTCCTGGCTAGTCGCAGGGTTCCTCTGGATTACCGCGCTCGGGGCTGGCCCGGCCATCACCGGCATGGCAGCCGCAGCCTCGGCGCTCCTATGGTCCCAGGGCCGGACGCGGCTGCTGGCGCCCCTCTGGACCACCCTCGCGGGCGCCGAGGGAACAACCTGGCTCGGCAAGCACCTGATCGGCCGCCCGCGCCCGGCGTTCCTATATGCCGTGACCGAGGCAAGCCCTTCCTTCCCAAGCGGCCATGCCACCGCCGCGACAGCGCTCATCGGCTTCCTCGCCTACGTAACCGCCCGCAGCCTGCCCAGCCTCCGCCAGCGGTTCGAGGCGTCGTTCTGGGCCGCCGTCATCATCGGCCTGATCTGCCTCAGCCGGGTCTTCCTGAGCCTCCACTACTTGAGCGACATCGCCGCCGGCGTGCTGGTGGGCTCGATTTGGCTGCTCATTGGCATCGGGCGGCCGAACTCAGCCGGGTAGCGCGGTCAACGTGACGCATGGGCGGCGTCCAGGCGCCCTATCGCCAGGTAGAATGGCGCCCCAGCCGCCAGCGCGGCGTTCAGCGACGCCGCCGGCTGCAACTCCGCCTCGCCGATGGCAGCCAATATCTGCGTTTTCATATGCGGTTCCCTGCTCCGTGTGCTGGATCAGCCAAGCCCATACCGCGCAAAGAACCAGCGCCGGACGCCATAGACGACCGCAAGGTAGGTCACCGTGACACCCGCCAGCGCCGCAAGCAGGGACGCCGGCAGCGGCACGAACCCCAGCCACGGCGCAAACGGCGAGAACGGCAGCGCCACCGCCAAGCCGAACGCGGTCAGCGAGCTTGCGATCAGCAGCGGGCTCGGCCAGCTCCGGAACGGCTGCGTCGTGCGGAGGATGAAGATCACCAGGACCTGCGTCGCCATCGACTCCACGAACCAGCCGGTGTGGAACAGCGCGGCATCGGCGTCGAACAGCCGCAGCAGCAGGCCGAACGTCAGGACGTCGAACACCGAGCTGACCGGCCCCAGCATCCACATGAACCGGCGGATGACCGCCAGGTCCCAGTGCCGCGGCCGGGTCAGCATGGCGGCATCCACATGGTCCGCGGGGATGGCCATCTCCGACAAGTCATACAGCAGGTTGTTCAGCAGTATCTGGATCGGCAGCATCGGCAGGAACGGCAGGAACAGCACGCCGGCCGCCATCGAGAACATGTTCCCGAAGTTGGAGCTGGTCCCCATCATGATATACTTCAGGATGTTGGCGAAGGTCCGCCGGCCCTCCCGCACGCCCTCCGCCAGCACGCCGAGGTCCTGGCGCAGCAGGATGATGCTGGCCGCCTCCTTCGCCACGTCCACCGCCGTGTCCACGGAGAAGCCGACGTTGGCGGCATGCAGCGACGGCGCGTCGTTGATCCCGTCACCGAGGTAGCCGACCACATGGCCCCGCATCCGGAACGCCCGGATGACGCGCGACTTCTGCGGCGGCGTGACCCGGCAGAACAGCGTGGTCCCGTCCAGCCGGGCCAGCAGCGCCTCGTCGGTCAGCGTCTCCAGCTCCGGGCCGGACAGCGACCCGGCGATGGGCAGGCCAAGCGCTGTGCACACATGCCGGGTGACCACCTCGTTGTCGCCGGTCACGACCTTCACGGCAACGCCCAGCTCGGCGAGTTCCGCCAGCGCCTCCCGCGCCCCGGCCTTGGGCGGGTCCAGGAAGGCGAGGAAGCCGGCGAACACCAGGTCCGCCTCGTCCGACACGCCGGCATGGCCGCAGTCCGGCCCGGCATCCCGCCAGGCGACGCCCAGCACCCGGTAACCCTCGGCCCCCAAGGCCGCGAAGGTCGCATGCGCCGCAGCACGAGCCGCGGCGTCGAAGGCCTGCAACGGCGCTCCCTGCTGCCCATGCGAAGCGGCAAGGGCCAGCACGTCTTCCGGCGCACCCTTCACCACCAGCAGGCGGCTGCTCCCACCCTCGACCAGGCCACCCTCGACCAGGATGGACACCCGCCGCCGCTGGAAGTCGAACGGCACCTCGTCCACCTTGCGCCACGCCGCACGGTCCAGGGTGCCGGCGGCCAGGATCGCCTCGTCGAGCGGACTCTTCAGCCCGGTCTCAAACGCGGCATTCAGCAGCGCGGTCTGCAGGACGGCGGCGCAGTCCTGCCCCGCCAAGTCCACCTGCCGGACCAGCTTGATGCGCGAGTCCGTCAGCGTCCCCGTCTTGTCGCTGCACAGCACGTCCATGCTGCCGAGGTCGTGGATCGCGGCCAGGCGCTTCACGATCACCTGGTTCCGCGACAGCCGGATCGCGCCATAGGCCAGGGTGACGGACACCACCATCGGCAGCAGCTCCGGCGTCAGCCCGACCGCGAGCGCCAGCGCGAACAGGAACGACTCCAGCAGCGGACGGTGCATCAGCAGGCTGGCCAGCAGCACGAACAACACGAGCAGCACCGTGACCCGCACGATCATCAGCCCGAAATCGCGGATGCCGACGGCGAACGCGGAGGGCGGCGGCGGCTTCTGCAGTTGCTGCGCGATGGTCCCAAGCTGGGCGCGGCGCCCGGTGGCGAGCACCAGCGCCTTCGCCGTCCCGCTGACGACCGAGCTGCCCATGAACACCATGTTGCACGGGACGGCATCGTCGGCCGGCGCCCCGTGCGGCGCGTCCGCCTCCTTCGCCGCGGGGAACGGCTCGCCGGTCAGCAGGGCCTCGTTCACATACAGGTTACGCGCCTCGATCAGCCGGCAGTCGGCGGGAACGAGGTCGCCAGCCGTGAGCAGGACGACATCGCCCGGCACGATCCCGGCGGACGGCACCTCGACAGGCCTGCCGTCCCGCAGCGCCGTCGCTTGCAGCGAGACCTGGTTCCGCAGCCGCTCCGCCGCGTTCTCGGCCCGGTGTTCCTGCACGACATCCAGGACCACGGACATCAGCACGATGGTAGAGATGATGCCAAAACTCGGCACGTCCCCTGTAAAGGCCGACACGCCGGCGGCGCCGAGCAAGATCAGGATCAGCGGGTTGCTGAACCGGCCGATGAAGGCGGCCAGCAGGCGCCGCGGCGCCGCCTGGTCAATCCGGTTCGGCCCGGCAGTCTGCAGGATAGCCGCCGCATCGGCGCCGCTCAGCCCCGTCACGGCGGAGTGCAGGGACGCGAGCAGGTCTGACAACGGGCCGGCGGCGTGGTCCGAGGCCGTTGGCGCGCCGTGCGGGGCGACGGTGATTCCGGCCGGTTGGTCCATCTGTCCTCGGGGCTGTCCTAGGAAGGGCCTGCATCGGCCATGCTGGGCGTCAGCCAGGGCGCACCCGCGCCAATGCCTGGTCCAGCCCGTCCGCCACCCCACCAATCGGTTACGCCTGGGAGGCCTCCCGCAACAGGTTCGGAAACTACCTATCCCGGTCGCGCGACGGCGTGGGCGCTGGGACCAGCGGACGGGATCATCAGGCCAGGACCTGCCCGGCCGGTCGCCGCGGCGACCACGGCAGGCCGGGGCCGTAGCCGGACCATGGCGACGATCCCGGCCAAATCCTCATGCAGCATCCGTCAGGAAAGACGCTGACCAGCGGGCATCCGCATGTTGAGTACCTGAATGGGTGTCCTCGCGGCCCGAACGATCGTGCAGCCGCGATGGCCAGGGCTTGATCCCGCCGGTGGACGCGGCGGAACGCCGCCCGATATGGAGGGACAGGATGCCGCCATGACCCATGCCCTGCGTTCGTCACCCCTGCCCCTGTTCCCACCCCTCCAGCGCTGGATCGAGGCCTCCGCCCAGGCCCTGCTTCAGCCGCAGGGCGAACCGTCCGTTGACTTCACGCAGCCCCACGGCGAACCCGCCCTAGCCGGGCCGGACTCAATCGCATGGCGGGTTTTCAAGAACCCGGTCGCCCTGTTCGTCGGCGGCGTCGCGGCGGTGATCCTGGAGCTGGCCGAGCCGCGCGTCCGCACCGGGGTCTGGGAGCACTCCTCCTTCCGCAGCGATCCCGTGCGCCGCCTGCAGCGTACCGGCCTCGCGGCCATGGTCACCGTCTATGGCGCACGCAGCGTCGCGGAACGGATGATCGCGGGCGTCGTGCACAGGCACGCAGGGATTGCAGGCGAGACCCCGGCGGGCCACCCCTACCGCGCCAGCGATGCGGTCCTGCTGACCTGGGTGCAGGCGACCGCCTGTTTCGGCTTCGCCGAGGCTTACAGCCGCTACGTCCGCCCGCTCAGCGCCGGGGACTTCGACCGGCTGTGTGCCGAGGGCCTGCCAGCCGCCCGCCTATACGGCGCGCTGGATGCCCCGGTATCTCGTGCCGGATTGGACGCCCTGTTCGCCTCCATGCAGGACCGGCTGGAACCCTCCCCCGTCATCCTCGAGTTCCTGGGCATCATGCGTGACGCCCCGGTCTTCCCGGCGCCGATGCGGCCAATGCAGCGGATGCTGGTCCGTGCGGCGGTGGATATTACGCCCGGGTGGGTTCGCGGCCGGCTTGGGCTGACCAGGGCTTATGGCCTCCGCGCGTGGGAACGTCCGCTGGTGCGCCGGCTCGGCAGCCTATCCGAGAGCGTCATGCTGCGGTCCGGCCCGGGGGTCCAATCCTGCCTGCGGCTCGGGCTGCCGGCGGATTACCTTTACCGCAGCTAGAGCGGGTTTGGTGCAGATGGGAAGCACCAAACCCGCTTCAGTCCCCCGCCGGCAGCATCCGCTGCAGCACCCCGTCCCGCTTGACCAGCGCATGATACATTGCCCCGGCGATGTGCAGCGCGATCAGCGCCAGCAGGGTGATGGCCACAGCAGGATGCACCTCCTGCATCAGCTTGCCGAACGGATCGTCCTTCGGCACGATCAACGGCAGCGGAATCAGCCCCGCCACGTGCACCTGGGACCCATGGGCCGACGCCGCGAACCATCCCAGGACCGGCAGGATCACGAACCCGGCATAGAACGCCCAATGTGTCGCCCGCGACAGCAGCTTCAAGCCCGGCTTCAGGTCCGCCGGCGGTGGCGGCGCCGGGTGCGTCAGCCGCCATCCCAGCCGCAGCAGCATCACGATCAGCACCGACGACCCCAACGAGAAGTGCCATTCCGCCAGCGCCCCCTCCGCCGACTTCGGCAGCACATACACGAGCCACAGCGCCACCGAATACTGCACCGCCAGCATGGCGACGACCAGCCAATGCAGCGCCTGCGCCACGCCGGTGTAACGCCAGCCCCCGGCAGCATCGGGGAGGTGGGTTCGCATCGTTGCCGACATCCTGGCCTCCTTTGCTGAAAGCTACCCTGCCCTCCAGGCAAATCTCTGGAGGTCCGGCGCACAGATGGAATGCTAATCAGGCTTGCCCAGCCTGTCTCCCACACGGAAGCCAGCGGAGCCAAGCCGCGCAAGCCTGCTTAGCACACCATGCCCACAGCCCCGGCATCAACCTCGGGCGAACCGGCACGGGGTGCTCTAGCGAACTCCCCACCAAAGGCGCCGCCAGGCACCCGGTCACGCCCTCCTACGGCCCGAGCAGGCCCGGCACATCCGCCGGACCCCACGCGCCTTCGCCAATTCGCTCCAGCCCCGCGCTGTCCAGCACCGGCCGTATCACCCCGCCGCCCGGACACACACGCGGCTGCCGTCCGGCACGCCCGGCCCCGCTGCGCCGGCCAGCCAGTTCATGACCCAGCAGCCCGTTCGGCCACGGCAGAACGGCCCCGGCATCCCTGCACCAATGCCCAACCGGTCCTGCGGAGTCTCGGACCTGTTTGGGTGGGCGCCGGTTGAAGGCCGGCAGGCGAAGTGTCGCGCCAGGCAGAAAAGGCCGCAGCGACAATGCCTCCGCGTCGGGGCAGAATTCCAGCGCACCGGGCGCGAGCAGGACCCGTTGGGCCAACCCGGAGCCAACTCAAACAGGCTCTCAGCGCCACCCCTTTCAGGGTGTTGCCTTCGCTTTTGCGAGCAGGCGTGTGGTTGCGACGTGGGCGCGTGCGGTTTTGCCATCGACGTAGCCCTTGGGTTTGGCGGTTTTGGGTCCGCGTTTGCTGGTGGCGACCTGGCGCGGGTTGATGTTGCGGGCCAGGCGGAGCAGGTGCTGGGCCAAGCCGGCCGGGTCGGCCTCGTTCCAGCACGGCCAGTGTTCGGGCGGCAGGGCGATGAGCAGGCCCTCGTAGCCGCCCCTGACCTGCACGGCGAGGTGGAAGCAGGACACCTCCAGCGGCGGCGGCGGCGGCGGCGGCGAGGCGGCAGGCGATGGCGGGGCGGGCGGCGGCTGGTGCGCCTGCTCGACCGCGCGCTGCAACAGGGCCAGGACGTTGTAGGCCAGCACGGCTGCGGCAAAGCCGAGCAGCGCTGCGCGGGGATGGCCGAGGCTGCGCAGCTCGCTGTTCAGCACGCTTTCCAGGCGCCCGAACATGCCCTCGATTTGCCAGCGCGTGCGGTAGAGTTCGGCGATGCGCTGTGCGCTGACCGCCTTGGATAGATTGCTCCACAGCCACAGGGTGGTGTCACCGTCCTCGGTGGGCTGGTCCAGCGCAAGCTCGATGCGCCGCCACCGCGCCTGCTGGTGCTCCACCGTGATCGCCTGCTCGCGCACCAGTCCGGTCTCGACCCGCCCGCATGCGCGCCACTCGCCCTGCTCAGCCAGGCGGGGATGCTTGGCGTGCTCGCGCACGATGAAGCAGGCGCCTGCGTTCTCCAGGCCATCCAGCACCGTGCGGGTGCAGAAGTGCCGGTCGGCTAGCCACAGCTCCCCAGACCGTGCGCCTTCCAGCAGCGGCGCCACCCCGGCGCGCTCGCTCGCGTGCGCGTCCTCGCAGGCCACCAGGTCCACCACCAGGCCAAGATCGGGGTCATACGCGGCGTTGTTGCATGGATCCTGCCGGTGGCGCAGAGGTCAGGGGCAATGTAGGGGTTTTGTTCCTTCTCTAACTCTGGATGCCCACCTTGCCGTTCAAGCTGAACCAAGACCGCCGCCACCACATTCCTAAGCAGAAGTACAAGCTCATGAACTGGCGTGAGTATGACGCCAGCTTGCGCCAGCGCGGCAGCCTGACGGTCTGGTTCACGGACGAAGCTATCGAGGGCTGGCGGGCGGAGCCGCGCACGACCCCAGGCGGCCAACCCTGGTATTCGCCTCTGGCAATCCTGACCGCACTCACCCTCCGGGTTGTGTTCCGCCTGGCCCTGCGCCAGACGGAAGGCTTGATCGGCTCCGTCATCGGCCTGCTCGGGCTCGATCTGGCCGTGCCGGACCACTCGACTTTGAGCAGGCGTGCGGAGACGCTGGAGGTGCCACGTCCACAAGCGCGCAGGGACGGCGAGCCCTTGCACCTGCTGGTGGACAGCACCGGCCTGAAGCTCTGCGGCGCGGGCGAGTGGCTGGTCGAGAAGCACGGCGCCAAGACGCGCCGGTCCTGGCGCAAGCTGCACATCGGCATGGATGCCGACACCGGCCAGATCGTCGCAGCGGTGCTGACCACGAAGGAGGTGGACGACGGTGCCGAGGTCGGCCCCTTGCTCGATCAAGTCGGAGGACCCGTGGCGTCGTTCACCGCCGACGGCGCATACGACCAGGAGGACGTTACCGCCACCGTTGCAGAACGTCATCCGGAAGCGGCGATCATCGTGCCGCCGCGGTCCACGGCGGTGCCGAGCGAGACGGCCGAGACCGAACCCACGCAGCGGGACCGCCACCTGCACAGCATCGCCAAGCACGGACGCACAGCCTGGCAGAAAGCGTCCGGCTACACGAAGCGGGCGCGGGTCGAGGCGGCCATCGGCAGGTTCAAGCAGGTCATCGGCGACGGGTTGCGCTCGCGCACGGACCGGCGCCGGGCGACCGAGGTGGACGTGGCCGTCCATGCGCTCAACCGTATGCTGGAACTGGGACGCCCGATCTCCGTCCGCATCGCCTGAACCACAGCCGGGGCTGGGGCAACTGCGCCCACACCTCTGATCCGTGCAACACGGCCGC
>JAABUW010004975.1_pt1 | contig 17706 bp, 20 predicted proteins | sample 5560081 | NCBI WGS metagenome assembly JAABUW01 (sample SAMN10711882, study PRJNA513363) | rock metagenome | isolation source: Antarctica rocks | place: Antarctica: Victoria Land, Knobhead sud | reverse complement strand
GCCCCCCCCACCCCACCCCTCCCGCACCAACCCATCTCCCAACCCATCTACCAACCCATCCCCCCCCCCCCAATCCCTCGCTTGAACCCCCCCCCCAAAAAAAACAAGTAAAACCATCACGGTTATTAAATCTTTTCCACCTTTATTTCACGGAAGAGAAAGATAAATAGAGAGAATAAGAGAATTTGTAAGATGTTAGAAGATGAAGAAAAAAAAAGACGGGGGGGGGGGTAATAAGATGTAGATGGGTAGGAGTTGAGAAATTTACCCCCTTGTCTTCTGCAGGGAAGGGGATATGTAAGGGGTAGGGTAGGGGATATGTGTGCATGGCTACTTACTGCGTATCATCTAACTTGTTTTTCCGAGGTCGAGGTCGAGGTCGAGGTCGAGGGGAGGGTATGGTAGGGTAGGGTAGGGGGGCTATTGCAGAGCAGTCGGAGGAAGGCAGGGATGGGGGATGAGAGGGAAGGGTGGGCGGGAGTGGGTGGGTGAGTGAGTGAGTGAGTGGGGATGTCGCTGGTGGGGTGGGGTGGTATGGCTACGATTGGTGAGGTCCATGCGGGTGTGGATACTTTTGGGTGGATTTCTGGGGATTTTTTTGGTTGGTTGGGTGGGCGGGGGGGGAATGTAAGGGGATTGAGAGGATAGAGAGGATTGATTTGGTTTAGGTGGATCTAATGGCTGATGGCGTAGGCTCTAGCCCATGAGCAGAAAACGGAGATTGTTATGCAAATACAGATCTAGAAAAATATTCAACGCTCCAAAAGAGAAAAAAATGCCTGAAAGCAATGATACCATGCCGTGTTGTACATCTCGGTTCTCCTCCCCATGAGAAAGCAGAAAGAACAGTCCAAGACACCCGCAAACCAAAATCGCTCGCTCGGGACGCTTGAAACAACAACAAATCGTTATCATGAATTAATCTTCCAAAAAGTCTAGGTCTTCCCGCCGCTCACCTTCCGCCACAGCTTCCGCACCCTACCGCTATTCCTGGATGGGGTGTCCCAGATATCGCGGCCGTGCGTCACGGGCGGCAGCTGTTGGAGGGCCAAGGGGTCGTCGCCTTTGGCGTACTGCACCTTTTCGGTGGCGCGGAGGTCGGGGCGGGTGAGGGTCATGCGGAGGGTCATTTCGCGGCTGCCGGAGAGGAGCTGGGCGTAGGGTTCGGTGGATTTGAGGCCGGTGGTGACGTTCAGGGAGGGAGGTTTTGGGTCGGTGGAGGCTTGGTTTGTGGAGGGGTGATGGTGCAGCTTAGCGGGGGTGGTGTTGTTTGAGCGGCTGTTGGACAAGTCTTTCTCCGGTAGGCTCGCGACATCGTCTCCGTCGTCGAGGGTATCGAACAGCGAAACAGTCTCGTCGTCGTAAAAGGTCAGGACGGTTGGGGCGGTTTGGTGCTGCCGCGAGAGCGAAGGTCTCCGTAAGGTATCATTCTTTTCTTCGAGAGCGGGGAATCCGAATTCGATTGCTTCATCAAACTTTTGTGCTGAAGCCAGATACACCCGTAGCTTCAGCCTGGCCTCTGGATCTTGATAATGTCTCGCCGCTGGGTCAACGGCCGCCTCGGAGCCGATCTTTGTTGGTACTTTTAAAACGGTACGGGTCCGTTCGTATTCGTCTCTTGCTGTGGGTCTCGGCAATTGCGTTGGTGGCATGTCACGTTGGAGCTTGCTCGCAGATGGCGTCAGATTCCCGCAGAAAGGCATGTTGGTCAGGGAAAGTGTCCTCCGAAAAGAGGGCTTGCGTGTTACCGCTTTTGTGGCAGGCTTGGCGGCATCCACAACGTGTCTGTGGTAATCGTCCAAGGTCAGGTCCAAGCCCGAGTCATCCTCCATCCAACGAAAGCTGTCCATCATGGAGTCATCCATGTCCGCCGCTGAGTCTATATGACCTTCCGCCTTTGAGTATGAGGGACTTGTCGAGGTACCGGTCGAGTATGATGTCCGTAAAGTGGGCACGCTGCGGTTGACTGGACGTCCAAGCCTGTAGAATGCTTCGTCCGTGGCGTCCACGATTACACTCTCACAATGTCCGGCTAGAAGGTATTGCTCCTCCTTGGTAAAGTGCTTTCTTCGGACCGTCTCAGGCAGCCTTAAAAACCATTGGGCATCTGCTTGTGAAAAGTCATTCTCGGGCGACGGGGTCTTTCGCAAGCGCTGCCTCGATGGACCTCGAAAGTAACTCGAGTTACGGCTGAGGCTTGGTCTGGCTGTCGTCTTGGACGGCCTGACTATATGGTGGGCCCGGCACGTGGAAGTGGTACGCGGCGAGGAAGATTGTGCTAGTCTCAGTCTTTCGAGTGTAGAAAAGTACTGTTGGAATGCTTGTCAGTGGGAAATCCCGCAGAATTCCAGTGGATATAACATTTATGAAGACAGAGAAATGTGTAAAGTACGCGGTACCTTGCGTTTAATGACTGGAGGAAAGGTTTCGAAGTCATTGTTCTCCAATGGCTCATAGAATTTCATGACCAGATTGATTCGGAGCTTTCTTTCGCCGGCTTTTCAAATTTCCGCCCTTTTTCGTATTCTAGTGCCAGCAGGGGGGAGGGGGTCCAGTCTAGTACATCAAAAAGGAGATTGGGTAATGAATGCTAAAGTAGTGATGGCGAACTAAGAATATCAATCAAAATTATTGGTACGTTGTAGGTAAAGGTATGTATGTGTAAGTTCAAAAATGTTTGGATTTGAAGGGAATGAGTTAGAAGTATTCTCCGGGCTGTTGTTGTTGTTGTTTGCGGCTGACAAGGGAGGCCTCCATGTTTGAGAAGTTTGGGGCATCCCTTACTTACTGTTCCAGGCTGTTGAACAGCACAAGTATTTCGGTGTGTGCTGCCGCGAGAATTGCGGGATGATGAGCACGTTCTACCGAGTAAGGGTTGGGTGGCTGCTCTAGAGCATACCTTGCACACAGGCTCGAAGCATATCAGACGCCACATGCCTGGTATGTACTCCCGTCCGTAAGGTATGCAACAACGAATAATGGGGGTGATCTTTTGACGGCAATCAAGATCAGGAATGCTTCAACTCCAACTTTGGAAATTGGATACTGTATTGTGAATGATTACATGCCTTGATGCAGGACATCAAGACAGCAAGATAGTCCTATCATCAAGGCACTACGCATTAGTCTTGCACGTCACGGCTATTTTACGCGAGGTGATCTCCACGAAAAGCCCGAGATTGACACGAACTCCAAGTCGTGGGCTAAGGTCGATAATCCGTATCCGTACATGGGACAGGACTCGATGACCTCGAGAAGTCGAGAGGCCGAATATGTACATAGCAACAAACCAGCCTTGGTTTTGAGGATCCGACCTGTGAGCCGTATCTCCAGGTATCGGAGTGGTTTCAGGGCGTATCTATGTATTTCCATCGTTGACAAGCACATGGCCTGTGGACGACACAAGCAGGGATCATACATAAAATACATGTTGGTTGCAACATGCAAGCAAGCCGTCAATGGAGCCACGTGAAGTTCGATCTACCCCGGTTGAAAGATGTCAGGTACCTACCTTGCCATCAGGAAGGAATGCTGCATGCAGTGCATGCATAAGCTGCAACTCTAGGTACCTAGGTACGAGTACATACTGTAGGTAGCCCGGGGGGTTGGTTTGTGTCTGGGCCTTGAAAGGCGGTCTGTTTCAGGCCGGCCGAGGGGTGGAACAGCCACCCAGATCAGCCTAGCCTGTAAGTCATTCACCGCTCCCTCGCTTATCGCCCCCCCCCCCACTGTAATTATAAGCTGCCACTGGCTGCCAAACTTCCTTGGCAGGCACGCAGGAAAACACTTTGGACTCGACTCGACTCTATCAAAGAAAGGCCTTCTCGGTCAGCGACATGTTCTGACGTGCGAATCCTCCGCTATCTATCCATCACTATCCCCCACTACTATCCGTTACGTCAGTCCTTTGTCATTCAAATATGAGTTTCTCGGGTCGCAAGTTCAGTATCAGCAAAGCTCCAGGAGCTAGGTATGCCGCTCAGTTGCAGAAACACTACCCCCACCCCCCCGTAACCTGCTACCTTACAGTACCTTGGCTGACCGAAACAGTGAAGTGAGCTCCAAGATACATCGCCAGTTCCGTAATGCCCATGAGGGACATCAGTCGCATGCTGGCTTAGACCCTTCGCGAGCATCAACCGGAGTGGTGTGGTGTACCGAGCGAGCAAACGAACATGGCTTTGCAGATAACCCCACGGCCTGGGCCAACCTGGGTCAAGGAGCGCCCGAGGTCGACGATGATATCAAAGGGAGTTTCCAGAGGCCCACGCAGATTGACATCTCTATGAATGGACGAGAGTATGGTCCCACAGCGGGCATCAAGCCCTTGCGAGCAGCCATTGCCAACCTGTACAACGCACATCATCGGAAGGGCAAGGATAGCCAATACTCGTGGGAGAACGTTGCGGTCGTACCGGTATTTGCTCATGCTCGAGAACACCGCTGAGTGCCACAATTCAAAGTCCGTATATTGCAGCTGACATTCCCTCCGTGGTAGGGAGGACGAGCTGGACTCATTCGCATAGCGGCGGTTTTGAACAACGCCTACCTTGGTTTCTTCATTCCAGATTACACCGCGTACAATGAGATGCTGTCTCTTTTCCGAAACGTACGTCTCCCAGCCTTCTGGTTATCTCCTCCGTCTTTTCACCCAAAACATGATCTAAGTCTTACAGTTTGCTGCTATTCCCTCGCCACTATCGGAAGATGATGGCTACCACATCCATCCTGACAAAATCGCCGAAGAGATCTCCCGTGGTACATCGGTCATTCTGACCTCCAACCCTCGGAATCCGACAGGGCAAGTGGTGAAAAACCCAGAGCTTGCTGAGATCCAAGACATCGCTCGTGATCGAGCGACGCTTGTCATGGACGAGTTTTACGGCGGCTACAACTACACCAGCAACTGTGATGGGACAACCATAAGCGCCGCCGATAATGTTGTAGATGTTGACGACGACGATGTTCTGATAATAGACGGTCTCACCAAGCGCTTTCGTCTCCCAGGTTGGCGTATAGCTTGGATCATTGGGCCAAAGGAATTCATCAAGGCCATTGGATCCTGCGGCTCGTACCTAGATGGTGGCGCTAATGTACCATTCCAAGAAGCTGCTATTCCCATGCTTGAGCCCGGAAAAGTGCTTACGGAGATGAAGGCGCTGCAGACGCACTTTAAGAGCAAGCGAGACTATGTTCTTGGCCGACTCAAGGAAATCGGCTTCACAATCAAAAACGTACCGGACTCGACGTTCTATATCTGGCTGGATCTTAGCGGACTACCAGAGGCAATCAACGATGGTCTGAATTTCTTCCAGAAATGCTTGGAGAAACGCGTCATCGTAGTGCCAGGAATCTTTTTCGATCTTAATCCTGCGAAGAGAAGGGACCTCTTTGATAGCCCTTGTCATCACTTTGTGCGTCTGAGCTACGGTCCAAGAATGGAGACGCTGAAGATGGGGTTGGATGGGATTGAAAGCATTGTGAAGGAGGCAAAAAGCATCAATAGAAGGTATAGTCTCGTATGGGGTTATTAGATAAGAGCACGTACTAATCCAATCGAACAGGGACAGCATTAAGGCGAACTGACCAGATATCTACGGCGGAAAACGAGACCGTACGACACGACTCATGATTATGACACCAGTCCCTCCATATACCTGGTCGCCAAATGGCGGCATGTTCCTAACCTATGGTTTGTCTGACCATTAGATCATGACACTATTCATAGCAACAAGAAGGTGTCAGTTGCGTCCAGGATCACAGCTCGTTGACGTTCTGTCGTGTTTGCCAGATCGCTCTTCCTATACGCGTCATTCATGCTTTTCGTGTTATTCAAACCTTCCTACGGTAGCTTCCTTTCCCTTACACCCTCTTTAAACACAGCATTATCCCCAGACATCTTTTTCCATCCCCAAACCTATCCAAAATGTGCCTACACCATGTCCTGTGCGCCTGTGATTGCAACTACTAGTTCCTACATCGATACCAGTGGCTGCAGCTATCGTGATACCCATCTCTTCCACCACCTCCCAATCCCTTGTCCTCAACACCAGATGCTAAATCAGCGCCTGATTCCATGTACTTCACACACACTCAGACGGACGTCTGGAGGGTCCCATGAATTACTTACACTTACCGTAGGTAAGGGTTAGCACCTGCGCACCCAAGAATCAATGCGATTTTCAGCCATGCTGTATCTCTCATGGAATCTTGATACGATTCTCAAAGTTACAATTGTCTGTTTAAAACATTGTGAATGTTCTGCATATCTAACAGGTAGACAGTTAGACGGTTTTTGGTTATGTGGTATGACTGTTGCGTTGATGAGAAGTCGACTATATGTATGAGAGAGCGAAAAGGGGGGCAAAGCTTTTTGCTAGGCACCTAAGGTCTACCTTAAATATTAATCTCCAGGTCCCCATTGGACTGGTTAGTCATCTTCCGTGGCTCCCTAGTACCCTAACAGGTAAGGTGGCCGTATACCTGGTATGGCAGCCATAACGACGGTTTAAGGGTTACATATATACCTAATGAACCATACTCGTCAAGGTACAAGACAATGCTGAATCTTTGCATGATGTGTTCAAATGAATAGTAATAATAGAATAGCTGCATAACTTGTTAAATATGATTGGTTGTTATAGTCAGCTTTAGCGATTATACATGCTACTTCTTGACTTGGACGAAAATTACTGTGAGTGCTCAAGCATGCTGCCAGTTCTATGTATCCGACTCGGGCTTGGCTTCGCCTTTCGCAGAACAGTGAGTCTCAGCCTCATCTTCGTACCTGCGCTCATCGCAGTTCGAATTGTAAACCTAGCTCTCAGCCTTTCTCTCTCTAGCAAATTGTATACATTTTCAATGTCAAGATGTTTCAATCGTACTGTGAAAGGTCTATTGACTCAATAATCTTCTATCCAGCCGAAAATTATCCCAACGGGCTCAAATGTATCGAGATTGGGTTCAATGGCGCTGCTGAAAAGTCACATGTTAAAGAGGACCAGCTTGATGACACGACAATATTAGATTGGCTTCACAAGGTCTGCCGTCATCAAGGTTTACACGCATTAACCACTGACTCATACAGGACGTCGGACGTGAGGACGGTTCGAACAATACGGGTGGCCTCCGATTGATGTACATCGAACATCCCATCAGCTATGAGTTCAGCCCGGAGGGATCGATGAGCTGACATGGAACGCAGCATGACTGGTCGAACAAGGCAATCGGATCGTATTGACCAAATACCTTTCGCGGAAGCAACTTTCAAGGCTCTGGTGCAGGATTTCGATCTTCCTTTCGTATACCCAGCTACTTTATCCACCATGGTTACCTCATTACGCCCATATCAAATCCAGAAATCAACACGGGGCCGATCTAATTTGTGGGTCTGCCTACTTGACTCCCTGCGTACCTATTAATTTGCAGCGCGCAGCATTCATATCCCGCACTTATGCCTTCAAAAGAGCAGGCCATGCGCTAGCACTGACTTACAATGCACGAACGAAGATTACTTCTGCAATCATTCAAGGTTCAAGAGACACCAGTTACTACGGCAAGTTGAGTGGGTATCTCAAAGAGCGGGCGGATCTGGCGGTTCACCCAGCATTTCTACTTCTCTGTGCTGCTCAGCTTGAGTACGAGATGATGGATGAGGATTATCTACCTCTAAGGAATGACATGATAGATATCGAGAAGTGGACGGGACATGGATCGCTGATCAGCAAAGGCAATAGAGACAATCTCGACTCATTTCAGGACCTGCCAGCCGTCACGAGAAGTTTGAACTTGTTTTCATCAAAGGTGATCAGAGAGACGGAGAGGGTGAAGTCTTGCTTGCTTCGCCATGATCGCATAGTCGAATTCATTGACAACGTTGACAAGGCGATCTCATCTCAAGGCCAGCGGGGTGATCATTCCAGGGAAAGCACCAAAGAAGTGATGTCTCTTCCACACCAGAAGGGTAATCGGGCCGGGAAGAGCGCAGAATTAAGACAACATGCCGAATTTCTTGCCAATGGATGGAAATGTATGCTCCACAGATATGAGGCCTTCGAGAAGAATATGCAAGTGCAATTGGCTGTAGTAAGTGACTCTCCTAGCATAGAACGGGCGCAGTGCTAATGCGCTCTCGAGCTTTACAACACTGGCATCCAGCGAGACAGCAGGCTGAACTTGGACGTTGCAAGATCATCCGCGAGCATCGCCGCGGCCACCAAGCGCGACGGCTCTGTCATGAAGAGCATATCGCTACTGACGATGATCTTCCTGCCCGCAACCTTTGTTTCTGTATGCAGTCCATGTTGTCCTAACCAACGAGCTGTACAGAGTTTCTCAGAAAAACCATAGCTGCATGCTTCACGACTTGAATAGTGTGGCTAACATATTGTTGACAGACATTGTTTGCCATGCCACTATTCAACTGGGGCGCCGATGAAATTTCTGCCATCGCAACGCCCCACGCGTGGATCTATCTCGCGGTTGCTCTTCCGCTCACCATTACCGTCGTCGCTCTGTGGCTCGTCTGGATACGATGGACCCGCCTACTACGACAGAGAGATGATCGTGGGGAGGTGCCAGAGAGCGCATCCTACGCCGGAACTAACGAGGTGAAGACGGCTTGCTATGTTTAGTGCAGAATCTTAAAGAACCAATTCTGTTTGATCCCTATGAGGGAACTTCATAGCGAGAATTATGAACGATACTTGATGGTAATCTTTAAATAGCCGAAAAGACATCTAATGATGAAACGACCCCACTAGGTACTGTTGGTATCTGGGCAAAAAAAGTTTATGCTTTATCATTTATTTTTCAAAATCTCATACTGTTAGGGAGCTTGGCCCCAACCAACCGGTCAGAAAGGCTGCACCCGGCAATTATATTAATTTTATTTATAACAAAATGAAAATGTTAGTATATATATAATAAACAATGATAAATGTTTCAAGATGAAAACAAAATATTCACGTTATCGTAGAATTTTGAGCTGACCTTGAGATCATCTGATTTGCAGGGTTGAGTTATGTAGTAGGTACCGTAGCTCACATGGTGCAAGGCTGCAATTTGCAAAGCTTTCGAAAGAGAACTTCGTTTCCTAATTCATTCATTCATTCAGTTTACTTTACCCACGCAGGCACTCAGTTAGCTATGCAGGCAAAGCAGTCGAGCAGGTCAGCGATTGGTTATATGTACTACTACATGATGAAGTGTAGATCTGATAATTGTCTAAAGGGGTGTTTTCTACAACAGAAGGCTATGTTTCGTGCCGCAATTGGCGCTAGCCCCAATTAGGCTAGCGGACTTTGTAATGGCACTGCAACTACGGAATACATACCTCCGTACTATGTTCCTAATTGGACGACTACTCCTCCTGCTCCTACTATTGCTCCTACTACAGCAGCTCCTGTACATACTTGAATTGACACGTACCGTCGTCGTACCTGTTCACACGCTACCTACTCCTCGACAACGTTACCTTTACTTAGCCGTGTACATAAAACGACGCGTAAGCTTTCTTAATAATTACTCGTAAACCATTTTCGCACTCGAATTAGGTACCAGTCATAAAAGCAACACGGATTCCCTGAGGAGTTCTCTGGGGGCGAAAGATTTCTACTGGCTCACCCCCATTCATTAGATTTCTAGGATGCTTGCTTCTCATTAGTTTACACCACCATTATCTATTCTCGTGTTCGCTCTATTTAGTTTAACCCTCACTTTGGTGGATTTTCTGGCAATCTCTCGAGCAATCATCACTATCCTACATCCCCTTGGTTTTTCCAGCCTTCGTTTGATACCCGAGTCATAAACCCGATCAATTTGTGATTCGGGCGTGAAGATGGCGCAGAACACCACCCCAGCATCCCAAAAGAATATCGTCATCCTTGGCGGTTCCTACGGCGGCGTATCTACTGCCCACTATCTCCTCAAGCATGCTGTCCCCCACCTGCCCGACAAAGAGTCGTACCAGGTCGTCATTGTCAGCGCCTCGTCGCAGGCCATGTGCCGACCCGCTTGCCCTCGTGCGCTGATCTCGGACGACATGTTCCCACAAGAGAAGCTCTTCGTAAACATCCCGAAAGCATTTGAGCAGTACCCCAAGGGCAGCTTCCGCTTCATTCACGGCACAGCAGCAGAGCTTGACCACACAAACCGAACTGTCTCTATCAGCTTAGCGATCGGCAACACCGAGAAGATCGATTTCTACGTTCTCGTTATCGCCACCGGCGCATCTACGCCTTCTCCCCTGCTGGGTCTAAACCGGGACGAAGATCACCTACGAACGAACTGGACCGCATTCCGGCAAGCACTGCCGACTGCAAAGAACATCGTCGTTGTTGGCGGAGGTCCTGCAGGTATCGAGACAGCCGGTGAACTCGGCGAATTCCTTAATGGCCGCGCCGGTTGGTTCAGCTCGAAGTTAGCGAACCCCAAGGTCCCTGTTACTGTCGTGAGCGCCGGCTCAAAGATACTGCCCGCCCTCCGACCCACCATCGCGAAGAAATCCGAGGAATATCTCGCCAAAGTCGGCGTGACCGTTATCAAGAACGCGCGAGTCAAGACCGTGACGCCACATGGCGCAGGGACAGACAGCGCCACGACCAAGGCAACGCTGACACTCGAGGATGGGAAGACGCTGGATGCCGACCTCTACATCCCCGCGACCGGCATGAGACCAAACACCGGTTTCATCAACGAAGCGCTCCTAACGACAGACGGCCGTGTCGACACCAACGCCTCGACCTTGCGTGTCGATAAGGCCGGGCCACGCGTCTACGCCGTCGGCGATGCGGCATCGTATGCACGGCCTGCCATCCATCTCATCCTCAGCGCCATCCCCGTCCTCTGCGCAAACATCAAGCGCGATTTACTGCTGGCCTCTGGAGATGAGAAGAGCTCCGTTGGTGGGGACCGGGTGTTCAAGGAGGATACTCGCGAGACGCAAATGGTGCCGATTGGAAAGAGCATGGGGGTTGGCGCGGCAATGGGGTACCAGTTGCCCAGCTTCATGGTGTGGCTGATCAAGGGGCGGGACTACTGGTTGTGGACGACCGGGGGGCTATGGAGTGGGAAACAGTGGGCCAAGGAATCGTGATGAGGATGATTTTCCGAAGAATTTCCAAGCTATTCGGAGGTAGGAGATAGACGAGTAGGTCCTGGCAGTTTAAACCCGGTCAGTGGGCCTGGTGGATGCCATCCAACTTGGCACGCCACCAAACACGGGATGCTGCAATACCGCATGGGATACAAGCTCTCAAGCTCGATAGTCGAGCACGAGTTTGGTGGAATCGCCTTGGCTTTCCCATTCTCTGTGTTGTTTTTTCCTGAGCTCTAGATTAGTGGGATTTCTTTTTCCAGTGTCATCCTCCTAGCGGGCGTGGGTAGTAATGATAAAAGGCAAAGCGAAGAATCGCATTTGATTGAATATCGGCTCATGTCTGGATCTTGGATGGTGCATTGGCCACGTACTCTTGCCTGGTATTTTCTATCTAGCAATCTGGTTGGTTCACCCACTCAACCTGAACCCCTTCCCTGGACCGGCATCACCCGGCGTTCCACCGGAGGAGTCCTCATCATCCCATCTTTCCAGTTGCGCCCGCTACGTTGTGCTGGAGCCCGTCTCACACGTGGCAATCGGTACGCATCGAACGGAATTCCTTAAGCACGCTCATCTTAACAGCCGAAGTCAACAGACAGGAGATCGCCGTGCCCGGGCCTTTTCTCGACTCATCGACCAGACTTTGCGGTAATATGTCCACGGCCTGAAGGGTATGCTTTCACCGAGTCAAAATTGGACCACCCCATTGATTTCTTCCTTCCCAGCAATGGGACCGTCGATCTCCCTTTCACCAGGGGGTACATCGTCGGCTCCAGTAGACATAACCTCATCATCCTCCGTTGCTTGCTCACAGAGATTTTGGATCTCCCTGCCAGAAGGCACATCGTCCCGCCTGAGGGCTTTACCATGGCGTGGTGGGTTGGAGATAGCCCTAGGATTGAGGGACTGCCTTTGTCCGAAACTGCCCACTTGTGGCTGCTATGGCTTGTCCACAAGGGCTAGGAGCCTTGCCGGGCTCATTCCGCCTGGGTGTGCGGCGAAGAAGTGCCAGCGCCCTTCTCTCGCAAGTTAACCCAGATCCAAGGCACACACTGCCACTAACGCCTTCATTTGGTGGAGGGAACGCCGGCCGCGTCGTCATGAGGAATTTTCTTGATTGGACAGGTGGGAACGCGTTGGACGTCGCCCAGGTAGAGCCTGCGCCAACGCAGCTCACTGGGGCCATCGTCGTCGTGGCTGCGACGCCGAGGATGAGAAGACGAATGATTTGAGTTCCGGTGCTCGTGTCTCAGCTAGTGTGACATGGCTCAGAAAGCGGATCACTATCAGAGTCTCGGGGAATCGAGGCCAGAGTGGGAGATTGAGGGTTCTGGGCTTCAAACCAGGCCTGCCGCAAGGATTCTCAGTCGCGGCGGGGCTGACGACAGTGCCGTGGGTGGGAGGGGCCCGAGCGATGAAAGGAAGCTGTTGGGGAAGAATTAGAGAGGAAGAAGACCGAAAGACGGGGGCGCGGGCACGGTTTATGAAGTAATTCACAGACTACGCGGTAACGCGACGCGCTGATGACGTCAGATCGATTTTCAGAAGCTTGCTACGACAGTACGACCTACCGTAACAACGTTATCTAGATCCTTTATATTGGCAGCTACCATTTCCAAGAAGCGGACTCTAGACAGCTTCTTCACCCCAAAGTCTTCAAAGAAAGCTCGTCTTATCGAAGACATTCACCATGAGCCTGCCAACACAGCCGACTCAACCCAGTCTGAAAATCAATTGCAACCATCATCCCAGCACTCTACTTATCCCTTCCCAATCCCTCACCTCCGACCCCAGATCACCAACGAACTATCCGCAATCCCCGCATCGTCCGGTAAAGAAATAAATAACAAGCCCGACCTCGACCTCCTCTACTTCCAACCCTACATTCCCAGAAAAATCTCAACTCCCCTCTTCAACTTCCTCCGCTCCTCCCTCTTCTTCTACAGAGTAAAATACAAGATCAAGCGCGGCGCCATCGAAACCGAAATCAACACTCCCCGCTACACCACGGTCTTTGGTGTCGACTCCACCTCCCTTTTTACCGCCGATGGCGCCGTCATCGACTCCATCACCAAATCTCCCATCCCATCCGACCGCTACAGTACGTACCAACCTCGTCCCATTCCTTCATGTCTCGACGAGCTCCGCAAGCGCACGGAAGAGTGTACGGGCGCAAGCTATAATTTCTGTCTCGTAAATTATTACGCTTCCGGCGTAGATAGCATCTCCTACCACAGCGACGACGAGCGCTTCCTCGGCCTATCGCCCTCAATTGCTAGTCTCTCCCTCGGCGCCAACAGGGACTTCTGCATGAAGCACAAGCCCGTCCCTCCTTCGACTAATACGCCACCACCGTCCGCAACGCCATTGTTATCCAAGCACAAGGACAGCGACAAGCCGCTCAAGCTACCCCTTACGAGCGGGGATATGGTGCTGATGCGAGGGAGTACGCAGGCCAAGTGGCTACATAGTATCCCTAAGAGAAAGGGCGCCGAAGCGGACGAAGGGAGAATTAATATCACGTTTCGGCGGGCGCTGGAGAAGGGGGGAACGGAGAATTATTATCGGTATAATGTGGGGAGCGGGGTTGTTTGGAAGTGGGATGGGGCGGCCGGGGAGATGAGGGAGTGGGTGGGAGTAAAGGAGGTTGAAGCTTTGGGGAGGTGAGAGGTGCTGACGGAGCTGTTTAGCTCCATTGGGAAGCTGGTCTGGTCTCGACTGTGGAGGTAGAGGGTTTGAGGGGTTTCTGGGGCCCAGGGGGCGAACGGATGAGGATCGGGCGCGAAGAAGAGAGCCGACGGTCTCAATTATGATGCGTATTACGGCAAACGATCAAGTGCTGGTGGAAGTTTGTTGAGTGAAATAGTTGAGGGAGGAGGCCTCATGGTGGTGGCGCAATGGGTGGGGGGTTGCCAGAGGCTTGGTGGTGGTGGTGGTGCGTAGGGCTGTGGACCACAGATGTCGCAACCTTAACACAGACACACTTTTCAGAGACATCGTCCCTCGTCGCGCATTGCACCTTGGATTTGGGTGAGTTCAATGACTATTCAAAGTCAGTGGAGGTAGCTTCCGTCACTCTGCTTAGGCGCTACTCGTCCTTAATTGATACTGCTCACCACTGCTCAGTGCGTTGTTTACTATGCTCTGGCGTCGCTGATGGTATTGCTACTTCCATTTTGGTGTGTTGAGTGTAGAATTGTCTAATACCTTTCGCTGGGAGGCATCTGTTTATAAAAGAAGCAGCACGTGCAAGTTGTTGTCGCAAGAGTGAACAACTAATACTGCAAATTGCTTGAAGATAACGCAGTCCTGAGCTGCTGCCTCCTTCCTACCATGTATCTTTTGAAGAGACATGGAAATAACTTCGCAAACTGGTAGTGATGTCTTGATGATCGGGCTCTCTGGTTCTACTTCAGCTGGCAAAACTACTCTCGCACATCTCTCAGACACGTAATTCCCAGTATCACTCTCATTTTACACTTCCATCTGACTTTTGCAAGGATTTCGAAGACTTACCTACCGTCAATTGCTATCTTGACTGCGACGGACCCCAGGGCGCTGACCTCCTCGCATGGTCCAAACACTCGACTACATCAAAACCAACTCCGGAAAGACGCCGCCCGACTTCGGGAGCCGGCAGGCTGATGTGTTCCCAGGCCAGGAAGAAAGAGCGCTGAACATGGTACCTCCGACTAAAGCTGATGGAGCTATGCGAGAAGGTCAAAAAGGTCCGGCTCGGCATTGGGTGCTTCGAAGCTTGTGATTGTGGACGGTTTCATGCTTTACAATGTCGAGAAATACGGAGAAGAGATTGGATGCAAGGTTGTTCTTACGGCTGATCTACGACACAGCGAAACATAGAAGGATGACGAGGTAGGGCTATGGGCTGGAGGCGAGACCCAAGGAATTTTGGAAGACGGAGGATTACCTTGAAAAGATGGTATGGCGGAATTACGTGGCAGAGCATGCCGCATTCTCCGAGAACGAAGATGTTGAAGGCTCTCCGGACGAAGCGAAGAGCGCGATGGCTGGCATTGAGCTGCAGCCAGCGCTCGACGTTGATGTGGAGACTACATTATCCTGGGCAACTGACGCTATCGTACGCTCATTGAAGCATAAGCTATGACATCCTAGCGGTTGTGGGAGCCCTCGATACCTCCCGCTTGAGTCGACGGTACAGCCAGGGAATGCGAAGAACACATGAGTTTGGTGGCAATTAGTAGGTACCGTGATATCACTAAGTTCAAGCATTTCATTTTTGTATATATGAGCATTCTTGGCCGAAGCATGGCATTGATCGTGTCAGTCTTATCCATGAGCTCAGCGTCGCCTCTCTCTGAGTGCTTAGCTGCTCCACTTGCCTTTGTCATTCGGGCTCGATAATTTTGTGCATTAAGGCCTTGCTCGAATACTTTATAGCGAGCACATCTCGCGCTTCTTTACGAGCCTACCATCTCCTGATTGACTTTACGAGAACTTTCTGATCAGTTGATCTTTCGTGTGGCAATAAATGCCGTCTCACAAGACCAGAAGTTCTTACTGGGTTGCTCCGTTATGAGAACCTGGATCCCTATCACGGTTTGGTCGACATGGGTCTAATAAATTGCGGGAGGAAACGGATTAAGAGAGAGCCTTGAACAAAACGAAGTTGACTGAGCATATACAATGCGCTAGTGGCCTGGACGTCAAGGTCGAGAACTTCCATCTCAGTCAAGCACAGGGCCACCTGTTCTGCTTCGCACGAGTACTACTGCCAGTCAAGTCTTGATATAAGGACGGGACGAGCGGTAGTCTGGACGAAGGCGATGGCAATATAACGAGGGGTTTGAGGAAGATAGAAATAGCGGCAAGACACTGCTAGTTGTAGCGCACAAGAAGCCTTGGATGAAGTCCTATGACCGTTTGATCGTGTATCACGGAACAGAGGCAGGGAAAACCCGAGGAAAATTTGACATGAGGTTGAGTTGCAATTTGACACGCCAATTGCCTGTTTAAAGCAACGAATGACTAGCTGCGTAACACCGATGTTGAGCAATCTTCTTTCGGGACGCGACTGTTTGGTGCCACCGTGAATTGAATATCGTATAGTACTGTGTGCACGTGGAGGAGACGTCTGTTACGGCCACCATACCGAGATGATTGTCAATATCGAGATGGAATACATGTTAGGATCCGACCTCCCAGTGTCGTCCTCTCTAAGCTGTTTGGAGACTTGACCAGAGTGTGTAGCTCGACGAGACTCAGAGTTAACATACATCAAGAGCGCGCCTGCTTTCTACTAAGCAATATTCTAGAACCAATCAGTCGAAGTTGATTCGTTCACATCCCATTTGACCTTTTGGACCGATGATTTCGATTCGAAGATATCATTCTGCTTTTGCGCTGACATTTTTTGTGCTAGCAGACCATACCATAGGTCACAATACAGAAAAGGGCTATGATGCCAGTCTGAGCCCAAAAAACCTGTGAGCGTCTGTAGAGAGCAGTCCCAACCCAACGATCCCTCCCATCCCTCCACGCACCCAACCCTTTCTTCCAAACCGCATATCTCAGCATAACCACCAAGACCTCTCTCTTTCACCGGCCCCCTTCACAAGCTATCCCCGCATCAACTCCCCATACGCCTCGCTTCCGCTCACTACCTCACCCATTCACTCTCGAAACACATGCGCGCCATCCAACAACTGCGGCTTCTAACCTCTTCCAACAGCTTCAAGAAATATATAAAAAAAAAAGCTCACACCAACAACACCACGGCACACCGCCAACTCCCTGCAATGCGCAGATGCCAGCTCCCCGTCGAGAAGGAAGGCATGGTAGGGAGGGGAGTTAACTAGCTGCTATTCCTAGGCATATAATTCTAATACTACCTACCTACCTACCTACCTTACATACTCCACAAATCCATCACCTACCTTACCTTACCATGCACCCCCTTTCCCCTTCCATCGTAACCATCTGAATCCAAAGTTTAACAGGAACTAGAAAAGAATCATACTCTTGAGTACATAATACGTTTCCAAACGGATCGAGTTCGTCGGGAAAAAAGTGGCAGGGTGGTTTTGGATCTGTTCTGTTGTGCCCGTTTGCGTGGAATGGGGGATAAGAGGGGGGGCGCTTGGAGGTGTAGAGGGAAGGAGAATAGTAGGTAGGACGTGATTAAGTGAGACTGAGTAGTTGGTATGCTTGACTGTTGGCGAAGAATGTGGGGTTACGCTACGGGGACCAATTAATCAGGTACTATCGTGACAGCGCCCGGATGATACTTCAAGAGAGTATAAGAGGGCAGTGTAGGTTTTTTTTTTCGCAAAGGGGGTGCTTATGTAGATGGGTAAAGTAGATTTACGGGTTTGGGAAAACGGTGGGGATGTGAGATGGTGAGATGTGGATGGAGGAAGAAAGTGTGAGTGGAGATGGGCTGGGGATGTGGAGATGGAGATGGGGATATGGGGGTGGTATGAGAAGGGGTTGTTGGGATGGCTGCGTTTGATTCTGGGATATTTGCCTTCTGCGCCTCTCACTCTCAGCACTCTCAACATGGAGCAAAGCAAGCAGCTCAAACATCAAATAAGCCTCATCACATCTACCTCGAAAGTGCAATATCATCT
>JAABUW010004973.1_pt1 | contig 17712 bp, 1 predicted proteins | sample 5560081 | NCBI WGS metagenome assembly JAABUW01 (sample SAMN10711882, study PRJNA513363) | rock metagenome | isolation source: Antarctica rocks | place: Antarctica: Victoria Land, Knobhead sud | reverse complement strand
ATGATGTACTACGTCTCCCAAGACGCACGATAGTAGCACGCTACTCGAACATCTTCCTCGCGTTCTTCCTTTCCGGGCTTATTCATATAGCTTCGGATCACGGAATGATGATTCTACCTCACGAGTCTGGCGCCATCAGGTTCTTTCTCACTCAAGCTCTCGGGATCGTGTTCGAGGACGCGTTTCAGGCCGCCTATTATTATATGAGCGGCAAGAAAAGGCCCGTAAACGCGCCTGTGCTGCATACGATCGTTGGCTACGTGTGGCTAGTTCTGTTCTTGGCATGGTCGACGCCGGCTTGGAGTTATCCACAGATGCGATCGATGAGGAGCGGTTTGGATGTCATGTTCCCCTTCACAATCTTCGGGAACGACTTGAGAAGTAAAGCTCTACGATGAAGCCTCTATTAGTCTTTGCTATAGCTCGTGAAAACCCCGATCTAGTATCCACAGATGACGCGATAGGAAGAAGCTTGTGTGAGTCTTGTGCATCGCGTTTTTTTTGTAAAGACGTATCGAAAGGCACTCAAGAAATCTTGCGTAATCGAAGGTATTTACTTTCTTGCGTTCGTTCATTGCCTATTCTATGCGCCGGCAGCAGTGGGCTGACTTTGTCTGGGCAGGAGTCTTATAAGACCTACCGTCTTGATCCTATTTATTTTCCAACGTCGTTCAATAATTATTGTTCTTAAGGGCGCGATACGCTTTAATCGTTTGTCTTTTCTGCACTAGATAATTATTTGTTGATCTCTTCGTCGTTATATTGTCGACGTAACTTTCGAGTGCCAAGAACTAAGTAACATTGTTGAAAGTAACGCGTAGAATAAATGTCTGTTGTCGATTCTAGTTATTTAAGATTATTCGACTTACAAACACATTTACTTATTGGATTTTATACTTGTTCTTGCTAGACTTGTTAACAATAGTATATAGACTTAAGAAAGATAATAGTATCTATCTAATTTGCAGAAGAAGATTAATTGTTAGATTGAATTTCGATTTCAATTTTTGGAATTAATTTAACTTGTCAATTTTAATTCTAGAAATCAATCTAAAATCTAATTCGATTTCTATTATTTTAGAATTAAATTAACTTAACTCGACTTAATTTTCGATTTTAATATTAGAAATTAAATATAATATTATTACTTCGCGAAATAAATTAAATATTATTTGAATCGAATCTATTTAATTTAAATTAATTCGAGTTCGAGTTTTTTCTAGATAAAACTCGAACTTAATAGCGCATTAAATTTAAAATAGAAAAACTTATAATTCTAGATATCTTTTTATATATTTAAAAATTAATAAGCAATTTAATAAAGTATATAGATATATAGTATTTGTATTTAATATATTGCAATTTATTGTTTATACTAAATCTCGAATATTTGTATCTAGAAGTTTTAAAGTCTTCGATTGTTTAATATAGTTTTTTAATATTAATTTTAAAGATTTAAAATTAGTAACTATTTTAAAATCTATATTGTATTAAGTCTTATTTAAGTTTTTCTTATTAATTTCTATATTTTCTTTGTTATAAATATTATTTACAATTTTAAGTTTTGCAATTCTTTTTATATATTTCTAGATATTCGATATCTTTATAATATTATATTAATCTTTATTTTCTTTTATATTAAACAATAGTTTTGTAATAGATTTAAAATAAAGACTATTATATATTAAATTCTTTTTGTTAAATTTAATTAGAAACAAAGATATATATTTTAAAAATATTAGCTATTATTTTTAGCAAAAAATTATATATTTACAATTAAAATATTTTAATAAATATACAAAATTTAAGTCGAGCTTTATTATTGTTAAGTATTTAATATAAATTGTTGTACGCAAACTTTTTAACTTAAAAATTAGTAAAAAAATAAATAGAATATAAAACAAATTAAATCATAAATATATTTTCGATTATAAAAGTTACAACTACTTAAATATTATTTTGTAAATATTTGTAAATATTAAATTACTAGACTAATTGCGTCGAATCGAGTTATTAAGTTTGAATCGAATATTCGACTTAAATCAAGTCAAGTTAATTCTAAAAGTTAAAATCGAAAAGTTAATTTAATTTCTAATATTAAAATTAACAATTCAAGTTAATTTCTAAGATTAAAATCGAAATTTAACTCGAAAAAATTAACTTGAATTGCTAAGACTACTATTTTTAGTAATTTATTTTGTTTTTAGTATTAATTAATTAATAATTTAATAGAAATAATTAATCTATTTAATTTAATTAATAAATAAATATAGTAGATTATTTTTATATTATATATTACTATTGTATATTATCTAAAAAATAATTAAAAATCTAAATTTAGATTTATTTTATACTATTTTTAGTATTCTTAGTGTTCTTGGCAATTTGATTCGATTTCTAATATTTTTTTTTCTTGAAATCGAGAATTGAGTTGAGTCGAGTCGATTCGATTTCAAAATAATAGAAATCGAATTAAGTTTTAAGTTAATTTCTAATATTGAAATTGTTAAGTCAAGTCGATTTCAAAAGTTAGAATCGAAATCCGATCTAACAATTAATCTATAAATTATTAATATAATTTTATTATTAAAGTTCTTAGAACTCGAACAAAACTATATTAAAAATTAAAGACTTGTTACTTTAACAAAATTAAAAAAATCAAAATTTTTAATAATTTATATTTAGTTTTACATCGACGCAAGTAAACAATTATAAATAGATTATTAGTCTTAGTTTAATATAATATAGTATAAAAGAATTTATTGTTAAACTTAATTTATCTTTGTTTTATTTTATTAATATTAGTAATTTTTAAAAAAGTAATCTTTCTTAATCTATATATAGTTAATTAATAAAATAACAATTAATTTGTATTAAACTAACTTTATTATAGACAAATTTACAATATAAATTAAATTAATAGATATAATACTTAGAGAAAAGTTGTTAATAACAATTTAAACAATATTATAAGATAAAATAGTTATAAAAGATAATATTGTTTCTATTATTTATAGAAACTAAATATAAACTTAAGTTGTTAGAAAGAAGTTTAATAAAGATAGAATTCTTAAATTAATATATTATATTTGTAAGTTCTTTTAGTATTAGATTTAAAATCTATCGAAATACAAGATTTTCTATTAATATTAATTTCTATATTTAAGATACAAGTATTTTGCTTAAAATAAAACAAATTTTAATAAGTTAAATTATATTATATATATAATAAATTTGCTTATATTTTTGCTTATTTACGCAATCTATTTTTGTTAATATAATTTTGTTAATTAAGATATTACTCAATTGTATATAATTAAGATTTTTAAACAAAAAAATATAATATTTAGTCTAGTTTTGCAATTACTTTATATATAAATTTAAACAAAATAACAACAAATAGTATAAAATTAAATTTAAAATTATAAAGACTATTTAAATAAATAACAATAATAAAGATACTTTAAATACAAAAAATACTCTATAATAACTAAAAAGATTAATACAATAATTAATTGTAATTTATTTAAAAACTATTTTTAAAAATATATTTATTGTTTTTACTAGAAATTATTAAAATTATCTTAAAAACTTATAAAGAAAGCGCAAATATAAAAAAAACTTAAGTTAAAATCTATATATTGTTAAATCTTGCAAACAAATCGAGATATAAATATTAAAAAAGAAAAAAGTAGATATAATTAAAAAGATAAATATAGTAACAATTTAATACAAATTTAGAAAACTTCGAATAATATTATTATATTAAATATCTAATAATTAAAAGCAAATATAAATAAAAAATATTATTTGTAAAAAATATATAAGAGAGCAATAAATTGTATTTGTTGTTATTAATATTTAAATCTTTTTAATACTAATATATAACAAAATATAGCAAAGTATTTATGCTAATTAAATTGTATAAAAGAAGAATATTAACTTAAGCAAAAAATCTATTGTTAAAAATAATTGCAATTTATTTTAAAAGAATATCTTTAATATTAAGACTAAAATTAATATAATATTTCTAGCAATTATTGTAGTTATTTATTTATTAATTTTGCAATATTAGATTCTAGCTTTTAAATACTTTAAAAGCTTAAAAACTTCTACAATTATAATTTTTTTTAATTTTTTTTTTAATATTTTATTATTAATTTCGATAAAATATAATAAATAAAGTATAAAAGTATTATATAAATAAGTTTTTAATATTGCAAAGAATTTAACGTAAACTTATAATTATATTGTTTAAAAAGATTTATTATATAAACAAATATATAAATATTAAGATTTGTTAATATTTTAAATATAGCTTGTATTTATTAATAATATAAATTAACAAAATATTTTTCTTTTATACAATTGAAACAACTTTATATATTAATATTTACTAGATTTAAAAACTTTGTTTTAAGATATAATTTTTTTATAATTTTTTTTTCAAATGCAAAATAACAATTTGACGCAATATATTTATATATATAGATTTTTTTTATATATTTAACAAAAAGAATTAATATAGTTTTCTTAAATTAATATATTAATAGAACAATAATTATAATTTTGTATTATATAATTAAAATACTAATATAAATATTATAATTACAAAATATATATTTGTACTAGTAACAAAGAGTTTTAACAAAAATATACTTAAGAATTAAGAATATATCTTTTTAACAAATAAGTTACTTGTTGTTTTTCTAATTAAGATTATATAGTATTTTTGCGTATAATAAATAATTTAATATTATTTAATCAAAATATAATATTTTAGAAAGTATAAATTTTTGTTTAAGATTATATAGAAAGTAATAGAAAAATAAATAAAAATATTTGCAATTTAATATATTATTAATATAAGAGCAGCAAAATATTAATAAAGTTCTAATATATATTAAAGAATTATATAGATTGTATATCTTATTAACGCAAATATAGAAAAAGTAAGATAAAATATTAATATTTTAATTTAAAAATACAAACTTATATTTTTATTATATAAAATAAAAACTATTTTTTGTAATTATAATTAAATATTTTTCTTAGATTATTTATATACTTTGCGCAAATTATCGATTGTATAAAGATTTGTTTAAATTTAAATTTTTAATATTATTAAAAAAAATCTAAGTTAGATTTGTAATATTTTGTTGTTTTTTATTTAATCTAGAAACTAGCTTTAAGATTAAACTAGACTTACTAGATAAAAATATTACTTTTTGTTTTTTTTTGTTTAGATTTTGCTTTTTTTATCTAATTATATTTTATTTAATTATACTTTGCTTGCAAATTACTATAGCAATTAATATTGTTTTGTTTAAAATTAAAAAAATAATTGTAGATTAAAGTTTCTTTAACAATTTAATTTAAAGATAGAAATATATATTTTAGATAAATTAGTTATTATTTTTAGCAAAAAACAATATATATATAAAATTTAAGTTAGATTTTATTAATATAATATATTTTGTATAAATTGTTGCAAGCAAGTTTACTAAACTAGAAATTAGCAAAATAATAAATAGAATACAAAATAACCCGAATTATTAATATATTTTTGTACAAAAATATTAATATTAATTCGAATATATTTTGCAAAGTACAAAGTATACTTTTTGTTTAACAATATTTAATTTTAAAGTTTGCTATTATATTGTTTTAAATTATTTATACAAAAATTGCAAAAGATTTAAATATTAAACAATATTTTACAACTATTTGTGCAACTTTAATTTAATACAAAACTATAGCTATAAAGTATTTTTAAATTTTTGATAAATCTAAAGCAATATAAAGTAATCTATTTTTTTGCTTAAATTTTTTTTTTAAATTTTGTTAAAATTAACAATATTAAGATATTTAATAATACGTAAAACTTTTTAAGCTATTAAGTATTAAATTAATTTGTTATTTTTAACAAACTTTTTATTAATAGATTTGCAAATATTAAAGAAATTAATTAAAAAAAAAATTTAATTCTTTTAATTCGAATTATAATATAAATAGTTAATAATATTAAAATACAAATATTAATATAACAAAAAATTGCAAATTCTAGAGCAAAGATTTACTTAACTAGAATTTTTAAAATAAGAATATTATTATTTATAATTATTAAACAAGTTATATTTATATAAGTTCTCTTGTTTATTAAATATTTATAATATTTAATAATAGATTTAAAATTTTAAAACTAGTTTAGTATTCTATACTATTTTAATATTATTAAAGAATTATTATTAGATAGTTTGTAATAATTTGTAGCAATTATTCTATTAATTAGATACTTAATATAAAGTTTTATAAAAAGTGCACTAAAAATAAATATATTTAAGTTTTATTTTCGACAAAAAATCTTGTATTATAATTAAGATTATTTAATATTATATTAATATATTTGTAGATATTAAAAATAAAATTTTAAAATATCGAGATTAAATAGACAAAGTATCGAAAAATAAAATTTATTTATAATAGTATTTTTTTTTTCGAATATCAAAATATTGTTAATATCTTTTAATAAAAAAAGAAGAGCAATATTGTTCTAGAATACAATATTATTGTTAAATTAATTAAAATTTTAGATACTAAAATTAATTTAACACAAATTTGAAAAATTATAATTCTAAATATTAAGTAATTAATAATAGTTGTTTTGCAATTAATATTTTGCATTTATCGATTAAAACAATTAAACAAAATATTTGTCTAAATTTTGCGTTGCTTAGTTGTTAAGATAAGTTATAAAATATACAATATTTAGAAAAAACAAAATATACTATTAGATATATTGTCGAGAACAAAAAAAGAGACAAAAAGAATTAAACAAAAAGAACAAAAATAAAAAATAATAAAAAATAAAAGAAGCGAAAATCGAAATCTAAGTAGCTAATAATATATATAATATTATATAAGAAAGAAATATTATTATATTAGTTAGTTGCAATATATTTTAGAAAATACAAGATTAAATTTTTTTTCGAATTTATTTATTTCGAGTCTAGTCTTTTGTGCAAAACATACAATACAACAATTATATTCGATAAGTTAGATATACTAGATATTATAAGATACAAGTGCGTTTGCTTCTTGCTAACATACTAAGATATAAAAGATATAAGATATAATAGACTTGTATTACTATACTTCAACTATATAGAGTAGATAGTAGTAGAACTAATTGTTAAAAAACAACGAGAAACAAGCTTTCTTTTTATCTAATACTTGTTATAATATAAGAATCTATTTCTTGCTATCTAATTAGAAAAGAAATATTGTGCTATTTAAGATTTCTATAGATATTCGAATCTATATACTCTACTATATTTTAAGACGCTAGCGTATTGCTAATGCTATAGTATTATAGTTATCTTCTCTTTTAGAGTACTTATTTTTAGTAATATAAGAAGCTATATTAGTCTTATTAAAGACAAAAGCGTTTGCTAAACATTAATATTACAAAAACTTATTAAAAATCTTCTTAAATCTTTTTAAGAATCAAGAGAAAAAGAGTCTTCTATCTAATAGAAATAAATTTATACTTTAATTTAATACAATTTGTAAAACAATATAATAATAATAATAACAATCTATAATATATTATTACTTTGTTGTTTATTATTGTTAAAATTTTAAATAAAATCTCGAATAAAGTTAGCATTGCGCAAACGCTAGATAAACTATAAATATAAATGTTGTTTTCTTCTTCTTTTCTTTTCTTTCTTTCTTTCTATATTTTTTTTAATTGTAATTGCTTTATTGCTATAAGTAAATTGTTATAAAAACAACAATATATAAAGCTTATATATATAGTGCAAATCTTAAATTAATTTTTTTCTTCTTCTTTTACTATATTTTTTGAGAAATTAAGAGAATAGAAAATAAGCAATTTCGATATTTTATTATTTGCGAAACTAATATATTATAGTTTGTAATAATCTCTTATATATAACTTATATAAACAAATATATATATATTTGTAAAAAGAAGAGTATTTGTACTTGTTGCAAAGTTTTTTATTATAAATTAGATTACTATATTGCAATAAGTTTTGCTTGCGTTTACAATATAATAGTTACTAATATTTATTAGTTTGTTAAATACTTTTAAAATTATATAAAAAATCTTGTTATTAATTATTGCAAGAAGTTTAAGATAAAAAATATAATTTTTAGACAAATAAAATATATACAAAAGAGTATAGTTTGCGCAATAAAGAGTTAATAACACAATAAAAAAATTATTTTATTAATAACAAATTAAACTTAACTTTGTATTTAATAATTCGAGTAAAATTTAATTCTTGTTTAAAAATATTAGATTAAACTTAAACAAAAACTTGCAAAAACAAAAATAATTTAAAATAAATTTTTTATTAAAATATAACAACTAATCGATCTACTTTTTAAAAAGTATTAAAAATAAATATTTTTGTTTATTTTTTAATACTTTACTAATATATATTTAGAATTTAAAACAAAATAGAAAAAAAAAAAAAAAATTATTAACAAAAATAAAAATAAAAAAATAAAATAAATTATTTTTAAGTTTGTTATCAATCTAAATAGAACAAGTTCAAATTTTTTTTTGCAAAATCTTACAATTTTATAACTAAATCTTTTAGTAACTTTAAGTTGTTAACAAGATTATTAAATAAAAATATAATAAATTTTTATTTCAATTTTGCTTGCACTTTGCTTATTTATATATTTTTAAAAAATAAAAAATACAAAGATATATATAAGTAGCAAGAACAAATCTATAACAAAAACAAAAAAGATTATATAAAGTAGATTTTTTGCAATTTGTTTTTCTCGAAATAATATAAATACTTTAAACAATTTATAATACTATAGTATTTACAACGCGCTAACGTCTTAAGATATAGCAAGATATATAATCTTAAATATCTATAAAAGTCTCAAATAGTATAGCATCTCTTTCTAGTTAAATAGCAAGAAATAGACTCGTACGTTATAACAAGTATTAGATAAAAAGAAAGTTTATTTTTTGTTGTTTTTTAACAATTAGTTCTACTACTATCTATTTTATATAATTAAAATATAGTAATACAAGTTTATTATATTTTACGTCTTTTGTATTTTAGTATATTAATAAAAAGCAAATATATTTGCACTTTACAATTTTAATTATTCTATTTTTAAAAAAAAAAACTTAAAATATAATAATATTATATTAAATTATAATAGCTCAAATTACAATAACTATTTAATTACTAGATTAAAGTTTAAAAACTTTAATATCTTTTAAAGCAACAATTGTTTACAAAATACTAGCAAAAATAATTTTTGTTAATATAACAATAATAAAGAAAATAGTTTAACTACAATTAAAACTTTAACTTTATATTAATATATAAAAAGTTTAATAATAAAAATTTAAGACTTGCAAAATATTTAATAGATTTAAGTTATAATATTTAAACAAACAAACTCTTAAGTTTCTTAGTTTATTATTATATTATTATTAATAATATTTAAGTTTTTAAAGTTTAAAAAACTAAAATTGTACAAAATTTAAAGCGTAAATAAGTATATTATTTAATTTCGAAAAATCAATATTAATATAATGCGATTTTTATTGTATTTTATTATAAATAAGAACAAAATTATTTATTATATATTATTCTTGAAAAACAATATTGCTATATAATAATATTTAAAAACAAACAATAACGCTAAGCTAAAAAGCAAGATTTTTGGAAAATTTAAAGAGTTTCTATTAAATTTAGTAGTTAATTTTGCTAATTGTTGTCTTCTTATTTACAAAAAATAAAAGATTGTTAGATAAAAACTAAATTAGAAAATAATTATCTTTAAGAAATATCTAAATAAATTAAAGACTTACTTAGCATTGCTTTTAAAAAAGTATAAAAATTATATATTTTTAACTAAGTTAAAGTTAAACTTAAAAGTAAAGATTCTAGATACTAATATAATATTAAATACTCGCAATAAATATTTAACTATAATTATTATACAAAAATAAATATTAAATTGCATTTGCAAAACAAATATAAACAACTTTAAAAATTAATAATTTACGAAAAACTTTAGTATCTCTTTAGATAAATTTTATAAAAGTTGTTGCTTAAATAATATTAACAAGTTTATTAAAAATAAAAGATTTTATATTTTTAAGATTTTATTAATATTGTACAAGCGAGTTTACGAAATTAATAACGCAAATTATTTAAAAAATATTAAATATTTTAAATATTATAAAAAGAGATATTACAAATAAAAATATCTTAATAAGCACAAATAAAACAAATTTATTGTTGCTATTATTATTATAATAAATACAAAAAAAAATTAAACTTCGTTAACGTTTTGCAAACAAAGTAAAAAAAACAAATAAAAATAGTAAATTTAATTTTAATAAAAAATTAAATTCGACTTTTTAAAAACAAGTATCAAATTATAAATCTAGTTAACTTAAGAATTAAAATAAATTTTATTAATTATATTTATATAATACAATAAAAATTGCAATTTATATTTGTTATTTTATTAATATTAATTTTCTTTAATAATAATAATTGTTTCTATTATAATATTTATAAGTTAATTTATTATTTAATTAATTTATAAAATTAGTATTAAAAATATACTTTCTTATTTTATTTAATAAAATATAAAAGCTTTAATCTTATATTAAATATATTAATACTATTTAAGCAAAATATATTAATTAATTTAGAGACGCAAAGCTAGCAATTTAAGATCTTAGATAAAAAATTAAAGATAGTCGATTTTAAGCAATTTGTTTTAGATCTTGTTAAGTATAGTATAATTTATACAATTGTTTGCGCTAATATTACAAAGATATTAAGTAAAAAACTAATAAAGTTTAAGATTCTTAAGAAATTAAAAGATTTAAAAGATATTTATAATAATAAATTAACTAGTATTCTATTAAAATTAAAAAAAAATTATGCTATTAAGTTTTAGAACAACAAAGAGTTATTGTTTATATCTTTTTATAATTTTTTACAAAACAAGTTAATAATACTTTGACAATATTTTAATAATATATTAGTTAAAGATTGAATTAAGTATTTAATTTTGTTTGCAAATATCTCTATTTTATTTGTATTAAAATTAAATAAAAAATTATATTTATATATTAACTATAAAGACTTAAATGCGATTATTATTAAAAATTGTTATTTATTGCTTCTAATTACGAAAACGCTAGATTATCTATATAGAGCAAAGCGCTTTATTGTCTTAGATTTAAAAAATATCTATTATTGTATTTGCATTAAATGCGATAATAAATAAAAAGCAATATTTTGTATATATTATAAGCATTTTAAGTACTAAATTATGTTATTTAAACTAATAAATATATTCGCAACTTTTTAGATTTATATTAATAAAATATTGCGAAAGTTAATTAATATAACTTGCGTAATTTATATAAATAATATACTTATATATAGCAATAATTCAACAAAGTATTAATATTATATTAGATAGATATTAAATTTTTTTTGCAAATATTTGTTATATATTAATTTAAAAAAGTGTAAATTTAATATTACTAAAATTAAATTTCTAAACTTTATTAAATTTCTAAAAGATATATAAATAAATTCGAAAAAAATTAAAACAATTAAGAAGTAATTTAAACTAAAAATTTATTGCAAACTTTAAATATTTTTAAGCTTTATAAACTTTTATAAACGCTTTATATATTATTATTCGAAAAAAGTTGTTTCTCTTATTAATCTATTAAAATAAAATAAAAATAACAAAAAATTTAATTTTTTTGTTTAATTAAATAAAGTAAAGCAAATATTTTGTTAATTTTGCAATATCTTTATATTAACTTTACTACTTTATTACTACAATTTAAGCAAAAAAATAAGAATAAAGATTGACAAGTTTAACTTTGCAATTGCAAGTATTTTAAGTTAATAAAATAATAATAAAAATTAATGCTTAATAATATTTTAATTGCAAAAGATAATTTTAATAAAACAAAATTATAGAATATATAATTAGAAATTGCTAATTATTGTAATTGCTTTTAAGCAATAAAGATACTATCTAAAAAATAATATTTATTTTATTAAAATATAATTAAATTTTAATAATTTTAAAAGATTTATAAGTTAAAAGAAGCTAAACTTAAGACAAGCTTATTAGATATTTAAATTAGTTATTTATAATTTTGAAATTTTTTATTGTCTAAGTAAGAAAAATTTAACAAATAAATTGTTAAAACATTTTAATTATAAAAAAGTTTTATTGTTAAATACAAAGTTATTATTAATATTATAAAACAAATTTGTATTGTTGTTTAACAAAGATTTGTTAACACAAAGAAAACAAAAAATATTAAATAATTTGATTTTTGTATTTTAAAATAAACTAATATTGTTATTTAACAAAAATTTGTTAACGCAAAGCAAACAAAAGTGTTACGCTAGTACTTTCTTCGAGATATTAGAATAGATTGTACTTTGAAAAGATTTGTAGATACCTTTAGACAATGCAAGCAATTACTTAATAACAAAAGTTTGCAACTATAGATAGTTTCTATATTTAATAAATCTTAAAAAAAATTCGATAAATCAAAGTAATAATAAGTAAAAATCTATAATAAGTTAAATACAATTTAAAAGAAAATTGTATTCTAGTTTCTATATACTAAAAAAATACTAATTGTTTGCTATATTTGTTATTAAATATATCGAGTTTTACTTGTTTTATTTGTTGTCAAATAAATCGAACTTGCTTATTAGTATATTAAGCAATACTTGTTTATTAAATTGTTAAATATACAAATAATTGTATTATATACTACAAGTTACTTTGTAAAATATATATTAATTGTAACAAACTAAAATTGTAATACTATTTTTTTTTTCAATTTTTTTTGTCTTAAAAAACAAATATTTATATGCTATATCTTTTTATTAAAATTGTATTTGTTTTGTCTTTAAAATAGATTGTTACAAAATATTTGTTAATTTTGCTTATAAATATTGTTGCTATATTAGCAAGTCTTGCATTATTATAAAAGATTTATTATTTTATTTAAAGTATTTAAAATATATTTGTATAAACAAATTGTATATAAATATATTGTAAACTTTCTTAAATTATATTAGAGAAGATTTATTTTTTAAAATAACAAAGAATAAGATTGTATTAATAATTATAATTATACAATTACTTTATAATAAAAAGATATTAAAAAAAATTAATACAAAAACAAAACAAAAGATACAATATTTATTGTCTAATATAGAGAAGTTAAATACTATAAAGTTGTCGAATTGTTTTGTTGCAAATACTCTAATTAAAATATCTTTTATTATTTGATTTTTTTTTGTTATACTAAATAATCTTTTGAATATTAATAAAATTTCTAAATAAAAATATTGCAATTATTAAGATTGCTAGTTAATTTTTATATATTTTTTATTATAAAATATTCTTTTTACTTTATAAAATATTGTTAATTTTACTATTTTAGAATTCTTTTAATCTTAAATTGATTTTCTTTTTGCAATTTATAATAAAATATTTTTTATATAGATATAATTAAATCTATTAATTTTAACAATAATATATAAAATACTAAAAATACTTTAATATTTTTAGATAAATTAAATTTGTAATTAATTAATCTTTTAGTTTTTTTAACAAAAAACAATTTGACTTTAATATAGTTTAATTTCTTATTTAACTTTCTTATTTTAAGATTTTTTGTAAAAAAATATATTTTATTTTTATTTTTTAATTAAGATATTGTTTTTTATTTTTTATTTTAATACTTAATCGACTTTTTTTGTATTTTCGAAATATTGTTATTTTTTTTTTTTAGTATTGTTACTTTTTTGATAGCTAATTGTATAAACAAATATATATACTTTTTTTTAAAAAAATTTAATTTTTTGCTATAGTTAACAAAGAATAGAGTTATTTTAATAGTATTCGAAATCTTTATATTAAGTATTAGTTGTACTATAAATAGAAGTAATACTCAATTATTATAAATATTGTTAATATAATATTTTAGATATTGTTTAAAACTTTAGTTTGTTCTTTTTATTTAATTATTTGTAATTAAATAGTAAATAATAAATATTTGAAATTTTGTATCTAATATTAAAAGAAACATCTTTTAATAGTTAAATATAAAGAGTTTGTCTTTATTATTAATTAATTTCTTAAATATATTGTAATATTATATAAGTCGATTTAATATAATATATTTTAATTGTTTTGCAATAAACTTCTCTTTATATATAATAATATATAAGTACTTAATAAACTTATTAATTAATATTAGTATTAAATTATATTTGTCTTTAATTGCTAAATTTGTCGATTTCGACAACTTAATAATAAAGTTTATTGTAACTTTATTTTATAACAATTTAAATAATTTTTAATATTAAATTTTTCTATAGTTTGTATATATATTATATTTGTTCTACTAATAATTAAGATATTGCTTAATATATATTTTAATAATTTATTTTATTTATAGAAACTAACAATATTAATATAAAAGTTAAAATTTTTTTGTTATTTTTAAATATTTTTGCAATAGTTTGTTATAATATTCTTTTATATATTTGTCGATTTTCTTAATAAATATCTAGAGTTTTTCTTTCTTTATTAAAAATTCTTTTGTATTATTTCGAAGTATTTGTAATATAGTATTTAATTTATATTTATTTATTAATAGTAATTTGTTTTTGTTAATTTTAAGTATATTATAGTTAAACAATTTTTTTGTTTTTATATAATTATTTTTTTTGTTAAATATATCTACTTTGTTATTATCTTTATCTAAAATATATTATATTTTAAACTTGTATTTTTTAAGTTTTTTTAATTATTATATTTGTTTTTTGTTTAACTACTTTATAATAATAAAGTGCACAAAATTTTTATAATTTGTAAAAATTATAAATTTTAACAATTTTTCGATATATATTTTTTATAATTTTAAGAAGACTACTATAGTAAGTAATTTTTTATTATAAATATTATAATTTTGTTTAATTAACAAAAGTTTTTTTAAAAAATATATTATTAAATATTAAATATTTTTATATCTTTAATTAAAATATATATTAATAACTAAATTTAATATATTAATTTTAATCTTATTTAGCAATTGCAAATTATATATTTTTAATATTAACTTCTTTAAGTATTTTAACTTAAGATTTTAAAATAATTTTTTTTTTTGCAAATTTTTATATCTATAATATATTTTTCTTTGTAAGATTTGTTAATAGTATTGTATTTATTAAATAATTTTTAATAAACTTTTTGTTATAATTTATAAAATCTAAAAAGAATTATATTTTTTTAATATTTATTAATAATTTTTATTCTTTAATTGCTTATAGTTTTTTAAAATTTATATATACTTTATATTGTTTAACAACAAATTCGAGAAAATTAATTTTTTTTTAATAAAATTTCTATTTTTTTAACTTAAAATATAATTTTTTTATATTTAGATATTTTAATATTTTAAAAATACAATTAATATATTTTTTTAAGATTTTTAAATAAATTATAATATTGTTTAAGTATATTATAACAAATCGATCTAGATATTATTGTAATATATTATTAATTATTTTTTAATATATTATTAGAGTATTTATAAATTTAAACAATATTATTGTATATTTGTATAATTTATATTATATATAAAAAGCTATCTTTTACTCTTTTGTTTTTATTTTAATTTAATTGTATATTTTTTATAAATCTAGTTTAATAAAGTACTTTGCTTCGAATAATTAATTTTAAAGTTTGCTAATATTAAATAATAAATATTAATTCTTAATTATAATATTATTTAGCTTTCGATAATTAATATATAAATAAAAAGGTTTATTTTTTTTTAATACAAAGAGAATTAAATATTTTATCTATAATTAGAATTTTTTAATAAATTTTTTTTTCTTGTTTTTTGCTAAATATTTGCAAAATATTTCGAACTTTTTCTTAAATAAAATATATATAAATTTAAATATAAGTTGTTTGTTTAATTTAAGTTTAATTTTATAATTTTACAATTAATATTTAGAATTTTTTTTTGTTGTTTTCTCTTTTTAAAATAAATACTTTTAATTGTTATATATTTGTAATATATATTTTAGCAATTTCTTTGCTATATTAGATAGTCTAAAATTTTTGAAAAATTTATAATTTTCTTTATTTACTTTAATTTTATAAAATTATTTTTTTGCAAAAATACAAACTTTCTATTTGCAATTAATTTTCAATTTGTTTTTTTATCTATTATCGAATATTATTAATGTATAAATTAAATATAAATTATATAATTATATTGTACAAATCTAAATATTTATAAATTTTAATTAACTTCTAAATTATATTACTTTAATTAAAATATTTTTAAAACAATACTATAAATAATTATTTTTACTATATTAAAGATTAGTTTTTTGTAATATTGCTAAATAGCTATTAATAGTAATTTTGTTTCTTTATTTACTTTTTTATTTTTGTTAAATAATAGATTTTTATTTATAATTATTAGATTATATATATTAGATTTTTTTTAAATAGAATACTCTTCTCTTTTAACAAAAGCTTTAGTTATAAAATTATCTATTATATTAAAATCGATTATTGCAATAAATTAACAACTATTAATCTTAATTAATATAATAAAATATTATATATATACTATTAAGTTTAGTTGCTATTATTAAACTAATATATTGTATTTCTTTAATATATTTTTTATTAAAAAATTTGAACTTTTTTTTGTTCTTGTATTGCAATTTTTGTTTTAAATATTTGTTTATATTAAGCTTTCTTTCTATACTAAATTAATAATTTTAATTTTTTAAAAAATTAATTAATTTTTTCTTTGTTTTTTAGTTAAATTTAGTATAAGTTGTTATAGCATTTAATTTAATTAAGTATTATATATTTCTTTACTTTTTTTATCTTTTTTTAAAATAAATTTATATTGTTTAATTGTTGTTCGATTTTATTAAGAATTTTCTTTTCTATAGTAGCGTTGCTTTCTAGCGCTTTCTTGTATTTATTTACAATTTAACTTATTTCTTTTTCTCTTAATAAGCTAGCTAAAGTATTAAAATAATTTGTAATATTATCTAGATATTTGTAAAAGTTCTTTTAGTTATATTTGTTATTTAAATTTATTGCTAGTTAAAAGTATAACGTTTTTAATTATTTTACTCTTATAGTTTTATTAAATATTTAATTAACTTTTTGTATAAATATAGATATTTTATTTAATAATATTTTATCTAGAACTTTCTATAATTAATTTAGATTTTCTACTAAATAGTAATTGTTGTTTAATTTAGTTTTAAAAGTATTTGCTTCTATATTAATTTGCTTTTTAATATTATTTTAATTATTAAATATCTTTCTTAATATAATATTAATTTATTAACAATTTATTAAGTTTTATAATTAACAATTTCTTGCAAAGTAATTTAGTTTATTATATAAATAGCATGTTTTTTAAAATTTGTTACTTTGTTTTTTTCTAGAATTTTTTTTCTATATTATTAAATAAAATTTAGTTTTATAGATATAAATTTACAATAATTAAAATTAATATATTTCTAATTAAAACAAAATTCTTTTTACTAATATTTAATTGCTAATTTAAAGAAGATTTTTGCTT
>JAABUW010004972.1_pt1 | contig 17712 bp, 14 predicted proteins | sample 5560081 | NCBI WGS metagenome assembly JAABUW01 (sample SAMN10711882, study PRJNA513363) | rock metagenome | isolation source: Antarctica rocks | place: Antarctica: Victoria Land, Knobhead sud | reverse complement strand
ACGTCTCCATCCTGTGTGTTTGTTTGAAGTTAGTCAATCTAGTGAAAAGGGTTCACAATCAACATCAACCGCAGAGCTAAGATTAAGAGGGTGGGATGCCCTACTTTCAAAAACGGGATAAAATGACGTCATATCACATGCATATGCGTAAGATGATTGCGGGGTAATACATACGTCTTCGAGTTCTTCCACCAACGCCCGGTGGAGAAGCCTGCAAATCTTCTGGGAGCCCTAGACAATGTTTTCGAGATTGAATCAAACCTTTGCCTTTCATTCCTCTCCTGAAGCTTTCATCTCTTCTCGGCTCGAGGCGATGACTATCGATGACCCAGAGCTACTTGCCCCCAATTCACCACATGAAGGACAAGGCGTTATCAAAGCATCAATACTTAATCGCAATGTTCACATTGTATCTTCCTATCGCTTGTGTAGGGCTATTTTACAGCATCCATCCTCTGTTGGTGGGCAGCCTTCTGGTCTGGTATCGTGCCCGCAGAACACGGAACATATATTCACAGTGGGACCGGCTTATACACAGCTCATGTCTGCATTCTTCCCTGCCCCTAATCTCCTCCTTGAGGACGGGGAAACACATGCCTTCCACAAGAGCCAATGGATGTCTCAAGTGGGAAAGCTGCCCTCAGATGCTGACCCGATTGTTCGTCGAATCGCTACAAGGCTTATACGCACCAAGCTGCAACAAGATCGGAACATTGACCTTTACAACGTGTTGAAGTCTTTCTCGTGGGATTGTATGCTCGGCATCTTCCTAGGGCTGGATTCCGAAAAAGATGGCAAAGCATTTTCTGAGGTTGAGTCAGCGCAGGAAGACTTGCTCCGCGGTCAATTCTCTCTATTCCCAGTGCCAGTGGCAACGCCGTTCTGGTCATCAACTAGAAGCAAAGGCCTCAAAGCAGTCTCTAGGCTTCAGCAGATCTTGAAAGAGCGCGTCCATTTGTCGCACTGCCATGGCAGTTGTCCATATCTTAGCGGACATAGGCATATCAACGATGTCAACTTAGCGTCGCATTGTCTGTTGTTCACAAGTAGTATTGTGAACAAGGCAATTTCGTCGCTCTTGACAGCGTACATGCTCAATATATTCCTAGGGGAAAATGAGGGGCAGTCTTTGGCCAGCCTTTTACGGCAGCATCCATCTAAGATTCGACAAGCCATGCTGAGAAGTATCCTACTCGAGACCGAAAGACTTAGCCCTCCAGTGATAGGTGTTATGCGCAGAGTTGCGCATGACGTGACATTGAAGGGCGCCATGGACGGCGGTAGTCCGTCTATTATTCCGGCCGGTCACGACATCTGGCTCTATTTCTCCAAGGCAAATCGTGATGAAACGGTTTTCAAGAATGCTGCAAGTTTCGTATGGAATCGTTTCATGAAGGAGGACAGCCTGGAAAATGCAGGACTAGCTTTCGGTGACGGTGCGAAATATTGTCTGGGGAACGATCTCGTGAGGCAAATTTGCTTGATCGTTGCCCAAGAAATTGTTGATTCAGGAATTGATCTGACCGGCGATATCCAGGCAGAAGGCTTGAAAGCATGGTTGGGATGGGTCCCAAATGTAGATCCTGCAGTGCTTGCAAGAGACATGAAGCAGTTGCCTTGTCAGAGACCGAGAGAGCCTGTGACAGTGAGGATTCGGATCCCACCATCAGCCTCAGATGGTGAGGAATCTAGTCCTCGTATCAGCTTGCACGCTTGAGGTCTCTAGCAATGAAATTTTTTACGGCCATGAGAAACCAGGCCGAGTTGACTATAGCCATCGTTGCCGTCCCTGCCTTGCAAGGAAGTCGCAGCTTCCAGAAGCTTTCAAATGCAGACAGTCGTTGTTGGCTGCCGAATATTTTAAGTATGTAGTAGATCAAGTAGACACGGCAGACCCCATAGGTGCAAAGGTACCCAATTGTAGCCGTCGCAATTGCCCGACGATTTGTCGGACGGAAGTTTATCAAATACCAGCGCACGGTTCCGAACGGAGAGGAGGCGTTCATGAGCATCAACATCACAATAACCAAAATACCCTTCTCCCTGCCCTTTGAAATGTACCATTGCAGCGTGACCAGAGGTAATGCTAAGCCAGCGTGATGCCATGATAAATGGCGGCCAAGGGGTGATCCTTGCACCATTCCAGCTTGCACCAATCTTTTGCTCTTGTGGAAAGCATAGCGGAGGAGGACCGAGTCTTGCAGCAAGTATGCAGTCTCCAGTGCCATGATATCATTGCCGAAATTAGATTTGGTAGCGATAATCGGGAGATTAGAATCTGGCGATAGAGCAGCTGCCGTGTCGGGCAGAGGAGTAAGAACAGCGTGATTGCCGCGGAGACACATGCCAGCGAGAAGCACCATAGACGTGCAATGAACGAAGGAGATGATTTCTCGTGATAACGCAAGTCGAGACGGAGTCGCGCCCTCAGGTATAGACAGGTAGAAGGCCAGAGGATACAAGGCCAAACCTGCGGCGAAGAAGGTTGGGGGGGTGGCAGAAACGCAGCCCATGTTGATAATGGTATGGTAAACCGTTGGTAGCTTGCTGAAACTAGGAGGCAGAACGTTGCTTCTTGACTTGGCTGAGGAAGATGTGTGGTTGTGATATGCTTCAGAAGAATGATGTTAAGTCAAGGATAAGACTTACTCGTACCTTCGTAGTGAACGGCAGGTTCTTGTCTTCTTGGCAGATTTGTCATCGAACGCTAGGACCCTGAAAAACAAAACCGAGGTCATTTCTCAAAGAGTCACATGACGTTGGTGAAAACTACGATGAGGTCACTTCCTGTCTAACAAATATTTGCGATTCAATCAGTAAAATGACACAAACTGTTTTCACATCAACTTCGACCACTCATAATCTGACACATTTCATCACAGTCTCGACTGACTTGTCTGTTCAGCCAATTCCGTCAATAATCATCATGCTACTCTTGCAGTTGTTGAAAACAGAAAACAGTAGAACTACTGTTACCTCTGTGATTAATAATCTTCGCTTTCATTCGCTTCAAGCTCTATAGAGCTGACGTTAGGAAATTCAGAAGATTCAAAGTATATATCTACTTTTCACTTCTTTCTTTCTTCGTAGTTTCTACCTACTAGACAGTTCAACCAATATATTTACATGTTTATTTATCTTCATGTTTTCATATTTCTTAAATCATCATTAAAGATCTAGTCTTGATTCTGCTCAATTTATGTATAATAGAAGTCTGATTCTCATTCTTTTCTTTTGCTCTTTGTCTTTCATCTTGTACATTATCTGATGTATGTCTTGTATTTAAATTCTATCATTAATAATATATCATTCTTCTATATTAATAGTATCTTTAGTCTAGTTTCTGACATTATGCTTGTATAATAAATAAATAATTAATTAATTTGACTAACTAAATAAATAGTGTTAAAAGTTGATTTAAAGTGAGTCATAAAAATGTCATTTAACTAATAAATAAAGAGCTGACAATGAGATTCATCTGTACATGATGTTGACTACGAATCTTTTGATTTTATTCTGTGTTTGAATAGAAGTCAAAAGAGTCAAGAAATCTCAATTCAACGCAGTTCAAATGATGTTAGAACGTTGCGTGATCAGAAAAGTCATCATGCAGAGTTTTCACTCATGTGACAACACTCTTTCTAACAGTCACAATTGATCTATGAAGAAGATTAATGACATGTCAATGTCAGTAAGAGATGAAAAGATACTACTAGTGAAAAAGACAACTCAGATGAAGAGTCTGCAAATTGTGATTACAAGTGATTGAAGAATTTGCAACTCGTCGACTACGTCGATATTGAAACGTCTTCATCACATTGACAATGTCATTGAGTAATTGATGAAAAGATATCAGGTAGAATAGTCATTTCAAGTATTGAGAGACGTGATTACAGTGCTTGAAGAAGTAGTGACTCGTCGATCACGCTGATATATTGAGAAAGCTTGAGCTCATCTTCTTTACTTGATGTCAAGTCATTCATTTATTCACATGAAAAATCGAGAGCTCAAGAAAACAATCAGAACACATTCTCTTTCATTGATCAGAGTCAAACATCGAACGATTGCGATCACACATCTATACTAACAATTCATTCAACGTTTATGTGACATAAGTCAAATCAAGAGAAGAAAAGAATTACTTAATACAATCACACTCTATCTTTTCATCATATGCATCTCTCTTTCATCACATATTTCTCTGCTCAATGAATGACAATCATTGAGTAAGAAAACACAGCTCTACGTATGTTACAATTATGAGCATCACGAATGCAAAGAAAACGTCTTTCGTCTTTGAATTGAGAATCAAATTGAAACATCGTTGTATAGAATATCGTCAATGAAAAGCAGAGTAAAGACAATGCATCATAATTAAACAGCACAGACACTTTCATCAAGAATTTACTTGAGCATCACATGCTGAATAAAAGCTATAGATTCATTACTTGATAACACAGTGTCAATCTCATTGTTTCGACTGCATGAAGCAGTCGTATAAACAACGAGTGATTTTCTTTCTCAGAGAGTTTTGTTCACTTGATATAAATAGCATAGAGTCTCTCATGAGTTGAGTCTAAATCAATGTCATAAGAATGTATGAATTACAATTACAATTACAATTATAATTACTAATAAATAAAGAATTGATAACAAGATTCATCTGTACATGATGTTGATTACAAATCTTTTGATTCTATTCTGTGTTTGAATAAAAGTCAAAAGAATCAAAAGATCTCAATTCAACGCAGTTCAAACGATGTTAAAACGTTGCATGATCAGAAAAGTCATCATGCAGAGTTTTCACTCATACAACAACACTTTCTCTAACAGTCATAATTGATCTACGAAGAAGATTAATGACATGTCGATGTCAGTAAAAGATGAGAAGATACTACTAGTGAAAAAGACAACTCAGATGAAAAGTCTGCAAGTTGTGATTACAAGTGATCAAAGAATTTGCAACTCATCAACTGCATCGATATCAAAACGTCTTCATCACATCAACAGTATCATCAAGTAATTGATGAAAAGATATCAGATAGAATAATTGTCTCAAGTATTGAAAGACGTGACTACAGTGCTCGAAGAAGTAGTGACTTGTTGATCATGCTGATATACTGAAAAGACTTAAACTCATCTTTTTTACTTGATGTCAAGTCATTCATTTATTCACGTGAAAAATCGAGAGCTCAAGAGAATGATCAGAACGCATTCTCTTTCATTGATCAAAGTCAAACATCAAATGATTGTGATTGCACGTCTATACTAACAATTCATTCAACGTCTACGTGACATAAGTCAAATCAAGAGAAGAAAAGAGTTATTCAGTACAATCACACTCTATCTTCTCATCATGTACATCTTTCTTTCATCACATATTTCTCTGCTCAATAAATGATAATCATTGAGTAAAAGAACACAGCTCTACATACGTTACAATCACAAGCATCATGAGTGCAAAGAAAACGTCTTTCATCTTTGAATTAAAGATTGAATCGAGACATCATTGTATAAAATATCATCAATGAAGAGCAGAGCAAAGATGATGCATCATAATCAAACAGCACAGACACTTTCATCAAGAGTTTACTTGAGCATCACACGTTGAATAGAAGCTATAAATTCATTACTTGATAACACAGTGTCAATCTCATTGTTTCGACTGCATGAAGCAGTCGTATAAACGACAAGTGATTTTCTTTCTCAGAGAATTTTGTTCACTCAATATAAATAACATAGAGTTTCTCATGAGTTGAGTCTAAATCGATGTCACAAGAGTGTATGAATTACAATTACAATTACAATTACAATTATTAATAAATAAAGAAAGTTGCTACTCATACACTTCTCTGACTTACATGTACATCTTTCTAGCTTACATGTACATTCTTTCTCGAAAAACCTGAAATTTTCGTTGTGCATCACTCAGTTACACATCAAATTTAGTAAACAGTTCAAGAATTTACATATGATTTCAAGCAATCTTTTCACAGTAATTTTGCACTGTTTAAAGAGTTTCAATATTGCTATTTAAGCATCTTTTTTGCTACATATGAAACGCTGCAAACAGATCTGCATTCATTTGAATGAAAGAAAGTATGACAGCACGTTCATCTTGCTGCTCTTCATCTTGATGTTCTTCATTTCGCTGCTCTTCATCTCGCTGTTCTTCATTTTGCTGCTCTTCATCTTGCTGCTTTTCATCTCGCTGCTTTTCATCTCTTGCTCATATGAGACTTTGATCTTGATCTCAATCTCATCTTTACTCTCGCTCTTGTCTTTGCTTCTGCTTTTGTCTCTGCTTCTGTTTCATTCTCTGCTGTAGCTCTTGTTGTTTCATCTTTCTCAATACATGTTCATGCTATGACAGTTTTCTTTGTGTAGAATTCTTAAACTCTTGTTGACGTTTAACATCTCATCATTTTCTTGCTTCTACAAGTTTACTCTTTGATTGAACAATAGCGAAGTTTTGAACTTGTAGAAGTGAATTTGACAAGTTCAACATGAAGAATGTAAAAACATCATCATTCATTTTTACATTGAATGTTTCAGAAGCAGCTTCAGCTTCAGAAGTAACTTTGATAAAATTAATGAATAAACTCACAGTTGAGTCTTTAAAGCATCAATGCAAGTGTATATTTTCTATCTTCAAAACTTCATCTTTTGCTGTATTATTCATGCGTTGTTGAATTCTATGAGCGCATGACAAGCTCAAAGTTCTAGTAAAAACATTGATGCATGATGACAAAGATTCTTCAGTGATCGTGATTAAATTGTACTGTTCAATGATCTTATACAAAGCAAATAAAGTCATATGAGCAACAAGATCACGTAGTATCAAAGCTTGTAAATGAAAAGATAGTTTGATCTTTGTCATTTAAATGATCACAATGTAATCATGATGTTGATTCATAAGCAATAGCTTCAAACTATTTACAATGCTTTTCAGATCAACAATGAAGAATTTAAGTTTATATTTCAGAGTTGCATTGTTTTCTTCATCACAAAAAGTAACATGATTATTGAAGTGTAGTTCGCAATTAATTCAACATTTAACAAACTTTTTCTTGTAAATCAGCAGTAAATCATTTCTTAAATAGAAAACTGCTTCTTCATGACTTATGTCATAAATTTTCTGAAAATCAATTCATTGAAATTAATACTTTTTCTCGATCTTAGCATACATGATCAGATGTCATGCTTTGTAGAATGTTTATCAATTCTCTTTAATATCAAAATGCTTTCTGCAATTGATTAAAATGTTCTTGTCAATGTATCAAATATACAGCAGATGTGAACTTTCACGAAAAACACTTTGCAAAACGTTGATCAGATTTCACTTGCAATCAGTTAAGATCATTGTTGAATCAAATAAATTAAGCTCAGTATATAAAAGTTTCAACTACTTCAGAACTCACACATAGTTCACTGTTTTTTCAACTTTCATAAAACAAAATTTAATGAAGAAGAAAATGTTCAAAGTAATGACTTCAGTGATAATCAGCAATGACATCTTGTAATGATTGATCTTGTAGATGCAGTTCATAATGAGTATCTTGCTATTACGTTTCAGCATATCACAACAGCTTAATCAATTGAAGAAGAGTTTGATGATTCTATTGAGCTCATTCTTTTCATACTGTCAGAATCAGAATTCACGTTTCAAATTTTGAAGAAGAGTTTGAACAGAATTTAGAACATTAAGAGCTTGTCTTCTTTGCTGATTCTTTACATTGTAGATGTCATGTTGAGTGAAGAAAAAGTTTTTCTCATCAGCATTAAGTTGAAGATGAGTTAGAATTTGCGTTGATTTGACTTCAACTTTGATAAAAGAGCTTATTGACTTCTGAATCTTCTTTGTCATGATCAATCTTTAAAGAGCTGAATAAACTGAGACGAGTGTAGAAGTATAATTATGACTTTCATTTTATATGACTTCAAGATATCAGTCATTCTTCTTGTTTCATTTATCAATGATGCTGAAAGAACACTTCATGAATCATGTATCATTGTAAAGATGTTTTTCAAAATTCGTTGAATTTAGCTTTACTTTTTCTTCATGATTGCATTGTATATAAACAATTTAATTAATATCTTTCTTGAACTTCTTGATGCATGCAATGATAACAACATATCTTTCTGACTCAGCATGTTGATTAAGTTCTTTAATCAGAAGTTTTACATCATCATAGATTTGTCTTGAAACGAAAGATGAAGTTAAAGACATAAAATCAATGAAGATGATGCTGACAGATGAATTGTTGATGAGATTGATCATGATGATAATGATGATGATAATAATGATGAGTGTCAGAAGAAAGATTTACAACAAGTCTGATGTATGAGTTTACTAAACTAAATTAATCGAATTTGAGACTGTGAGAAAAATCATTCAGAATCATATGTAAACTCTTGAACTATTTACTAAATTTAATATGTAACTGAGTGATGTGCAACGAAAATTTCAGGTTTTTCAAGAGAGAGTGTACATGTAAGCTAGAGAGATGTACATGTAAGTCAGAAGAATGTATGAATAGTGACTTTCTAAATAAATGCTAAGAAAGAAAAGTATCTACAGAAAAGAACTCAATTCTTATATGTATATTTCTCAGCTTTATGCTAAACTTGATTGAGTTGATGTCTTACATATATAATGCAGAAACTCAATGACATCACTTCTAAATCAGATTCTCACTAAACTCAATTAAAATGAAATCAGACGAAAACTAGTTAAAAAATAGATGAAAACTAAAATTGTAACATAACTTTTCTCTCTTGACTATTCATGTTTATATAAATATTGTTTCTTAGTGCACTTTTCTTGAATATTTAATATGAAAGTCATCAATCATCTTTTGAGCATTCATAAATTCATCATCATCAGCGTTATATTAGTTAAGATTGTTGTCATAACTTTTTCATTTGACTTGATATTGAAGTCATTTTCTATAGCGTTGAAAGTTTAGTATATCATTGATTTTTCATTCATCTTCATCGTTTATCACTATTGATCTTGAAAATTCATTCATTTGATTAAACAAAGAATTATCAACGACAGAACAAAGAAGCTTTGAATGAAATACATCATGTATATACATAGTCTTTAATAGTTTCAACTTATAAAATGAGTCAACAGACTCAATGATCTGAAATGAATTAAGTATCTTATCATTCAATTTTTTGAAAGATTTTACTGTAATAATGTTTCATTCATTCAAAAACATTTTTGATTTGATCTTGTAATTGATTTTCTTTCTATGCTTATTAACTTGATTCATCATTTGTTTTCATGTTTTAATCAGAGTTTCATGAGTGAAAATCAATATTTTGTTCATTTGTTCAAACATATTCTTGACTCAATTGATCTGCAAGTGTTTGCAAATGCTTTCATACTTGATGATGTTAAAATTGAAACTTATATGAGAATGAAAGTTTTTGTTCATGAAGAAGAAACTTAAGAAAATGATTGATGACAAGATGTTATTGTTGACAAACTCAATCATGAATAATCACTTAAATTAGTCATTCTGCATATATGAACAGAAGAATCAAAGATATTGCTTAACATTCTGATTAACTTGTTCACTTTGATCATTGATTTGAGAATGATAAATGATGAATAATCAAAGAGAAATGCTCAGTCATTTGCAAAGAAACTTTCAAAGAATGAAGATGAACTGAAAATCTCAATCAAATACAATGAAGCTTGATAAATCATGAGTTCAATATATTCATTGAAGCAACATTTCAGCTGTCTTTTTAACTGTGATATCTTTATCATTAATAATGTAAAAGATATAATGTCTTTCTTTTAACAATTTGCAAATAATAGTCAAAATAGCATTATAGTTATACAAATTAAATAAATTAATAATGAAGTTCATGACTATGTTTTATCATTGCTGTTCAAATATAAATAAAGATTGAAGCAAGTCATTTAATTTATTTCTTGATGTTTTTGAACATTAACATACATAGTAGTTTCAAATATATCAATCTATCATTTTTCACATAGAAGATTAATAGTAATTTCACTTTATGATTGTTAAAAACTAGATTGAATCATAGATTTTATCAATATAAAGAATTGATTATTATATTACTTGAGAAAAAGAATAATCACAACGCACGCATCACAAATTTTGAAAAAGAGCACTACAAACAAGGCAGAGTGAATCTAGAAGATGATTGAACAACGATGAATTGCATGAATTGCAGCAATGCTGATTCGAAGACGATTGTGAGCGACGTTGATTCGTCGCAAGAAAACAGAGATGCAAGGTCGAAATGCTCACGTGATGATGAAGAGAACGTTGCTAATATTATTGATCTACTAATAAAGATATCAACGTTAGAGAAAGAGAAGAGCAAAGATCATTCGTGAAAAGAGATAGCATTGAAGCTGATTTGACATCTTTGACTCGACTCAGAAGAAAAACATCACGCGAATCAGAACGCGTTCATCGCGAAGAATGTACAGAAACTGAAGACATCAGTTCAACTGCTTAACAAGCAGTTGCATACACAGAAAAACACGCGTCTTTCAACGAAAATCACGTCATGAGCGAACGTGACAAGAGAAGAAATAGCGACGAAAGAGCAACGTTCTAAAGATGACTCATCGTCGCTTCGCAAGAAACGAGAAGTCATGATTAAAATAATGAACAGAAGAGAAATAAAAGAAATACAGAAAAAGTTGATTGAACAGATTCTACAGAGAATTGCAGACGTGTCGACAGATCAAAGAAACCTAATCATGTCACTTCGCAAGCTGAGCAGCAATGATATTTTTCTTCACGCAGTTAGCTCAGATGCTCAAGCAAACCTGAAAAAGACTCAGACGTGAGCAAAAGAAATCGCGAGTTCGACACGCGTAGCACGTCGAATCTTCGCAGTGCTGACACATGAAGTACACACTACAATAAACATGAGCAATCAAGAAAAGATCATTGAAAGATTGATAAAAGATAACGCAAGACTTCATGAAGATCTGAAAGTTCTAAGAATAGTCTGACTCAAGAAGATAGCAGATAGCGAAAAAACTCATTCATTGCTCATCGTAGAGATCGCGATTGAAGCGATGATGAATCGACTAATGAACGTGAGCATGCTGAACTCGTATCAAGAATGTGCATGCAAGCTATTCAAAAAAAACTGTTGCATCACACAGTGCTTCAGATGTCACGAATTTGATCACATGATTAAGATCTGCAGAAAGAATCAGCGCTGCAAAAAATGCGCAGACAAGCATCACATAGAAAAGTGTGTGATGTCTTCGAATAAAAGACGTTGCATCAACTGCAACGAAAATCACGAACTCTGAAGATGCATCTGTCTCAAGTGACAACAGCAGATGAAACAAACGTTTGAAATTTATAGAAACAGATCGTTCAGATATTCTGAGACGTCTAAATACAATTGCACACTCTTCTCGCTGTTTCTGAACTCTTTAGATTCAACGAACTCTTCAGATTCAACGAATTCTTTCGATTCAACGAATCTTTCGAGCTCAGCAACAGTCATGCTGAAAACACGCAGTTGAATCGCTGATGAATCAGCTTGACAGATAGTAGAAATCAAGAAGAGACGAGTCGATCTTTTCTCTTGCGTGAGTAGTGACTCAGATGAGATGACATCTGAGCAGATTCAGAAACGTTCAATCAGAAAGTGAGAAAGATCGTCGATGATTGAAAGCATACAAAGAGTCTTCTCATCGCAGAGTCAACAACAGCTACAAATAACTCTATGATGAAACAGTCTTTTCTACGAATTTTACAGTACAACATCAGAAAATCATTAAGAATTCAAGAATCATTTCTAATTGACAGAAAAGTTCGCGAATTTGACATAGTAGCTATACAGAAGCAAAATTGCAACAACAACGACTTGTAATCATTTAGCTCAGCACACAACTTCTTTCACCTAGTGAAAAACTCATCATCTCAATCAAGAACATGCATATACGTTAACAAATATTTAAGACTCGATCAATGAATAGTAGAAACAGCTGAGTCAGACATTTGCTCAATCAGAATATTAACTCGCAACACAGACGACGAAACGCAGATGCTAAGACTTCTAAACATCTACAATTCATGCTCACTGTTTATTACATTCACAGAGAAATCTTTAATCATTTCTCGTTTGAATGAACTACTCAAGAATGACTGCGAACAACTGATCGTAGAAGATTTCAATCTACATCATTCTCATTGAGAGAAACGAAGATGCTTCACTCGTCATACAACGACTGATATTCTACTAAACGTCATTACAAACGCAAGGCTGAAATTATTACTGAAATCAGACATTATTACTCACGAAGCTCACAATCAATTTACGACGATTGATCTAGTCTTTAGCAGCGAGAAAATACAGTTCATGACACGCAAGTGCGAGGTACAAATCAATCTGCATCAGAGATTGAATCATCTTTCAATCATCACAGAGCTATGTCTACAAACAATCTCAGTGCAATTCTCGACTTGACGACTTTGAAAGAAAATGAATACAGAAGCATTGAGTGCTTATCTGTGAATACATCTATCTTTGAAACGCTCCCTAGACGACAAGACTATGATGAATGTCAAAGTGTGCAAGATTATCAGAGTGCTACAGAAGATCATCGAGAAATCTACTCTCTTGACAAAGTCATCAAATTGAGCAAGAGACTTTTGAAATCAAAGCTGCTTCGAAGTAGTAATGAAATCAAGACAACTGCGAATCATATGAAAAACGCAAGACACATTAGAAGCGTGAAATGAATATCTGAAGCACAACGATCATAAAAACAAGATCATTCAACAAACGAAATGCGCACACTTCAGAACACAAATGCATGAGCTGAGCGAAGCATTCAAATCGATATGACGCTTTGCAAAATGAGCTAGAATCGAAAGTCAACTATCTAAAAAGCTTTCTCAGTTTTCGTCACTGAAGTGAAGCGACATCAATCATATGACAACGACGTTCGAGGAAAAAATCGAGATACTGCGAAGAAAGTTCTTTCCCTCACCTTCTCAAGCGAATGTCAGCGACATCGCAGAATCATTCATATCTCTGACAGTCTCATTCAATTCACGCATCACAGAAGATGAAGTGAAGCAGACAATCAGATGAGTAAAAGCAGACAAAGCGTCAAGCGCTTCAGATATTTCAAACGAAGCGCTTTAAGCGAATCTCGCAGAACTGATCTCAGTACTGACGAGTTTATTCAATGCATGCATAACACACAAGTATCATTCGAAGCAGTTCAAAAAGACTCAGACAATAGTACTACGCAAATCAAAGAAAAACAACTATATTGATTCAAAGACGTATCAACTCATTGCTTTGCTCAATATCATGAACAAAGCGCTGAAGTTGATCATGATCAAAAGACTGAGTGACATAGTCGAGACTCATTGCATGCTATCAAATGCTCAAATGAAAGCGAGACGCAAGCGATTCGTGATCTTGACGTTAAATCTACTAATAGATCAAGTTCACACAGTGTGAGACTGTGAAATCAAATATGTGATCTTCATGCTAAGCTTAGACGTCGTCGAAGCATTCAATCGAGTCTCACACGTCAGACTTTTGCACACGCTGAAAATGAAAAGAACGTCAAGCTACATAATTGAATGAACATGCAGCTTTCTAAAGAATCAAAAGACGTCGCTAATATTTGATGAATAAACGAGCGACATGCGCAAGGTAAACGCAGACATATTGCAGAGATCTTTCATTTCATCGATTCTCTTTTTATTCTTCAACGCAAGTTTAATCGAAAAATGCGAAGCACTGAAAATTAAAATCGAAGTGCTTGACTTCATAAATGATATTAACATTCTAGTCTACAACAGATTCACTGAAGAAATCTGCAAAACATTGAGCAAAGCACACGATGTCTGCGCGAAATGAGCTCGCATTCATGACGCAACGTTCGCATCAGAAAAGTACAAGCTCACGCATTTCACTAGAAAATCGAAGAGATTCAACATGATGACTAGCATACAAATAGAAAGCTCAGTTATTAAATCGAAATCAGACGTACGAATTCTAGAGATGCAACTGAACATGAAACTGCAATGAGACGTGCATCTTCAACAAATAGAGACGAATCACGTCACAAGAATGCTGACACTTAGTCATCTTAAAGTCTTCACATGAGAAGCTATCTTCACAAAAGCAAGACAAGTATACTCAGCAGTAATGAGGTCAGAAATCGCATTCGAAGCGTCAGTCTGACATCAGCGTGACAAGAAAGATGAATTGTCGAGCAAAGAATGCAAACTAGAAACACTTCAGAATCAGACTCTGCGTCACGTAGCAGAAGCATTCAAAAGAGTAAACATTGAAACTCTAGAGGCAGAAACATACATGAGTTTGCTACATGTTCATTTGAACATGCTACAGAACAAGATCACATTACACAGTTGAGTCAATGATTGAACGCAAGAGATCAGACAAGCATGTGAACTAATACACGTTCGTTTGACGAGAGTTAATCGCGTCATTTCTCGCTCACTCGTCATCAAGAAAATAGTACTTCTGAATGTCTTCATTCAAGAAGATGCAAAGATACAGTCAAGATGCAGACGACGCATTCTCTTCTTCACAATGATTTCAACAAGCGATAGCATCGCAATAACGCAGTATCACAAAGATCAATGAAATCAACGATGAGAAAAGTACAGAGAACACGTTGCAAACATCAACGCAATTTCAGCACAAAGGTTGCATCTGAGCAATAAAATGATAAAGATGCATGATGATTTTCAGAAAGCAGAAAGCATTCTTGCAATGCACATCAGAATCAAACGCATAGATTTGAATGCTTATCTGCACTCTAGAAACGTTTCAGACATGAATAGTTCGCGATGCAACTGCGAATGAAGTCATCAGACGACGAAGCATGTACTCATGCACTGCTCAAACTGATTGCATCTGCAATCAAGAATGCTACAAGATGCTGACTTCTTGAACTATTGAATAATCATCGTCATCACGAAGAGTCTCAGAGCAGTAGCGAAGATGATGATGAAAATGAAGCTCTTGAAGCAATTTAAAGTGACTAGAACATTCGTTCTCTAACATGCGATCAACGCGAACAAATTTGATACATAGTCTCAAAACTCACTGTTTCAACTGCATGAAGCAGTTGTGTAGACTGCGAGTGATTTTCTATCTCAGAGAATTTTGTTCACTTGATACAGATAGCATAGAGTTCTTCATGAGTCGATCTAATTGATGTCACAAGAATGTATGAATTTATTATTATTATTATTATTATTATTATATTACTTGAACTAAATACAGAACAATACATCAAATAATGTACAAGATGAAAGACAAGAAATGAAAAAAAAAATGAAAATTCAACTTTTATATACATGAATCAAGTAATGTTAAAACTGAGCAGCAGTTTTATGATTTAAAATTACAAAGACATGAAACAGATTTTGATGTGATTAAATTAAAATGATGATGACTAAATTAATGACTTAATTCAATGAATCAAGACTTTTTAAAATATTGATGATATTAAATTGAATTAACAACATATTTTATGCTTTAAGCTGAAATGATGATTTAACATCATGACAGTAACTTTTCTTTTAAAGATTGAGCTTCTGCAAAACAATGAAAAGAACAAAATAAAATGAAAATTGAAATTAAATGAAATGAAATGTAAACAAGATAAGATGAAAATGAGATGAGATAAGAAAGAATTGAAGATGATAATAAGATGAGATACAATGAAACGCATTTTATAATGATGAAGCATTAATGAAGTAAAAATACATCTGAATCACATTTGAGTCAGATTTGAGTGAGACAAAGTGAGACAAAGTGAGATAAAGATGAAACATGATAGAATGAGATGCATTTTATAGTAATGAAGCATTGAAATTGAAATACATCTGAATTACATTTAAGTCAAATTTAAACAAGATTTGAGTCAAATCTGAGTAAGAAAAAGATGAAATGCAGTTTAATATAATAATGTACAGATAAAATTAAAATACATCTGAGTCACATCTGAATCAAATTTAAACAAAATATTTAAGTCAGATTTAAACAAAATTTGAGTCAGATTTAAGCTGAATTGAAATAATAAAGATTAAATTTAAAGTTTTTGATATTGACATTGAAATATCACACATGACAGTACATGTGATTCTTCAACGACAGAATTGATGAAATGATATTCATTAAGTATTTGCTTACAATTATTCAGAAGATTAAAAGATTCTCAAATAGAAAAATAATTTTCTCAATTAATGTAATACTTGAGCAGAGATGAATTATAACATTTATCATGCTTGAAGTTTAATATGCTTTTTACATATCAGAATTTTTTATCATTCTTGATGAAAACAAGTTCTTGAGATTTTTGATGTTGACTTGAAAGAAAGTCATTTGTAATATGATTTAAAAGAATGACATGAAAGATTGAGTGAATCTTCATGAATATTAAAAAATTTAACTCAATGATTAAAGAATTATTTTTAAAGACATACTTAATCTTGAAAAAATCAACATTATGATCATTTAACTTAACAACAAGATGAGTAATGCTGAGATTGCAAACATTCAGTTAAACTTCATCTTCAATGAAGTATTTAGAATAAGAATGATGAAAAAGATTGACATAAAATTTGTAAATAATCTGAGTTATAAACATCTCATCATGTAAATTTTCAATTAATTTCTTCATTTTCTTGATGAACTTTTTAACATTGATTAACTTGTTTCAAGCTTGAAATGTAAAATTCTTAAACAGAAACTCAAAAAGCTTGAAGTTTAAACGTAAGTTTTGACTTAAATTAATCAAGAAGAATGATGTTAAAGTGATTAATAATAATGCATTATTGATGATAAATTCAACTTCAGAAAGTTACTTAGTTCAATCATTCTGCATGTAGTTGATGAAGACTCAAAGATAATGCTTCATGATAGCATTAACTTTCTTGATTTGATTATCAATTTCAAAGTGATACATCATTGATAACTTAACATTTATCTTCAACATTTTATATATATGCTTTCAGACATTGAAGATGAATTGTGTGTCTTAATCAGACATGAAAAACTCAAGTAAATCATGATGTTTTCAAACATGAGCATAGAAGCAGTTGATAACTTCTTCAACTTTCATAAAAATGATAAGAACTAAATGTTTCATTTTGATAAAACAATCAATGAAGACTAGAATATATTTATATGTGATACTCATAAAAATACTGAGCAATAAAGAATTTATATAATTCATGAAAACATCATGTCAACAACATTTGAAAATTAAAAGAAAATACAATCATTCTTGAATTCATTATTTAAAGAGTTTAAAATATGTGTACATGTAACAGTTTTATACAAAGCATTGAACATACTTATAAATGTTTAATCATTAATAAACTCAACTGATCAATTCATAACTTTTTGCTCTTTCTTGTCATGATTTTAGTCTTATCAGACTTAATCTTCTAATCTTGTTAAATTTATTCTCACTTCATCATCTTGACTAGTTTCTATTGAGTCTAACGTTAACTGAGAAACATATATATGTAATCAGCTTTTTTTCTGCAGTTATCTTTCTTTCTTAGCATTTATTTTCTTAGGGTTAGGGTTAGGGTTAGGGTTAGGGTTAGGGTTAGGGTTAGGGTTAGGGTTAGGGTTAGGGTTAGGGTTAGGGTTAGGGTTAGGGTTAGGGTTAGGGTTAGG
>JAABUW010004971.1_pt1 | contig 17713 bp, 22 predicted proteins | sample 5560081 | NCBI WGS metagenome assembly JAABUW01 (sample SAMN10711882, study PRJNA513363) | rock metagenome | isolation source: Antarctica rocks | place: Antarctica: Victoria Land, Knobhead sud | reverse complement strand
GAGGTGAGGGAATTGGGGATATGGGGCGATAGATAGTCGACGAATGGCAAAGTGAAGGGATTGGGGGTGAGAGATGCGGGGTTTTGGCATTGGGTGATGGTTGCACTTACGGAGGAATTGTAATAGTAGCGGTACTACCAGATGGGTGGAGAGGGAGAAGCCGTAAGCGGCCGTTGTAGCGATGAAGATGAGGATATGCCACCACATGCTACGCAGCCGTGCGCGTTCAATCGGGAAATCGAGGAGGGCTCCGCGCGCTTTTTTGACACCGAGTTCTGCATCCGAGGGTATGTTGTGGTCGCGTCGGTAGTTGGTTTCGGTGACGTGGAAATCGTGATCGAGGAGGCGGCCTGTGAGGTAGGATCCGGAGACGCAGCCGAGACCTGGGGGTTTGGGGATTAGCTTTGGGTGGAAGGATGAATTGGTAGGGATGGACGAACCGTTGGGTAAAAAGGCAAAGCCGACGGTGAGATCGTTGAGATGATATCGCGCTTGGAATAGATGCGTCGTACTGGCTGTTACCATGCTCCAGACCGCGTAGACTACGCTCCCGAAAAGCAAAGTGACAAAGACGTCTTTCTCACACAACATTCGTGCTGGACCTGTGATCATTTCCCCCCAGTTGAATTTTGGCTTGATCTTTGCGACTTCGGGATCGCGCCGTTCCAGCACCGGCTCAGGTAGGCCAAGGAGACGATATGACAGCGGTCGATAGCGCCATCCATGCAAGTAAATGGTCCCGTTGCCTGCTAAGTTGCGCAATGTTTCAGGAAGCAGAACGACGATTATGGAGAGCGCGATGAAGCCAAGGATGAAGAGGAAGTAGAATATAGAACGGAAGCCCAAATACTGGGTTAGTAGTCCACCAAAGGTGGGTCCAACCGCTTGGCCTAGCATTCGTACTGTGAATTGGTTGAGTATATTAGCTAATTGATTTCCGATATAAGTGGACGAGGGATCTCATACTTCCACCAAAAGTACCAATCAACCCCCCTCGCTCCGCTGGCGTGGTGATATCCGAAATCACACCAGCACCTGCGCGTACAACCTCGTCAGCAATAACCATCTTCAACAACACTGGGAAAGGGCCCAATTCACTCACCAATGGAGATAGTAGCTGAGCTTCCAATCGCCTGTAAAGCACGGAAAGCCAATAAAACCGCCAGATTCGGTGACAACGCCAGGGCGATGTTCGAAGCCAGGTAGACTAGGAAGGTGCCAATGAAGACGGGACGGCGACCCACGGTGTCAGCCCATGAGCCCCAGAAAGAGGGTGCGAGCCCTTGGAATATCATATAGATAGTTATGGTGAGAGCGACTTGGGCATCGGTAGCGTGGAACGTCTAGGAACTTGTCAATAACATCCCAAAATATCTGAGAACAAACGACTATTCTGAGGATGATTTAGATGAGTCACGTACCTTTGCAATATTTCCGAGAGCTGGAAAGTAGATATTTGAGGACAAGGGGGAGAAGAGACCAGCGAATGAGACTATATAGACCATCCATCTTTTCTGTCTGCGGTCGAAGACGTGATGTGGTACTTCTGGTAACGTCTTCTGCAATGACAGCGGAGCAGTTGACGCTTCTACCGTCGAAGAATCTGCGGCATCTGATACCAACGGGTCCTTGGATTGATTATGGTGTCTGTCGTAGTCCGGATTTTCGAAATCACCCTCCTCAACTATGGTGGGTTGGAACGACTTCGAGCGTACTATCCTTGGCTTTCTGGCTTTTACCAACAGTGGCGTCCTGTCTTGGGCATCTCTCCTGCTCCAAGATTTTAGTTCGAATGCCTCGACGGACGACCACCTTCTGAAGCCTCCCATCGCCCTTGGTGAGGTTATGTACTGCTAGAGGCCATAAAGGGAGTATACCAAGCGTTGGCATCGTCATGGTGACCGAGTAAGCTCTCTTTAAGTCCTGAAAAGCGACGAATTTGGTGGGAGTGCCAAGCTGCCAAGCAGCCACGCGGTCCCCATGTTTGCGGACCCATTGACATACCTCTTACACATGATTGAGGAGTTGTCTGGTAACGCACAGTTGTGATTCTTCGAAGAGGCGCCATGCTACCGCAAATTGTATATGCGCAATCTCGGCCGATGCGTACTCGGCCGACAAACGCTACCCCTTACAGCTCTCCAACCGCACACTAGCATCCTCACTAGTCTGCTACGAGATCCAGAGATTCACTATTACGCGTACTTAAAATAACCCTGCTGCATCGACCAAGTCAGCACAGCGGACGATATGAGTAGCGCTTGTTGTACAGTATGTGGACGAAGCTACAACATCTGAAATAGATGTATGCACTGACCATACCGGGTCCTTGCGCCGAGGCAGGGCACCAATCGGACAAGAACCCCAAGCCGAGATGACAAGAAGTGGAAAAGATGGACGCCCGAGACAAATGAAATTGGGCATACCTCATCCGAATACTGTGCGCTACTGACGATTTGCATGCCCCTCAAGTTTCAGTAGTCGCTGCAAAGAAAAAACTTTCAGTTCTTTTGGTAGGTCAAACAGCCCAGAAGACATGGATCTTGACCCTGTCGACAACATTGCAACATGCCCCAGCCCCTTCCCGTGCTCTCGCCCACAGAGCAATGCTGTCTCCTTCCCTGAGACCCCGCACAAAACCCCTGACGATGCCTGCAGAGAGATAGCGCTCTTTCTCCACGGAAAAGGGCGTTGTGTCATCGTACCGATACGCAACTACGAATTTGCGGTTCTGCGCCGTACGATTCCAGGATACAGGGAAAGCTTGCTCAAGGTCGGGACGTGCGGAGGACAGCTGTCGTGGTAAGAATGTGTATGGAGCGTCTTTCGAGAGCGGGTTTTGTAGGTAGCTCTTCGTGGTTGCTGCTTCCGGGGTCCAATGCAGGGGCAAAGTTGGTGACGTCGGTCTCGCTTGAGGCAAGATGATCTTGTCGACGCTGGCTTCGAACAAGGTCTTCGAGTCCTGTCGAAACCCTGGCGCTGTCGGATGATCAGTAGCTCTTTCCTCGCGACTTAGAATCTCGAAGAGTACTGCACGTGCTGGATGTTTTCCGCGTGGTGGAAGCCAATCGCTGAGTTCAATGTCCCTGGCTTTATTTCTTCTTGCTAATGGTGCCGGCCAAGACTGACGATATGCTTTTCTCCGGTCTTCACTTTGTATACATCGCAATCCCAGAGGTGGAGTCCGTAAGATAAAACCAGTATCTTTCCACTCCCGCCTCATTTCTGGCGTGCTTGATCGATTATGCCACCATGTCTTCGGCCCTCTTCCATAGCTGCCGTAGCGCATGTGATCATGATAGACTCTTGTGGTCATATCCAAGATCGAAGAAGTATGAGGCCAATACTCGGCTAGATCCAAGAGAATATCGATGATTTCTGTGGGCAGCCTCGAGGACAAATAATGCCGTACTTTGATGACATCGAGCATCGTCGGACAGCGTTTCATGTCAAAGTAAGGTGGATGGTCCATCCCAGGGTAAAGGTCCAAGTTGCTGAAGGGGCTCAGAAACGTGAATGCTTCGGTGTCATCTTTGTCATAGTAAGGTTCCAGTGGTTTCACCGGTTTCTTCGGTGCCATGGCCTTCTGGTTGAATAATTTGCTCATGTTGCTATAGTATCACCAGCGCTTACACTAATCGTAGGCCTAAAGAAGGCCGAATCTGACGTATCGATTTCTCAGCTTCTTCGATGTCACTAAGGAGCTGGGAAGGTATATGGTTCGAGTGACATGTTCACCCGCAAGTCCGTGAAGCGGAAGCTGCTTACTCTATGCAAACAGAGCTACGGTATCGTGGCTAGCTTTTGTCACGCATTTTTGCATATACATTACCTTAATATAATGAAGGCATGCAGACAAAAGGCCGTGAGTCAAGAAAGGTGAGAAATATGGCGGGGCTGTGCTATCGATTGAAGGACAAGGCTTGAATTAATTGAGAGAATCTGGTCAGGTATATCAAGTAATAAAACGAATTGCAGTCCAAAGATCGTGCTTACACACTCTTTGAGGTCCTCGATAGAAGGAAGACATCCTTTTCACAACCGTGTTGATTTTTGGTTCCGCCTTCAGCAGCTGAGAAATTGTGGAGATTGTCTCAGGATTGCCAGGGAAGGTGCAACCGGGTCAGCGCCAAGCGCGCGCTCCGACTTCATTCTCGGCCCGAACAGCCGACAATCTCCGACCTTGTGGCCTCAGTTGTTCAGGCAATCTTCAAACATGCAGATACGACGACGAATATTGGTAAGCTCTGGGAGACAAGAAACTACGAAAACGTAATACATGTGATCCTCATGTAGCTTAGCAACGGACAAGTCTTGTCTTTGACGAAGAACCTTGACCGAGATAGCAAAGTTAGTCAGATCGCTGAAGGGAGGAAATAGCATTGGAATATGGGCTGGCTGTTTTGGTAAGTGAGTATTCGAATCACAATAGAAAGATTGCATGTCTTCTGGGCGGTGTGAAATGAAGTAGCGTCTGGATGGAACCTCATGATCTTCGGCCTCCGTCAATGCTCGCTCGCTGGAAACGCTTCTATCTCAGTATGAATTCATCTCCCTCCAAGTGGATGCTGGTAAGGGTCAAAGACCAGTCTTCTTCAGCACCAATGATGCAACATCGACTATGCTTCCTGGAGATTGAGACCCATCTCACGATCATCATGCCTTTCTTCACCCGTTTCTGGACTTCGTTAGTGACGCCAGGGACGAGGATAGTGGAAGGATATCACTCTTTTGGAACTAAACTACGCCACTTTGCGGCTGAATGGAGATACTCCAGTACCTCAAGTTGTGTGAAGCCATGTTGATATGTCTCCATTGCTTTGCGATATTCCAGTGAAGCAAAGTATTCATCGCCACGGGCTCGATAGATACCAATCCTCTCGCATAGCTCATCGATATGCCTGATGGGTGTCATCATAAGGATAGCGAGCTCTCGTCCGGTAGATAACACGCTGGTGCCCCTGATAGAGACCTTCCTTGCTCCTCGGACGTCCTGGAAGAAATCTACCAGAAACTCCTCCTCTTTGCGACCGCGGCCATAGAATTGAAGATCGAAGTCCAAGGATTGCCACCCATTGTCAGACAGGACTTTCAGAGCCCGAATAATGACGCTTGAGTAGAAGCCATGTAAATCACAGCGGGCAACGAGTATCTTCTTGTCAATGTTGTCGGATGTCGGACCACGGATATCCACTATTAAAGCAGGTAGGTCAGGGAAACTCTCAATGTTTGCCATAATAGTGCGGCCACAGATTGGAGTTTGAAGTTCTTGGAAAAGTCTGCTCGAGTGTATCTTAATAAGTATCCAGGTATTTTCCCTGTAGAGTATCTCCGCAGCTTCTGCATGAATCTGTTTATTGACCCTCAGGATTGCTGGCTCCAAGTCATATGTTGGTATATGGTCTCTTGGGTTGCGCACTTTTTCAGGAACGAGCAACTCCCGGTAAACCCTATCGCGGAGCTCTCGAGGTAGATTGATCGTTGTGCAACGTCCTGGATATGTCACCGTGGGTTCATCTGGAGCTGACATCCTATTCTGCAAGGAATGAGTAAGACCATGAGACTCTGTGCTGAAGTGGACTTTGTAGTGCACTTACTCTTAGGCTTGTGAGTAAATTACCCACCAGCCCTTACTGGAGGAAGGAGACTGGTCCTCAGATCTGGATATTTTGGTGTTGATGAAAGAATAGTCGTACTGCAGAGTCGGATGCGTTATGTTCTTGTTGGCTGTGAATGGTCGAAGATGATGACTTGGTGCTTTATATATATTCAGGTAGGGTGCATCTTTGAAAGAAGTAAGTTCAGATCACAGGATGTCAAGAGGAGGTTGACCATACAATCGTGTCCAAATCTAATATCCTCGCGATGTAGCACGGATTTGTGAACACCGTGTGACCCATGCTGAGGCCGTGACCAGTGTTGAAGTTTAAAAGCTGGGCGTTACTACTTCAACAGAACGGCCGTACAGCTGCAAGAAACCGGCTTGTGATTGACACGCAAGCGATACGTCAAGTGATAGGAGAAATGTGACTACATACAGGAAGATGGACTCTGCTTTCCACATGCAAAGTGTGTTCAGGAGCCAAGTCCATAAGTTCCAGTCCAACAGAGTCTGTCGATCGCTTGATAGTCAGAGATTACATGCCATATAACGTAGTCGACGGGCTTTCGAGAATGACGGTCTTTCGAGAATGCTGAGTAATGCGCTTACTAAAGGTCAACGAGCAGTTTTGATTGGCAATGCGGGACGACTAAGCACTTCCCGTGGTTAGTCCGAAGTTTTCGGAACACTAAATGTCTGAAATCTCAAACTAAGATATACAGGAGTCTAAAGTAGCGGAGAGAAATAAGGGTAACAATACCGCATTCTAGTAGGAGTCCCCGTGCGACAGCGATATATTCTCCAATACATGCATGTTCGTTATTCGTGGAGAGATGAGGGGCAGCGACATCATTAAACGGGGATAATACTACCACAGCCCTACTAATGTAGCCAATTATCTCCGGGAGGCGACGGCACATTACTCAGCATTCTCGAAAGACCGTCATTCTCGAAAGCCCGTCCGTTACGTTAGGGAAGGAACATCCCCATACTACCACCATATTGACCAAAAACTTGCTACTAAATCGGCCATCTCAGTGACGTGCGCAGCAGCAATGGTACGAAAACACGGATGGTCTAGCTAGTAGGGAACGTCTATGATATAGACATCAACAAAGCTAAATATATGAATGGACGATTATGCAGTCAGACGTGACAAAGATCGTCTAGTCAAGCAAACAAACACGACACCAAACAAGAGCGAGCGATCATGCACCTTACCGATAAAACCACGTTCACAGACCATACGCGAGTTTGATTGCACGGGCTCTCTTTTAGTCGCCCATCTCACCCGTCTCCACGAGTAGTTTCCAACATCCGTCCGCAAGTTTGAGATGTCCCCTGACTATACTCCCCTCGTGCTCTCACAATTCTTCCATCTTCGAATTAGCGTTTCGTTCTCTTCATCCCGGTGAAATTAATTTCTTGCCCTATCTCAGCTCGCAGACCATCAGCGCCGGAGCGGACATACCACTCTTAGGCGACTCTAGAACTCTAAAATGACCTCAGCGACACGATAGGAGGTTACTTTCCTATCGTCTCTTCTTCCAGCCTGAGAATTTTCCCTCTGAAGTCTATATGGCTCTACCAGGTCTATTTCTCGTCCACGTACTGGCGAACTCCGTCCCTCTCGCAAGACCACCGTACATTAGGTGGGTCATTGCACCTAACTTTTGCTTTGCAATCTGGACCTGTGGATTGTACCCACTCCTTCTTCATCGAGCCTCTGTCTGTCTCCCTCCAGCAAATAGGAGTCCAGGGACCGAAAAGCCGGATTCGCAGCTTCTGGCGAGTTTAATGCGTCAACCAAAGAACGGCCCTTGTCGCAAGCCGCCCCACGCAGCAAAACGAGGCCCACAAGCTTGCCCTCGCCACCACTTTGCGATCCCCTATGCTCCATCACTGATGTTGTTGGTCTTAAAGTCCGCGAAGCACTGACCATACGGTTTCCATCTGAGGAATTCTTTAGCAATCATATCCACATCTCCGTCGACATCTTGTTGGTTCACGCAGATGTCGCGGGATCGTAAAGAATCCAAGTAAAGCGCCTAATTGCGCCAGGATCGAGCAAGTCAGATACTTGCCGAACATCGCCCAGATCTCCCCTTTCACTAATTCTAGCCGCTTCTCTGTCAAATTTGCGAAATTAAAGCGGACTGCAGCCAGCATTGACACCACGAAATGGTGGGGTCATCTTGTGTCCAAGTACGGCTTCCAGTTGGGCCAGGATCCAGCGATTTATATACTTTGAAGGCTTCGCCCATAGCCGCGGCGGAAATCAGGACGTCGCACTCTACACTTTGACCGAAAACAAAGCACCTGCCAGTTTCCCCTCCATCAATTCTAGCCGCTTCTCTTTCGAATTTGCGACCTCAAAGCGGACCGTAACCAGCATAGACATCACGATAGGGTAGTACATACGTCCATCTGTATCGAGCTCCACCATCGAGTTGTTGCTGCACCAGCGGGCCAATCCCAATCGTTTAAACCGACGTTCCGCCATGGCCATCAATCCATCAAACTATGAAGTATCCGGAACGCTTTTGATCATGATAACTTCGACTATCCAAAGGCCTAGGACCTCTGAGGCCTGGGAAGCCTTGGATGCGGTCGAGTTCGTGGATACCTGCGATATCTTGCGTTCGAGATCGGACCCCGTAACTTCGAGGCTCTCGTTCCCATGGTTATGAGCAGACCGAAGGACTGCTTGGTAAGGGACATATATCTATACTCGCATGACTATAGCCTTGCTTCATCTAAGTTGAGGTTTGTCCTGAGATTAGCCGTCTTCCTACCACCAGAAAGAATTGCCTGTGAAGGCAACACAATCGGAAAGCGAGGGTTCATGTGGCTTGAGCCACTGACGCAAGCCCAAGTGACATACACCAGGAGGTCCAGGATGGTGGTGGCTTCGTATGACGGCATGCTGATGTAGTGCTGATGGTTTGGTATTGGTTTGAACAGAAGGAAGAAGGCCGAGCAAAAGAAGCTCGAGTACAGGAAGGTTATCGCTCTTCACAACCCCCCAGGTCAGGATATCCTTCCAATTGAAGAGTTCCCCACCGACTGATATATCTTGGGAATGCATCCACGACCTCAACTGGTACTCTACGATATTCGAGATTCCAAGACGCCGGAAGTGCGAATTGGCAGTAATGGCCTTCCAGGCGTCAAAACAGGCCTTCTTCTCTCGCCTCAGACCTAGTGTTTCGCAAACGAAAAGGAACCCTTTCTTTATGGAATCGCTGCCATTTCGATTGATCCAGCCCCTGAGCTTTAAATGATCGCGTTGACCTTATGCACCGCGTCGAGAATGCGACACGTACCTCTAAAGACCGCTATGAAGCAAACAGGTTTTGCAAAGGCATTGAAAAAGGTCTCTGCCATTTTCAAGGGAGCAAGGTCCCACAAGATCTCGCATACTGTTCGAATCTGATTCCATCTCAATATGTCTTCGCTGACTGAGAGAAAACTCTGGCGGGGAATATTTCAATGGACGTTTGCTGAATTGTAAGGTTTCGAAGACATTATATATATAATCTAGGCAAGAAACTCAGAGAACAAGCGTTGTTTGTGCAGGCCATGTCCGAGAGTATGTGTATATCCAGATGATAAAGGAGATGTAAAACTCTTCGACAAGGAGACTATAGCCTCTTCGCTTTGCTGTCTCTTTGAGTACTATATAAGAGATTTAAGCTCAATGCATACAACCTTTGACCCTCAAGGGTGCGATGTGAGATTGTTGAACAAGTTTGTGCTTCGATCTATAATTTGCTTGACGAATCCTTTGGAATCGCTCTTCGCTACTACCTTTTCGTTACAAAACTAAGACTTCCAACCAAGCCCATGCTTGGAAACAACGCGTCCTGTAGTCGAAGGTTGAGGGCATTTTGTTCTTCGCTTAGCCACTCGTCTGTGCCATACGAGTGGTCAGTGCTTAATTCTTCGACTCGTTTCGACATGTCACCGCAGAAATCCTGCATGTGTGAAAATTGTAGAGTTGAGAAAATGTATGATGATAGGTATGATTGGAAATCAGCTATGCCAGTCTCACAGTAAATTTGCAGCTAATGTGCTTCAAAAGGATCAGAACATGTAGGATGGCCTCCAATGATCCAACTAATACTTTTCAATGTCAGCAACAGAATATATTTCCTATTCTGGCATCCTGAATCTGCCAAGATCTCTACAACATGGATGACCAGTCACGCGCCCCATACAGCATCTCAATGCAGCCCGACACTCATCGTGTAAAGCAGACCGTAGAAAGCATTCAGAAAAAACCAGAACTTAAGTACTCCACCCAAGAGTGAATCCACAAGAACGCGACACGACCCTTCATCTCAAGCATAGTGAAGCTCGTCATAATCCTAAGACAGGTGAATAATGCTTCGAGCGCATCATCACCAATGAATCTTCTGCCAAGCGTTCACGCCATTGTGTCTCACTGACTGGGGATAAAGAATCGTGTAACGCGTGCTAAATCAGATAAGTAAGTTTCGCTTGCACGGGGTCCAATGTGAATTGCAGCTGCGGCGTAATTGCGCTGTCGTTGCTGTTGGCCGGCTCTTGTTGAGATCTAGGAAGGGATGAAATCTGGGAACACTACCAGTGGGCATTTATTGCAGAGAGAATACGCCAAAGTCGAGTTGTAGAATGCCATACGACGTATTGATTGCTTCTGCCCGATGAGCTGATTCGGATTTGCAGGCTCATGTTGTCGTCGTTGGTCTCTCATGATTTTTTGAAAAAGAATTTTGGTACCCACCACGGTTGGTTCCTGATAGTAAGTAGCATTATACCTTAGTTACTTTATAAAGAGATAGCAGGTCTACGTATGAAGACTATTCAAGTACACGGCTGATTTCTAGTATCTAGATAATCGCGAGAAGTGTGCCTCTGTTATGGTTGTAGAATTAGGGCTGAGTGTCTCCAAGTTGATGAAAGGGTAGATGACTCGGCAATCTGTCACGAGGAAAGGTACCGGAAGCATAACATACCGTTGATATAAGATGTTCATAGTAAAATATATGGTAGTGTTAAGCGGTAGCGATTGGCAGTACTGTGCGCCAAGACCGTTATCTAATCTGGACAAGCCCTAACCCTAGGACCGATGTCGTGTAACAGCAACCTAACGGTACAACATAGCCTGACAGTAACAAACGTGTGAAAACAGCACATCTACCCTTTGAGCCGGCTCAGCAAGTGCTCATCAGCTTCTACGAACTTCAAGCCTCAGTCTGCTATGACACGTAAACCAAATGCCCGGGTCCAAGAACCAGTATTGTGCCCGAGCCCATCCAATCTCTTTGCTTCAACCTATGTTCACTAGCTATCGAATTTTATATTGAGCCGTATCTCACGTCAACCGCACATCATTATGGTCTGCTGCCATGTCAGATTTTGCAAGAGCCACATAGAATTCTGCACCGTCCGAAATATTGATGCTATCTACCAGGCACCACCGAAACACCCAGAAGATGTAAGCATTGTGACCGAGAGCAGTAAAAGCGGCGACAGAGCGATGGAGACGGAGGCTGAGGATAATCACCCAACCGCGGAAGACACCATACCTACCGTCCCACGCCGTCCAAAGTGCTTTGCCACTAGCCCAACACGAAAGAAAATTTTGGGCGCTGTTAGGGCTGTGATAGAGGGCGGAACCCACGGGGAGGCAGAGTGTGAGGTAGAGCAAGTCACCTTGCTTGCACAGGGCGGTTACAATAATGTCTGGCTTGTTGAATTCAATTCAATACTCAAAGTTAGTACTACCACTATGTCGTCTTCGAGCTCTGATCACTTTTCGTCCTATGTTTGACTACTATAGGGAAGGCGCAATCAATCAGAGTTCCGACAATTCATTCTCCGTGAACCGAATGATGACGCCCTCCTGCCCCATCAGATCGAGAATGAAATCGCCTGGCTGACCTTTATGGGCCAATACCATCCCTCGATCCCAGTCCCCAAAGTCTACGCGTATGACACTTGGAAATTTGGGCAAACCTTCATCGCTATGGAATACGTCAATGGAGATCCTCTGAGCTCAGTATGGAAGACTTTCACTGAACCAGAGAAATGGGATCTTGCTCGCTCAATTGCTGATATCATCCTTGACCTTGGTGAGATCACGTTCGATCATATAGGAGGGCTGACCTTGGGATATGAAATCGGACCAACAGTTGAAGGTGCAAAACTATATAAGGGCAGGGTACGTCGCCATTATCACGCGACTTGGTTCGACGTAGCACTAACGGCGTAATTTCAGGCTAAATTTCACTCCTCGGAGTGCTATGACATTGGGCCCTATCCCTCGACTCGTGCTTACATCCTCGCCTGTTATGACAAAGAAATCTATTACTATTCCCACGCCACCAACGACGACATCGACCTGGATATTTTCGACCAGACCCCCAAAGAGGAATTCATCAAAATTTTGCAAGAGAAGCGTGCCGCCCTAGCCGCTTCCGCTTCCACAGGCCTCCCCGAAGAGCCGTTCGCGGTCGCCCATAACGACCTTCAAGGCCGCAATATCATGGTGCGCGATAAGCGTATCTGCGCTGTCCTAGACTGGGAATTCGCGGGTGCTTACCCGCTGAGTCAGCTTGTGGATACGGGAGTGGACGTGTTGGAAATGGAGACTGATGAGGATGAGGATGAAGATTTTCTCTGGAGCCACAGGATTTCGGACTTGGTCGAAGGAAGGGCCAAAGAGAGAGGTTGGGAGGACGGGAAGATCAAGACGTTGATTGGACAAGGACGTGAAGAGTTGAATGCAGCGAGGATGGAAATGTTCCCTCGTGACTAAAATTTGAGAGAGATTGCTGATCGTTCTCGGGACTGGTAGTATATGAATGAAACAGATGCTAGATAGAGCGCTTTCCGAGTTATATCTTTGCAAATAAAGCATCATGTCGTACATTGTACGATCCGAGAATATTTCGATCCAAGGTCTACTCTCACCTTCGCCTCTAACCCACCATCATCTACTCGATATGAGCTTGCCAAATGGTTAAGAAAAGGAGTTCTAACAGAGTAGAGGTCAGTTTTACCTGCTTGAACGATCTTGAATGTGTCAAAACCTAATCAACCGTACTCTTGCTCATCGACCGCCCAACATGCTAGATAGGTCCATACAAAATTGCCTGCCCGCTGATGGTCTGAAATAGCCAGTTCAGAGCTTGAAGTGCGGTACAGAATTTTCTATCGTTCAGACAACAAAGAGCTCAGCAGCTCCGATCTATAACGACATTTTGGACATACCCTTGAATTCATGTACTTACCACCATGCACCCGCCAAAGTAAGTAGGTCCGTACAACAGGATGACCACATACAATCAACACCATCACAAACCGGCGTGGCATCGCGATCAATCATCCAGCCCCCTCACATGCTAACAGAACTTCTTCGCTATTCCAAGAATAAGAACGTAACAATCATATACGGCTCCCGTCTCACAGAACTCGAGACCCATACGGAATACGCTCACTTGACGCCTCCTTTGGCACTCTTGTCTTGAGATTGGAGTTAGGGCTGGTATTGGGTACCCGGAGGGGTTTCTCCGGCGACAAAACCCAATGTACAATAGCGACTTGGCAGAGACCTCCCAACAAAATTCCATTGATAGTATTGATAATTGATGAAGCGATTATGAAGAACAACGGCATGAGAAGGCGTAGTCCAAGCTTTCTTTGATGTATGAGGAGTATAGTGTAAATGAAGAGGGGGAGAAGAATCATTGTTTGGGTGGGTGGTGATTCTGGGGTTGGGGGGGGGGGGGGATCTCTACTAAGTCGCTCGTGTATAGTGGTTTTTGTCGCCCACGTGCCTGGCAAGGCACCTGTTTCACGGGGCTGAGCCGAGACGGGCGCCAAATGCCATGATATTGGAGCCGGAGATGTTGGGCTCTTTGCACATATATGTTGGTGCATTGGATGCTGAGAGACTGACCATATATGTTTATTAGACTGCTGAAGCAGGTGATTCGTGAGACGCGTGGTGGTGGTAGAGTCATGAGATTGACGTGTCTTGTACTACGATGTATGGCTTTTCCTATTCTCGCCTTGCTTTCTTCTCCTCAGTATTCGAGTCCCCCCGCCCCGCCTCCTCCGTCGAGCTCGATCTCGATCTCTTCTCATGTTTTGGTTCCATGCTAATTATAGTTCCCATCTTAATCGAGGTCTCCTCGGCCACCCTATATGTATTAGCCGCGACCGTCGCTTCCTTCAGCGACACCCTAAATAACTGTGTTTTGCGCTCATCGTCCATCATCCTCTCAGCCATCGACTGCTTCAGTGCTACCTCTCGATGTCTAATCCCTTCCCGCTTGAATGCTCGCGACTCCGCGAACGTGGCAATGTTAAACGTCTCATCGGGAGGCTTGGAGGCCTGAACTGCCGTAAAAGGTGGGATGGAGCTGAGCGCGGTACCGTCAGGTTCAAGCGCTTCGCTTGGAGTCATGCCCAGTTGCTCGAGAGGGACGAGCATCCAGATGGCGGTCTCGATAGGAACGCGCATCGTCTTCAGCGTGACTTCGCCATCTGGGTCATCATAGTCTGGGGCATCACAGCAGACCACACACTGCGGCGGCTCCGAGTTGACGCTCTCGTCATCGATGGCGAGAAAGGTAAAGTACGTAAAAGGGTCGACACGCCTGTTTTCGTCTGCGGGGCGCACAACTTTCTTATGGAAATCGTAGACTTGTTCGATAGTGTGGCCGATGAATGGCCATGGGCCTTCTCTATCGATGTTGCGCTCGATGGACTCGACGACGCTATCTTTGCTCGGAGTGTCGGAGCAGATTTCGATCCAGGGGACACCGTTGGCGTGCGCTACGAACTCTTCCCAGTACTGGAAGCTTTGCTTAGTAGGTTCCAAGATGTGGGTACGGTGGCACATACCTCGTCTGTGGGTTTTGTCAAACAGAAGACTGGGAAGTGTGCCTGATCCCTATCGAACTCGTGATAAGGGTTGGCCTCTTCTTCCGTTTCTTGCCCCTGGTTCTGCGAATATGGCGTTGTATCTTGCTGCGTGTCGACCACTTCTTTGTCCTCTCCAGCCGGCTCTTCTGACTTACGCTTCTTTTCTTGCTGTGTATCAACCACCCCTACAGGTGCTCCTTCTCCTTGAGTCTTGGGCTTGTGGTTACGCTGCTCCGTGCCTCCGGCTTCTTTACCACGAGTTGCCGATTGCTGCTTGGCTGACATGGTCGAAGTCCCCTGTAATGTTTTCTACGAATGCTTGTACAAAATCATATAGTTGACATGGACAAGCCCTTTAGACTAATCAGGCAACCTTTGCACGGAAATGACGTAGAAAATCCTTCAACAGGATGTGGCTTGCCAAGGCCCTGATTACATAAGAGCTCTGCACCAATTAGGATTCACTACATTCTATCACTGTTAGTTACCCTCCTCGATGGACGTTCAATAATCTCAGCTTCCTCCTGATCTCCATTGCAGCCGTATCTGTGGTTCTGGTCATTCATCATTTGCCACCCCTGCAGAGCCTGGTAGAGCACGTAGCACACCAGAGTTCGAGCTGGGGTCGTGCACTGAGGGTCTTTGATATCTTATTCAACCATCTACATTGATAGAAGGTGCCCATTGTGATGGCCGAGAGAAGTGATACTGCAAATCAAAGCGTTTGTGTATATATTCAGAAGATTTTGAGTATATATACAAAAGCTCTGACAGCTTGCGTTGATGTCTGTTGGTGGAATGAAGAAGGTATCACGGGCTGACGTTGATAATGTGACAAGAGTAGATGCTGGAGACTGTGTAAGGCATTATGTATGCTCCCAGATGCCAAGAGTAAGGTTCAATGCGCGGAAAGAAAATTGTTAGGTATCGGCCGTAGAAGCCTGAGGCGTGACACACTAGTAGGTGTATTTTTTGCCTTGTGCACCTTACCTTCCTAGACAAACGATACATCAATCACCATCATAATTCAAACACCTTTCTCTCCTTGAAACTTCTCGAACCGACCAACACTACCTTTTCACTCAACATAATCATCCTCCAGCATCTAGTCCTCACCTTTCAGAGCTCTCACCAGTCATCTTCACTCACTTATTCCTCGGTTTCCTGCCAACCTTTGTGGAACCTACTCCTCTTGACCTCAGATTATCATGGCTACCGGTATGCTCTTCCATTTCGTATCCAACCAAGCTGACACTATGTCCAGAGCCATCCTCCATCGAATCGACCTCCACTCCTGAGAAGCCTACCTTTCTCACGATCCCACGAGAGATCCGCGATGCCATCTACGAGTACCTCTTGCTCTTCGACGGAGAGATCATTCCCTTCCCCACCGAGTATGAGGTCGTAGAGTCTCAAAGCCATCACCGCCTATTCATCTTCCAGAAGTTCGTATGCACGACAGATTGGTCGAAGATCTACACGGGCTATGAAACGGATGACCATGAGAAAAAGCAACAGCTTTCGGTGGCCCTTCTTGGCGTATGCAAGAAGATACAAGATGAAGCCGCAACCGCGCTCTTCGGCAGGAATACCTTCCGCATGTCTTCGGGACGTCTTAATCTCTGGGTGAAGGGCAGGTGTACCACTCATCCCACTCGAGGATTTTGGAGTATGTATGGCCAGTACTTCCGTCACGTCAGAGTGACTTTCGATGCGCGAGACGTCGATACCACCATACTACTAGGTGGAGCTTTAGATGTGCAGAACCGAATTCTCTACAGCATTTCACTTGTAGACGGCATCGACAGCAATGGCGAAATCTCTCAAACGGCAAAAGAGAAAATCCACAAAACCCGCGTGATGAAACTAATGCTTACCTTCGCTAATAAAGCAATCCTACTGCGAAAGATGAATCTCAAGACCCTCGAGTTCGATATTGGGAATGTGCTTTGTCCGAGCGGATGTTGTCGTCGACCAGCCCTGGAGAGATTTGTCGAGGAAATGTTGACGTCCACTGATCATAGCAACACAACATACGTAAGGTCATGGCGTTCAGAGCAGATCAAGCTGATAGGTACATGGAACGATGCCGAAAAGCAGCTGGCTGGAGATTGCTGGGGCGTAGAGTTTGATGGGGATGTTGGGCATGCGAAAGAAAACTGGAGCATCTCTTCTGTCCGTCTAAAAGAGCGTGGGAGTGTGATGTTGAGGAGGTGGGATGCTTGACAGTGAGTGAGACTGACTGAGTAATTGAGCGTGATGCCAGTCGATGGAACAGATTCGTCGATACATATCATTACTTCTGATCGTGAGAACAGCCAAGATCTTGCAATGATGGTTTCGATGCAACTACCTGGTAGAAACCATAAATATACCTTCGATAATATTGCGTGCAAGAGAATTACAGATCCTTCGGCACGAATCTTACAGCTCTTATTCTTTTTGTCAATTCTTGACCACCGCACATTCTTGCCTTGGTACCCAGAATTAGTCGATTTGATTGGATCTATCGCAGGAATCTCTCGGTCAGGATCCCAAGAAAACACAGATGACAGTATTTATAGGCTTTATGCTCAGAAGATCAGATCTATAAGGTCGGTGATAGGGCTCACAATAGTAATCCTACAATCGACCGCTGCTACCAGCCTCGAATGACTTATTACGGCCAAGTATAAGAAGTAGCCGCTGCCCACGGCTTTATCTATACAATGATCAGCAGTTCATCTAACAGGTCCGATAGTACAAAGCGTCATGAGGCCTAGTAAGAGAACTCCCTGCGAAACAGTCAGCACGGTGCATGACGTACGGCAGCAAGCGACCTGGTTGCTTTATACGTAATCGCATCATAGCACTTCCTGCAAAGGAATATCTCAAAGATGACAAACACGTCGCGCTGACGCCAAACTGACTGGGGTAGCCTCAACTGGATCGGCAATTGGCAAGGCAGAGCAAAGACGTACTTTGGCACATCATCTCTCGTGGTTGAATTTAGCTCCAGTCGATGTAGCCAACGATCGAAGCTTCGCTATCATGTCTACTCGCAAATTTACCGGACTTTCGTGGTGTGTTGAGGTGCGAAGGATTTCTATCGGTAGTATTTGACGTACTTGACGGGTTGACGGCCACTTAAGATTGCTGAGTAATGCGTTGTCGGCACCCGGAGAATAGTGTTATCCCCGTTTAATGATGTCG
>JAABUW010004963.1_pt1 | contig 17727 bp, 32 predicted proteins | sample 5560081 | NCBI WGS metagenome assembly JAABUW01 (sample SAMN10711882, study PRJNA513363) | rock metagenome | isolation source: Antarctica rocks | place: Antarctica: Victoria Land, Knobhead sud | reverse complement strand
GTGCGCAAGCCTGTATGTGTTGTTGTCGATTGCTATCTCTCGTTTGGCTGCCACACTCTGCAGTAAAGCACTTCCATCCACCTCCACATCTCCATGGAATCTGCATGTCACAGCCACTCGCCCCCCCACCCTGGCCTCCACGCCCCATATACCTCGCGCACTTCCTACACCCTCCTGGGGGCTCACTACATCCCAGCGTTCCCGAATCAGTAATCAAACTGCCAGAAACCTCCGACGACGTCCGTCGGTCTTCTGTTTCGGCGTGTCGGTCTTATGTGCCCCCAGGACTACTCTTTGGAACACTGTATGAATACTCCATATGGCTTACGCCTTGTCGTGCGGCCAGTTGCCCACGCGACGCCCCGGCAGAAGCCGTTGTAACAAATGCAGAGTTTCTGTGAGATTCTTCCGCGGCCCCTTAGGGGAGAATTTCAAGTGCCTTTTCGTCCCCCAATGTGCATGATAACGAGGACAGTCTTGGCAAAATGCCCTCGGCCATTTGACGAGGACAGCATGTCCCCTTTCATGTTTCCTTTCACCGTTCTCCTGAAAAACAAACTAGCGAGTCGCCTGTGGCGAACGCCAGTTGTCGTCTTTTGTCCCTTGGTGTACTTCACAGGTGCCCCGTCGACACTTCGAGTCGACACTTCGAAGCGACGCGCAAGTCTCGGCCAGCCGCGAACGGATTCCGCTGCTGCATGCGTGGTGCTACGTAACTACTGGAGTGGGACTCGGCTTGCCGCATCAGTACACACCAACATGGCCAGGTGAAAGCGCAGCTCCGAGATAGTTGAACGCACAGCGAGGTACCAATGCCGGTACCTCGACAGTGAGCACGCGTCTCGCTCTTTCATACTTGTCTGTCGCATCGCTCGTTGACGCACACATGGATCGATCGACATAAATTTGCTCATTTTGAGTTTGGGCCCGACACTTCCCGGTTCCTGACGCGTGACAGTAAGCACGGCAGGCACACACACGCCGACGCTTGGCGGCCTCAAGTGTTGTGTTCCTTTCAATCGCACCTGCTTGACGGGCTTGGTGTTGGGTAGCGCGGTGAGGGTGCCGTCAGACTGATCCCCACTTTCGTGAATAGCCCAAGTTCCGCCAAGGGCACTGCGCAACGAGGTGGCGGCCTGTTGGCGGCAGCCAAAGAATCGATCTTACTATCGTTGAGTCTCATGCCTTTGTGTGGATGTGCTAAATCAGGTGGGTGCGCGGCTCCATGATGGCTGCCAGCGGCGCCGAGATCACGCTCTTCGGCACAAAGATTCGCCGACAGGAAGCGACGGACTCGGCCAGCCCGGCCGCCGCGTGGCGCGCCGCCTGGCCCGTCCACCGAATCGGCGTAGAGCAGCTGGCAGCGGCCCCAGCAGCGACTACTCCCTACCCAGCTGGGTGTCTGACTAATCAGGGTGCTGAGCCCCTCCTCTGGCCGGCAGCCGGGCTCACCAGCGGCGGCAGCAGCTCATCCTGCGACACGGATCTGGCGCCGGCAGCCTGCCAGCCCAGCGTCCAGCAGCACAGCGGACAGCACAGCCTGCGGCAGCCAGCTGCGCAGCATCAGCACCCGGAGCTGAGCACCGCCTCAATGGCAGCCCTGCGCGACGCCGCGGAGGCGCTGCAGGTGCTGCAAGGCCAGCTGCTTTCGATGGCGGACGCGGTCGTCGAGCGGGCGGCGGCGTTCGCGGCACAGCCCGCGCGGCAGCGTCAGGACCGGCACAGTCAGCGCCGGACATCGCAGCGAATCGCCGCTCATCTGGCGCCAGGCATGAAGCTGTGCTCAAGCTGCCGTCAGGTACGTCCCCTCTGCCCCTCGTCCGGCTAATCGGTTGCGTTCGTACCCGCCCGTGCGCTCAAATAGTACCAAAGGGTAGTAGGCGATGTTGTAGTAGGCGACATAGGTACGAGTAGTAGCCGATAGTGGGCGCCCGTCGCGTCGACACACGCAAATGCTGTACTTCGACGCCGACAGGGCCGGCGCAGTGAGTGGTTTAACGTGAATTGGGCATCAACCGTCTTCCTGTGCGTCCGCCCCATAAGTACACCTAAAGTAAAAACAAGTCCCCGCAGCGACGGGCATCCGGCGCGTTTCGCACGCTGCACGCGGCACGTTGCACGCTGCACGCTGCACGCGGCACGTTTCGCACGCTGGACACGCTGCTCGCGGCGCCCGTGCACGACGGCTAGCGAGCACTGCCCGCGACGCAATCCCTTTACGTCAGGCTCTTCCTTATCAGGCGCTAGTGAACCCTGCATTTGCACCTTAGCGGGCCCGGCCAGGAACCGGAAGTCAGCGCTACCTTTCGAATACTGATTTTGTGCATAGGTCTGCTTGGTCTACACGGCAGCGCTTGCGCGTGCAGCAAGAACGCCCGCAACATGTCCACGTTGCATACAATCGCAACCCCTTAAACTTTTCACACGCCGGCACTAAAGAGGTTGATGACCTTCCCTTCTTCACTGGGGGTCCTCCTGTATGAGTGCCCAATTCAGGTGTCACCCAGGGTTGCCACCGACACTGGCGCCTGATTACCAGCGAGTCATTTTGACTTGCACTGACGGTATGACGGCGTTCAGTCATGCAGCGGCCGGTCACCCGATGCGCCTTGCTCGGCTTCAGTCAAAATGATCGCCGAGTGATATTTGCAGTAGCGACAGCTGTCACAGCCTCGCGGCCGCAGCGGCAGCCGCCATAGTAGTGTGTTAGTAGTGTGGGGGCTGCTGCATGACGAATCCCTGCGCAGATAGCAGGCGTTCCCAGCCTGGCCCACCTGTGGTCTGTCACAGCCCTCGCTTGGAGCTTACGGCAACGCCCTGGGTGTCCCTGCGCAGTGCTGTTGCAGGCAGGGAGCTCACACCGGCTGACCACCTGGCCTCCCTTGTTTTCGCAGGTCAAGCCGCACGCGCTGTACCACGCTTGCAAGGCGAAGAAAGACGGCCTGCAGGACCGCTGCAAGGCCTGCCGCGCGGAGCTGGACCAACAGCGCCTGCAGGCGGCGCGCTCCAACTCGGTGTGCGCGCCCGGCGCGGCGCCCCGGGCGCGCCCCATGGTGCGCAGCCAGTCGACGCCGATGGCCGTGCGGCGCGGCCACGGCGGCGTTGTCGTCAAGCCCGCCGGCGGCAGCAAGCTGGCGCGGTCGTCGTCGTCGCAGTCGGCCAGCAGCGTGCGCGCAACAGCGGCAGTCGCCGCCGGCGAGGCTGCCGCCGCGTACGCGATGACGGCCTCTGCGTTTGCGGTCCCGGCCGCGGCGGCCGGCTTTGACGGCGTCGCGAGCCGGCGAGCATCGGCGGCGATACCCGCAGTGGCAGGCTGGTGATCGGCAGTGGGACTCGCCGCAATGGGACTCGCCGCCTGCGCGTCCGCAGCTATGCGCATTCGCCGGGGCGGCGGTACCGCGGCAGCGGCGGACCACGGCAGCGGCGGATCGCGTGCGCCGCGACAGCGCGCCTGCAGCGTTTTCACCTGCGTCGCCGCCCGCCGTCAACCCGCCCCGGTTCAGTTCGCCGAGTGCGACGCCAGGTGCGCGTGACTGAATCGAAAGCAGCAGGGTTTGGGTGCATCTGCCACATTGCCTTGCACAGACTGCTTCAACACCCGTGCCTGCACTGCGGCAGCGGCGCTGAAAGCTGTCAGCCCTGCCAACACTGGACTTCAGTGCTTCATGTGGGGGTGCAGTGGGCGATCTTATGTCGGCCCCTCAACACCGCTTGACTATAGTGCATTATGTGCTCTGCAGTGGGCGACCTGGACAACGCCGTGCGACGCCTTGGGCGGCTGGTCACGCTGGCGGTCGTGGCACTCGGCGCGCCGGCCGCGACGCCCGCAGAGCACCGCAGGTTTGTGGAGTGCTTGGGCACGCCGCTGCTGGCGGTGTGCCTGCTGCCCGCGGCGCAGCGGGCCGCGGCGCACGCCTGGCGGCAGGCCGTCTACTACCGGCAATCGTGGCCTGCATTGTCGCACCCCTACCCGGCGGCGGCAGCGCTGCCGGCGAGCTGCAGGACCCTTGGCATGATGCACACGCCGCTCCAGCAGACGCCCTCCCGGCCGCCAGTCCATTTTTGATTCAGTCTTTTCCCCTTCTGATGCAGACGTTCCGCTGCCAGCGATTGTGACGCGGACCCGTGTTTTTGCTAAATTTTGATTTGTCGAGGGATGGTGAACAGTAGGTATTAAGGCCTGAACCTGCAGCATTCAAGTCACGCCATGCTCGCATGTGGGTCATGCTGTTTGCCCGGCACGTGTGCCGAGCAACAGCATGACCCACACCACCGCCGCCAATCCAGCGCGGCAGTGGAAACAGTGGCTGACGGCATCACATGCGAGTCGTACCTAGAAACTCCTCCTTGATTCACTTTCTTGGTCGTTCTCGGTCGTCCATTTGATTTCGATACCTTCACAGACGGTGTTAATCGTACTACCTAACTGGCAACTTCTATAACACTGCATAACAAATATCGACTTCACCCAACTGTGGCGCCATGGACACGCAATCACATTCCCATGTGTCCCCTGGCCTGCATACACCAACACCAAGCTGCGCATAGCCCCTCGGCACGCCTAGCGGTCCACTTCAGCAACACAGTTCAGCGCGCAGTGCCAGCCAAAGTCCGTCGCAGAGTGAGCTCAAAGGTGCGGATCTCCGCCGGCTGCAGCGCCACAACCAGCTTGGGCGCCGACAGCCAGCCGCGCCCCGCGGCCCCCTCCGCGCTAAAATCCTCCAGCGGCGTGCTGGGCTTGAACCCTGAGCCGCCGGCGCCGCTTGTCACGGCAAGGCCCGAGCCCCCGAGCCACCTGCCCGCCTGGTCAAAGCCCTCGGGGACGGGAATCTTCGGGCCGCTGGCGTTGCCGGCGAGCGCCACAGCGAGCGCGGGGTCGACATTGAAGAAGGGGTCCCCGGGGGCAAAGTCGCGCGACGGCCAGGCGCGGCTCGCCGCGGCGTGGCTTCCCGTGAGCGATACCTCCCGCAGGCTGGCCACCTCCAGGTCGCCAAACAGGCTAGCGACGTCCACGCTGGCGGGCGCAGACAGTCGCTCGTCCTCCCCGGCCTGCGGCGCATAGCAGAGCTCACCCCCGTGCTCAGACTTGCGCCGGATGTGCGATGGTTCAGGGTGACGGCTCTGTGGGTGGACACCGCCCAAGAATGATTGCTTTGACCGTGAGCCTCACTGCCAGGAGTCGGGAATGGCAGCCTGGCTGGAAGGGCTGAGGGGCGTGCCATCCTTTTCTTAGTACAGACGTGACAGCACGCCGCAAGGCGATGCGAAATTCAATCCACTGCGGGAGCGCGCGCCTGGTACACGTGGGCGAGGCGGAAGATGACGGTGCCGTCGCCGTCGTCGTACAGGCTCAGCAGGTGCACCTGCGGCGGCAGCGACTGCGCCCGCCGCAGCATCGAGAAGCGCGGGCGCTGCGGCACCTGCACATGGCTGCGGCCAATTGAAATCCCAGGCGGACGGCCTGGAGCAAACGACGTGCACAACTGCTGGCATGTGCCGTGTGACATGGCCAGGGTGCCGTCTGCAAGATCAACAAAGTTGACAAAGCACTGCAGGGGAATTCTTGGGGCAGCCCCACCTGCGGCGCAGGCTGCACGGCCTCGGCAGCAAGCGTCGCGGTGGGCGCCGCCGTCAGGAAAACCGGCAGCAGCGGCCACGCCAGTGCGTAGGCGTGCGTGCGGCGGTGCAGCGCAGCGCCCGCCATTGGCCGCAGGCTCACGCGAAGCGTGCCACGCGCGATGACGCCTGCAATGCGACGAGGGGGCATTGGCAATGTGGCGTCTTGGCTGGCCACTTGCCCCACACCGAGTGCTAGCAGGAGGAATGTGGGAGTTGTGCGCACGTGCAAGCCGGTACAGGCCATGCAATGGTTTCGCACCATCATCTGTTCAATGTGTGTGGGAGCTGCACTTGCACATGCTTGGCTGGTGAGATGTCAGACGACAGGGTGTCGTCTGCCTCTGCAACCGGGAAGGCGGCAAGGTGCACACACAAAGCACCAAAATGCACCAGAGACAAAAAGAGAGCTCGCACCCCGCTTGCCCTCCATCTCGTCCATCTTCTCGGGGTTGCCCAGCTCGTCGCTCATCGCGGTGCGCCGGTTCACCATCACCTCCAGCTGCCCCGCCCGCATGGATGACCCGCCTGGCGCAGCACAGGCGTAGGTGTCATTGCTTGGTGTCGTCTCAGTGACATGGCAGAGGCTGAGGGGTCAGCATGCATACTCTCGGAGCCGCACAGCCTCCCGAGCTGCTGTATCCATCAGGAGGGAGGCTGTGGACAGCCTTCGGCCTGGGAGCACATGGATGGCTGCGACCCTCATCAAGCACAGCAGCACATGTGTGTGTGCGTCAGTGTGCGCACGACTACAAAGGGGCGATGCCAAAGCAAGCGGTGTCAGTTGGCAGGCGACAGGCGGCAGGTGGCAGGGGGAGGCGCCTGGAGTGACGAGGGACAGCTGCGTCGCGCCGCCGGCGTCGCCCATTGCGGATGTGATGGGAAAGAAAGGCACCAAAGGCACCAAAGGCACCAAAGCAGCATCAGAGGGCAGCAGGAGGCACCTTGGCCGCGATCGGTGACGAGAGACAGCTGCGCCCCGCCGCCGGGCTCGCGCAGGTACATCGCCGAGGTGATGGGGAAGTAGTTGCCGCCGAGCGGGTTGGCCGTGTGCTTATCGTCCAGCGGCTTGGCGGCAAAGGCGGGCCGCGCCCCCCGCACCCGACGCACCATCTCCATCGAGTTGGCGTCGGTCCAGAACTCATCGCCTGCGCAGGTGCACAACTTGCAGAGCTTCAGATTGCAGGCAGAATTCAGAGAATTTGCTGCTGGTCAGTGCACGATGCGGCCGCCTGACAGTTGCATAAAGCCACGCTGCTAGAGGAGGAGGACTGATGTAGCAAGCACTGTAAAGGGAGCGGCCGCTGGTTTGCGCAGCGGCACGCACCTGAGGCGACGTCTGTCTGGATGCTGACACAGATGTCGTGGCCCTGGCTCAGCGGCCCCACGCTCCACTCAATGTCTATGTAATCCGCCTGGTCGTACAACCTGGGGCGGAAACATAAAGGATGGCAGGTCAGCCGGTGAGCAGCTGTTGCATTCCATGCTGGCTGCGTCTGTCGATATGGAAGATCGAACGATTCCCTTTCACACAGTTTCTTCCAAAGCACACTGGATTCCCAGCCCTTCAAACATGCCAGGTCCAGCGTAGCGTGTCAGAGCATGGCGCCAGAACCCTGAATGCTGCCTCCTGCTCAGGAGCACGGCGGATTGCGGTGCTCACAATGTCAATCAAACGACCCGCACCTGGTGGTGAGCTCCGTCTCGTCGTTGAAGCGCTGCCGGATCTCCGTCACCAGCGGCCCCACAAGCACCTCCGCTGTGATGTGGCCCATCACATCCCGCACCTGCAGGCGGGTTCATTCTCAGCACAGCACAGCCCAGCTCTTCGGCGTGCACTTGATGTCATCAATCGCTGTAAAGTGCAGAAGATTTGTAAAAACCGAAGATGTGTCCCCTGGTGCGCGCGCCGGCAGCCAGCATGCCCGAGCGGTGCAATGCCGACGCCTCAAGCTTCTCCTCAACAACTGCAGCTGCTGGCGCACAGGGCCGGGCTGCGGTCCAGGTGCCATCATATGCACCGTTCAATTAGATGAACATTGAGATGTTGCACCCGTCTCGAGCCGTTGGTCCAAACCACTGCGCCTCAGGGCAGGAAGGCTGCAGGAGCAGTGCGGTCTGCCATCTTGAGTGAAGTGCGTCTTCTTATGTTTCATGGGAGAGTCCCAAGCCAGGGGGCTAGGCAAAGCGCACCGGCCTCGCGGCCTGTTGCGGGTGGAAGATGTACTGCCCAGAGGGCCGCACGACCCAGGGCGGCTGGCTGGGGTGCCTGCCGCCGTCGTAGAACACCACGTCTGGCTGGAAGGCGTGCGCCGCGCCGGTCTTCAGGTTGCGCAGCGAGGTCAGGCGCGCGCCGCCGGCGTCGCGCGACAGCGTCAGCTCCAGCAGCCCATTTGAGATTCGCGTCTGCAGGCAGGAAGTGCAGAGGGTGAGTTGGTGGGGCAGGAGGCTTTGCAGAGGTCGACTTAATTCTGCCGCCGCTGTGGGGCTTCAGTGGCCAATGTGGTGACGGAGCTGGAACTGGAGCAAGGCCAGACAGAGCCCGCACTACTTCTGCTGAAGAAATAGGACACGATCGAAAAGTCCGCCTGCCAGCACAGAGTGCAAAACGACACAAGTCCAGTTCAGGGAAATGGCACAGCACAGCAGCCCTTACCGTGCTGTCCGCAGTGGTGTCATTGCCAGCGGGCGTCGCATCCTTGACGCTGCACCTCATGTTGCCAGTCGCGATGTCATTGGTCGTGCATGGGGTCGACGGCGCAGCCTGGCCCGCAGCAGGTTTACCTATCGGCATGACAGTTCTCAGCATCAACAATTTGTTCATCCTGGAGTGTGTCGTGCCCCTGTTATCGAGACTGAGAGACGAGCGCGTGGCCTTGAGCCTGCGGAGGGCGGAGTGGGGATCGGGAGGCATCGCGTCCACAATGACTGGAGCCGCAACGGGTGAGTCAGCAGTTGACGAATTCAGAATGCTTGCCTGCGGCGGAGCCGCCTGCGGGCGGGCACGCGGCGCAGGAGGCGGCGCAGTCGACGTGCATGAAGGCCGGGTTGCGGCCGCACTCGCCGTCGGCCGCCCACTTGGCGCACTCAGCCTTATTGTCGGTGCAGCCGGGGGCGGAGGACGCCTCTGTTGGCGCCGGCACCCGCTCGATGCGGTAGGTGGCGTACCCCGCTGGCGGCACCTGCGGCGTGCAGCGGCGGCCTTCACGCTGCCGCGGCCACGGCGTTCAAAGTATCGGCCTCGGAAGGCGTGGAACACCTTGAGCTGCACTTGTCACCACACAGGCGTGCAGGTCGTGGGCTCGTTTGTTTGGCGCAGACATTCCCGGAGTCGGTGAAGTCATGCACACACCATCAGGACACATGGCTGCTGACTGGGAGTCGGATTTTGCAAACAGGGACGAATCGAGAGTCCAAAAGAGGAGTTCTTGCACGGAATGGGGTTTTTGCTGCCATGAACAACCTGAGGGTGCACTCACCTTGGCGAAAAATACAAGATTCCAGTCACCAACCCAGCGGAGCTGATCCTTGAAGGCGCCATCGCTGGTTGCCAGACTCTGCACCACGCGCACTGTGGAGTTGCTCTGCACCAGAATCTGCGCCGGCACCGCCGCCCCCGCAGAATCTGCAAGCCACCAGCCGAGTCACCTTGAGCAGCTCTCCTCGAGAGCGCTCTGGGTCTTCCCAGAAGAATGGCTGCACTCAGCATCTGTCGCTGGCGGCGGTGCGAGCCAATGTGCACCGCAGCAGCGCAGCCTTGTAATTACCACCTGCCGCACTTCTCTGGCAGCATTCCCTCGGACAAGCCTGGCCGATCGCAACAGCCACAGCACGCCAGGAGCAGAAAGCGATGTTTACGCTGGTGCCGCACCTTTGACGGTCCAGGCATGGGGCCCAGTGAGGGGCACGCGGACCGCCTCGGAGCGCTCCCAGGCCAGCGAGTTGTACAGCACCAGCCCGAAGCCGGCGCCGCGCGCAGAGGACGCCACCGAAGCCGCGCACACCGAGATGTTCAGCAGCGTGCAATGCTCCAGCTTTGCCCTGCGTCGGGCAGGTTTCGCAGCGTCCAAGCGTGTTTCACAGCCGCACGAGCCTGATGCCAGGCCTGTTCGCCAGATGGTGAAGCGCAGGTAGTCGGAGTGGGCGTGGTAAGTTCAGCACGCAGCAATAGCAGCAGCAGCAAGCTGTACGCATCCTTGCTGCGACACGACGTTTTAGACAGCCATAGACAGCCATAGACAGCCATAGACAGCCATAGTGTTGCATTGCGCACCCATCAGCGGGCAGGTCCATGAGGCCGCTCAGCGCGCCGCTCATGACCTTCTGCCCGTCGTCGATGCCTGCAGGAGGGGTTTGAAAGGGTTGGTCCAATGGCGCCTGCTCATTTTGGACTGTCAAGGATCCCAGCAGGCAGCTGGCGGTGCAAAGTGACTGCAAGGGTCGAGGCACCCGACGCGCTGTCGGCGCGTCAGAAGCGCGGAGAGCGGTCAGCAGTGAACCTCCACAGAAACCTACGGGCCTTGCATGACCTTCCTGGTGGCAGATTTGGTTCTTAACTGTCCTTGGGAGGAGTGTACGCACCCATGGCCAGCAGGCGCCTGTAGTCCTGGTTGACCACAAAGCGATCGGTGCCGGTGACGGCATCGTGGTGTTGCATCAGCGCCACCGTCTCCGTCAGGCCCTGCAGCGAAGGCAGTTTCTGTTTCGCCGCCGGCGGCGCCGCCAGCTGCAGCTGCCGCGCCGCACGCAGGTAACCCGACGCCGCGCGGCTGAGCAGCTTGGTGGACGGCCGTGATGTGAAGTAGCCTGCAGGCAGCGCCCTCCAACAAGTGAGTGACCTGATAAGCGGACCGGGATGGGTGAAGAGCAGCGATGGCACTGTCTGATTGCTGCAGACCACTCTGTAGTGCTGCACTTTCAAGCCCAGGTGCTATATGATTTACCGGATCTTGCCTCCAAAAGATGTACATGGCAGGTCATGACACAGGTCAGGACATGGGCAAGAGCTGGCAGAGGATAGGGGGGCCGCACCAGTCCAGTAGCACTGGACGCAGTCGGCGTAGGGGAACATGTCGCCCAGCTGCACTGGCCACGTCTGGTTGTATCCCTTCTTCGCCTCCACGTACACCTTGGGTGTCGAGTACATCACATTGATGCGCCCGTCCTGTGCAGGTGATAGTCAGTCTCCATGTCCAGCTGTGCGAGAGAAGGGCTTTTGCAATGGAAACCTTTCATCAATTGGGCCGCCTGCAGGCTCAGCGTGACCATAAGCAGCTTGTAGCTTTTGGGTGTCAGCAGTCGCACCTTGTTGGCGTGGTGAATGAGCTTGTCGAGGTTGCGGAACCACACGAAGGCATTCGTCCAGTCGAAGTCACCTGCACCAACAGACGGTTGCTTGACACTGGGTCACGCAGTGAGCTGGAAAGTGCAGCAGCGCCTTATCGTGATGAATTCTGGAGCCATGCTATGCTCATATTGCGGACGAGACTTTTTGGGGCACACCATGCTTCCAGGACTTGCCCACCTCCCATGGTGAACATGATGTCGTTGCCGTCGATGTGCATCGCCATGCGCTGCGCCTCGGCGACGAATCCCGCCACGTGCTGATCCATGTTCACTGGCTCAGTGGAGTTTGTGTCGTCCAGCATGTGCTCGCCGTGCTGCTGGAACTCTCCCAGCTTGCCCAGCGCAAAGCCCTCAGGGTGGTAGTAGGAGCCTGCGCCACAGGGGCGCCGTTGCTGACCATTCACATACAAATTGTGTGCTGACGCGCATGCTTCTTTTGCTTCTTTTCTGGACCATCTCCGGCTGCATGGGCAGCGAGTGAGTGGCGGAGGATGCAAGGCGGGAGCTGCCGCGAGCGCTGTGCGTGACAGCAGCGCACCGGTCTCCATGGCATAGGTCCAGATGTCACCCCAGGGGCCGTACATCTGGCTGCCGCGCCAGATGAACTCCAGCTGCTTCCTCGGCTTCCGCAGCTCAATGTCCTGCACGGCAGGCGCAATTGAAAATCGTCAAATCTGTCAGCAGGTGACTCTGCGGGACTGTTGAGGAGCGGGAAACTTCCCACGGTGCTGCAAAGAATTTTGAGCACAAGACAGGGCGCAAAGACAGGCAGAGCAGGGATCTACAAGCCACATGCAAGGGCTGTGCTACCGATCAGCGGTGCACAACAAAACCACATGCAGGTTTGCACGTGCTGCAGAGGCACTGCAGCACGTTGCAGCTAAGTACCTCTTTGTCCAGGCGGCTGAAGAACACCGAGTCCATGCCGCCCAGTGCCGACAGAGCGGCCGTCACACCAGAGTGCCCAAACGTGTCCAGCTGCCAGTGCTGGCGCACCACATACCCAAACGTCTTGGCCAACCACCTGCACATCCCAATACGCGCTGCACCTCACGCCCTGCCATCGCGCCCGAGCATCTTGGCCTGAACACCCCCCCTGGGTGTTGCTTTGTTTGCCCAAGGCCGTATGCATCCCGTGCTTGCCTGGATGCTGACTGCGTGACTAAAGAGACGTGCGGCATCCAGTTTCTACCTCGCGCATTTCTCAACAACCCCAGCCGCGGACAGCGGGGCACGCACCGGTGGCCGAGCGTCATCTGGTCGATAATGTCCTCGTACTGGCAGATGGCCTCGTCGTTGCTGACCCAGCCGCCGCCCGCAAAGTCCAGCTGCCCCGTCGCCACCAGCTCCTGTACCCGCTCCTGCGTCTCCCCCTCTTGCAGCTCGTACCTGGCAACGGTGCGAACCCTCGTGAATCAAGCCACTCGTCTGATCACAACATTCGTCAACTGCAGCACGTTGCTGATTAGCTTCCGACTAGTTGGCACCAAGAAGCGGAAAACCACACATCTGGTGACTGGGAGTAAACAGCTGAACTGAAAGAGCGTGAGCGACGCACCAGCGTTTGAAGAATGAAACCTCGCCGTAGACGAATTGACGATCCCGGTTGGCCATCAGCCCGTGGATGATGCCGTCCAGTTCGTACTGCACCGCCGAGATGTGCGGCCCCACTTGCGCCTGCGCGTGTCATGTCGACGGTCGAGCCCCGGGGTGGCAGCGGATGGATGAATGCAGCTGGCGTGCGGCATCTGAAAAACATCAGGCAGTCAGTATACACGCGTCTGGTTTTCTGGTGCATCATATGTCTGCATGCATCTGGTGCGAGGCGCTCACGTGAAGGTCGTTTCTGACGCCGAGAAATGTCTGCGAGAAAGATCCCATCATGTTCACCATATTGTTATGAATGCATAATATACATAATGTATATAATACAAAATACCTGGCTGAATGTCTTCAGCCACCCGGGATCATGGTGCGTGTGGCAGACCAAGTGGACGTTCAGCTTGGTGGGGTGCCTGTACAGCATCACCATGTCCACATGATCCCAAGATTAAAAGCCCTTGCGCCAGGCACACCCGCATCATGCCAGTTGCAAGCCCGCATGTGCAAGCCGCTGCGGCCGCACCTCTCCACGTCTGTGTTCCATACAGCGTTGCGTTTCCGCCGCTTGTTTGGCGGGGCATTGCGGCTTAGCGCCGAGGCTGATGCCTCAGTCTCCTCCCAGGATCCAGGCAGCAGCGGCTGGAAGTCTTCCGCCTGATGATCAATCAATATATCCGTTTGTTGAGCAGGTGGCACGCATCACTGTGTAACGGTCTGCGCATATTGAAGGTGGCCTGCGAATACATAAGCATGCTGTAGAAGCCTGCAAGTTCGATTTGCACTGCCGACATGACCCACCGAGTCCACTTGGAGCGCAGTGCGCATGCGGTAGCGGTGGCCGTGGCCCCGCTGCGGGTGCAGCATGGGCATCGCCGACAGGTGCGAGTGGTTGAACAGCACCAGGCCCAGCAGTCCCAGCCCGAAGGCCATCATCAGTGACCATTCCGCCTTGCGGCTGCGGGAGGCACTGCGGGACAATCAAACAAGTACTTGGACCCAACACCAAGCCAAGCTTGTGACATTAGACTCACGAAGTGATCAACGTTGATTGTTGAGAACCATTCGTGCGGATAGGGTGCTCACCCGCTGCCCTGCGGCCTGAGCGGCACCCTGGCCATGGCGGCTCACCGCCGCTAGCAGCAGTCAGGCCACCCACATGACCGCGGTGCAGGGGATTCTCACGGCACCTCACTTTAGCCGCTGCCCTCTGATTCGTGTCTGCTATGCAAGGCCGTCCCGTATTCAACGTCCCGAGTGCAGGGGGTGATCCTTGCAAGGACAGAGTATCTAACAACAGTTGGGCTAGACGGTGAGGGATGCCAGCGAATTCCAAGTCGCTGTGCAGTTTTCATCTCCTTTACTTGCTCTTGCACAGACAAGCTGTCTGCAGAGCGAGTTATCACTGGTGATTTAATGGCCGTGACGCGCAACTGCGCAATGCTGCAACACGTGGACCGCTGACGAGCAGGGCACTTCGATGGCAATGCTGTCTGTCCTGTTGCTTGCAACTTGCCATCAGGAATGACCAGTGCCGGGCAACAAAACAAAAGCGGGTTGTACGACTGCCAGCTGTGCATGTGGCGATCCCAAGTGTGGGGATCTGCTCCGGGCAGCAGATGTGAAGCACAACCCACATGCATGTGCATTGCAGTTGCCTACCCCTGCTGCCGGGGCTGTCGCACTGCCATTGATGATCACTGCTGATGGCTAGTCTGACGCTCATGCACGCGTTCTCTCTTTCCGCATGATCGTGGCCTTGCTCGATGCAGCGCAGAAATATGATCCTGAAAGGCCTGGCGTGTTTCTCGGGTCAGCAACCTTGGCAGAGCACGTGCAATGACCACCTGTTGCAGCAGCAACGCACCCTCTGACTCTTCTCCTCGGCAGCCAGATGAGAAGCAGAAGGTTCCCAGTTGGCCTGGCGCTGCTGGTGATTGCGCTGCTGATGACAGCATACACCAGCAGGACTGGCACCGCACTTTACCGCAAGTGGCGCCAAGAGGAAGAGGAGCGCCTGTCGAAGGAGCTCGCCAATGACAGGTCTGCGCCGTCACGACACTTGCGGATCAGTTTGACTGCTACACGTGGGATTGTTGATCTTGCAGCTGCCTCAATCCGTAGCAACATCGTCAATGCGCTGCCCCTCTCGCAGGCCGGAAGGAGAGCCAGAGGTCTGGGCGAGCGGCAGCACATTTGAGAAGAATGCCACGCTCATCAGGTCAGTGACGGGCTTGCAAGTACTCAACACTGCTGACGAGAGCGATCGGCAGCGACCCTCTCCGGCCGCATGAACCCGTGACATACATGGCGCTGATGTTACTTGCTGCTTACGGCTGCAGCGAACTTCGAGACGCCATGGATCCAGCCGAGGTGTCGCAGCTGCACAGCCTGTGCAGGCGGTGCCTGTGGCACACGCTGCAGACATGTGTACGGGCTCACGGCATCGGCCGCACCACATATGTGGGTGAGACTCCTTTGCTGATCTGCGCCGACTCTCTGTGGTGGTGGATCTGAGAAGGCGAGCTGGCCTGCCAGTGGGCAGCTTGTCGCTGCACGAGCAGTGGATGGATCATACATGCACTCGATGAAAGCGCGTGTTCAGCTGAAGCGGAATATTTTGCTCTGCAGCGACGGGGGACATTGATGAGCAGGCAAGACCTTCTGATCCGTATTTTCTGCGTATACTTTCCGGGACGCCAAGTCATCTTGGCGTTGCCTGCATTCATGTTTCGCCAGCAGCAATGTGCGACAGTGTGCTGTCTGCGTGCCGTCGTTCATGGACTTGCGAGACCCAAGCGCCAAACGAGCGAACTCAGCATCCTGCTCTTGCAGTGGCTGCGCGACTCCGCGGTGCAGGCGGCGATCTACTTCCCGCGCGTGCGCCAGTTTCCGTCGCTGCGCATCCTGCTGGAGGGCGTCATCCGCACGCAGGCCTACTTCGTCCTGCAGGTGCTTCCTGCGGTGGCTCTCTGGCCAATGTTTGCACCAATGGAACCAAACTTCAGAAAACGGTTCAATTTCAGAGATGCGCCGCTTTCGTGTCCCCACCTAGCATGTGCATCCGTTTCCTTCGGTGTTGAGCACGAGCGGACCTGCCAGCCAGTGGCCTAGTCCGCCGCGCCAAGTCGGCAGTTTTGAGGCGGGTGCCGCTGCGCTCCACAGGACCCGTACGCCAACTCGTTCAGGCCGCGGTGGCAGAGCGCCGAAGAGTGGGCTTCAAAGCAGCTGCGAGGCCTGGGTGCGCCTCTGTTTCAAGCTGCTGCTGCAGCCCCGTAGAGAGCCATCAGTACGCCACAGATTGCTGTCGCGCCGAAGGCGGGACAATTCTGTTCAAGCTCTTCGTGACAAGACGCAGAGGCATGCCAGCCTCTTGCCGTGTGCGCCGCAGGTATGCCAGCAATTCCGGTGACAAAACCCAACAAATCTCACTGCAGGCCGCGCGGGCTTCGTGGGCACCCGCAACTACGAGCTGGACAGCGGCGCCTACTTCATCGGCCTGCTGTGGAACTTTGCGGTGTCGCCCGGCATCCGGCGCCCGGGGCGCCTGCTGCGGGAGCCGCTGGTGCACGACGCTGTGGCGCTCATGCTGCGCACCTGGGCGCTCGAGCGCCGACACGAGGAATCTTCGAGCTACCGTTATGCGGAGCTGCCACGGAATGGCCGCGGCCCACCGTCCAACTACACAGGCGAGCACTGGACACAGCCGCAATGAGGCTTAAAAGCGCATGGAGCGGCTTCGCGTGTTTGCGTGGCAAGCGCGGGCTCCTATTTGCAGCGTCCTGACATGGTTCGTGTTGATCTCCCACGCGCATGTGAGTTCTGGTGCCTTGCTTTGCAGACAGAGCACATCTGTGATGAGGTCACTGCATCGGTGCTGAGCCCCAGGCCGGCGGCTCACTGAGTGCGCATGGTTGCGAACAGGTGCTAGTATAAACGTCAATGATGCCCTGACTTGCTGATATGCTTATCTGGGCACATCGCACCCAGGCATGACGTGGAGCGGCTTCCGGCCCAGTGACGACGCCAACATGTACGGCTTCAACATCCCCGGCAACATGTACGCGTGGGGCGCGCTGCAGCGGGTGCGCGCCCTGAACCGGCAGTACTGGCAGGACGAGGAGCTGGAGGCGCTAGCCGCCGACCTATCCGCCACCATCAGGTGAAGATTTACCAGGTGCAATTCGGCCAACAGAGTCGGTGGCGAGTGAAGGGAATGTGACTGTGCTATAGATGGAAAGGACGGGAGCTGGAGGCGCTGGCTGCCGACCTGTCCGCCACCATCAGGTAGATCTTGACGGAGTGAAACGAAACAGTACAAGCTGTGATACAGTTGAGCACGTATGAGGTGGGCGGCCGCGACTGCAATACACTTGCTTGGATACTGAAGTCCTTTGAGCCGATTTCGCGTTGCGCCACTGCATTCCAGGGACGGCATCGAGGCGCACGGGGTGGTGGCGACGGAGGACGGCGCGCTGGTGTATGCGTACGAGGTGGACGGCCGCGGGAGTGCGCTGTCCGACACGGACGACCCCAACGTACCCAGCCTGCTGGCGGCGCCGCTGCTGGGCTACGCGCCGCTTGATGCAGACATCTTTGCCACCACGAAACAGCGGCTGCTGAGCTCCGAGACCAACTCCTACTTCTACGCGGGTGCGTCGGCTCTCTGCAGGGGCAAAGATTGTTGTGCATTTATGATCTGCCAGCCGCACCGCCTCTGCCGCTGCGCCGCCTGCAGCTCCGTCCCATCCGGCTTTGACAGGTCCAAGGTGGAGCCGCAAGCGCGCATGGCGCCTTGCTGCCTTGCTGTGAAGAGATGCGGCCCTGCCGCATCGTTTTCCGTGAAGTCTGTGCTGCAAGGTGAGCATCAGGCCAGGTGAGCGGGCAGCACACCAAGCTGCCGATAATCCTGCGACCTGAAACCTGAAACCCCTGCTGTCCTAAATTGCGCAGGGGCGGACAAGGCGGGGCTGGGATCCACGCACACGCCGGTCAACTTTGTATGGCCGCTGGCGTGGATGATCGAGGGGCTGACGTCGGGCAACGTCACACGCCGCGCGCAGCTGCTGCGCTGGGCGCTGCACTCGCAGTGCGGCAATGGCCTCATGCACGAGAGCGTCGACGTGACCGACGCGGTGCGGCGCCAGCACCCACCCTACAAATCCC